>OLRJ01001346.1_pt1 | contig 21128 bp, 22 predicted proteins | sample 1672741 | NCBI WGS metagenome assembly OLRJ01 (sample SAMEA3136719, study PRJEB25190) | human gut metagenome | biome: human gut; feature: human-associated habitat; material: faeces | place: Austria | collected 2013
GATGTAGTCCAGATTGCTATAGAACCGGAGTCTTCTCCGGCAGGACTGATCCCAGTAATGGGATCAGTCCTATGCACCTTGCTACGAAAATAAAACTCGTAGCAAGGTACAGTATAATCAAGACCAGTTCTACTTACTCATTGCCACTGCTGTAGGTGGGTCAATTTTCCTCGTTAAAACTGGGTCAGTTTTAAGTATAAATCAACAGCCTTCACTTCCTCCCCCCATTCCTCTATATGGCAGCAGAACAGTTCTTCATGCTGCATATCTTTTCTTCGGATGTTCGGATTTTTAAAGTAAGTATTGTATCTTTTTTCATATTTTGCTCCCATTTTGGTTGCATAAAACACATGGATTATCGTTCCTGGTACATGGATTCCATGCTGTACCTTTGTTACGAGGTCTGAATAAAACTGGTTGTAAATACTGGTTTTCGTGATCCAGGAATTACCGCCCTTTCCAATGCCAAACATATCCAGGAAACGATTGACCAGTTTTTTCTTCCCCTCATCTGCTTTATCCATCCAGGGAGTTTTCCTGTCTGCACCATCTTGTACATAATGGGTACTATAACTGCTGACTGGATTTTTGCCATAAAAAATCCGGCTTCATCCATATCACTGCTGCCTATGATTCCATGGTCTATGTGAATCTTTTTTCGCTGGATCAGAAGTGCCACAAAACTGCCTCCCAGTGAACAGCCATAGGCGGCTCTAATCCTGCCATTATATTTCTCCTGGATTTCCTGCTCTATTTTTTCACATTCTGCTTCCATGGAAACAAATTCTGTTTTTTCTGAGGGGTCAAAACCATCATAAGAAACCGTTACTGTGTAAAAATACTGATGAAGACCTTCCAGTACATGGTCAAAACTGGTTGGTATACAGACAGCAGGTTCCGTGAAAAAGAAAGATTACCGGTTTTGTTTTGTCATCACTTTCATAAAATCGCATAGCTACGCCCCTTTTAATTAGTTTATTCTAACCAAATATTAGAACGCAAAAGATTATATTGTCAACCCTATATAAAATTTATTTTCTTTTCACATATTATGTGATACACTCAAGGAAAAGGAGGTCTTATCATGAAAAAGAAACATAACATCTTTCGACATTTAATAATATTTTTTCTTGTTACAATTATATCTTTTTCCTGGAATATAACCAATTATTCACTTGTACCAGCAGCCTCTAAGGCATCTTATAAAATCATCAATTACCAAAAGGTTAAACGTTACAAAAAATTAAGTGCCAAATATCTTTATCAGCTTCCACAATTAACAGGAAACAACGCCACTATCCAGAAAATCAATAAATCGCTTCGTTCTGATTACCGACAATCACTGGAAGCCAAGAAAAATTTATTTGAATTCTTTGAAACATATAAATCTTCAGGATCTTTCTATCTGAAACAAGGTGCACAGTTTCTTTCTACTACCAAATGCACTGTAGCTTATAACCGAAATGGATATATAAGTTTTAAATTCGCCAATGACTGGTGGGCTGGCGGTGTTCATAACGGTTACGAATATGGACTTACCTATCGCCTCAGAGACGGTAAAAAAATGGGGATCCAAGATGTTATATATGGACGCCAACGAGACGCCAAAAAGAATATTGCTACCGCCTATGCCAGGCAAGTGTCATCTGCACAGTATAACAATGTTCTTAATATGAAGTATTCTGATTTTAATTTTTATCTTAAACCTGGCAAGCGACTAATTGTCTGCTTTGGGCCTTATCCACCTGGTGGAGGAAACGGCCATCTTTCTATCATCATGCAAAGTAAATTACGATAATTATTATAGCCCGGCACCTTACCGGGCTATAAATCTCTTATAAAAAGTACTCCTTATAAATATCTTTTTGCATTCTCAAATTTTCAAATCAAAAATCCCCTTAGGCAAACCCATAAAGCTGCCTGAGGGGAAAGTTATTTACAATATTTTAATATGGTAATTTTCAGATTCTATGATTCATCCATGCAATCACATCTGCGATCACTTCATCTCTGCAGTATTCATTAAGAATCTCGTGGAAAAGACCTCCATATATCTTCATCTGGCGGTCTTTTGATGCAGCTGTGGCAAAGAAATCCATGGTATCCTTCACGCTTACCAGGCCATCTTTTTCTCCATGCATCATCAGAACAGGATAGGCAAAATCTTTCATCTTTTCGCTGAACCAGCTCAGTCCATCGCAGATGCTGTAGCAGAGCCCTGTAGTAAACGTGCTGGTATTATAAGGATCTTTTCCATACCAGTCTACCACTTCTTTCACTGAGCACACTCCTGCTCCCAGCTCATTGGGTAACTTGGTATGAGGATCCAATGTTCTGTCCACAGAAGTGATCAGCTTACCATTGTCTTTCACCAGTGCACCACTTGTAATAATACCCCGGAGTTTTTTGTCCGGATATTTTGCGCCGTAAAGAGACACTGTATAACCACCCATACTGTGTCCTAGAAGGAATACCGGAATGTCCGGGTTTTCTTTGATGGCAAGATCTACAAATACATTGGTATCGTCCAGAATTTCGTTGAAATCACTGTAATAAGTCCGTTCACCCTCTGATCTGCCATGTCCTCTGTGGTCAAAACGATACGTACTGATTCCTGCCTGATGGAGCTTTTCTGCAAAATAATCATATCTTCCCTGATGTTCACAGAGTCCATGAACGATTACAATAGCAGCTCTGGCATTATCCACCAGCTCTTTGTTGAAAAACAGCTTTGTTCCGTCAAAAGACTTAACATATACTTCCTCCATAGAAAAAACCTCCCTTGTTTTTTATAATTTCAGTATAAGGTTTATATAAGAAGAAAGCCACTGTTTTCTTTCGATAAATCATATATTTTTCGTAATCACAGAGTATAGCAATCGTACCGTATTGCTTTTCCATTTAATGTGTAGGATGGTTTTCTTCCTGCGAGGAATTCACTTTTCAGAGGTCGTTTCACAATGATCTTATCTGGTCCGGCTTTGATCGCAGCATCAAAAAGATCTGTCTCCTCTGAACAGGGCGGCTCCAGTTTCTGGATCAGCTGAAGTTTTTTGTTGATCAGGCTGGATTTCTGACGTGCCGGAAACATAGGATCCAGATATATCACGTCAACCGGGTCCAGTAACTTTGACATCCCATCTACGCTGTTCCCTTCCACCAGTTTCATTCTGCCGGCAATTTCTTTCAGTATCATATGTTTCTTTGCCCGCCGCAATGCATCTTTCAGAAGCACTGCGATCACCGGATTCTGCTCGTATAAAGTAACCTCATATCCCTGAGCTGCCAGAAGGAAGCCATCTTCCCCCATACCTGCTGTGGCATCTATGGCTTTCCGTCCTGGTTTGTCTGATTTAGCTGCACGAACCAGCATCTCATGCTGAAGCCTGCCGTTGGTAACTCTGTGAAGCATATTTTCAAAATCTCCCTGATAAGTCAGCCCGAACCCTGTCAGAGACACTCCTTTTGAATCAAACAGAACCGTCAGATATTCTCCCTGTTTTTCCATAATACTGGTGCCTGTTTTTCTGGCAAAAGATTCTGCCATATCTCTCTGTCCACCCTTTCCCAGGCAGACTATCCTCTATGGAGCAAGCACACGTAATGGCAAAGGAACGCTCTGTGAAAGCGTATTAAAGGTACTTGGTTCCTACGGATGTACTGCAAGACCGGAGACACTTGCTCAAAAGATGAATGCTAACAGTTCTCAGCCTACAGAGGATATTGCCCGTCTTGCAGGAGTTCGTTTTGTGAATATCTCAGAACCCGGTAAAGGATTAGTGCTGAATGCTGCACAGGTAAAGAGTCTGACTGGTAATGACACCATCAATGCTCGTTTTCTTCATGAGAACAGCTTTGATTTTCAGCCTTTATTCAAACTTTATATCAATACCAATTATCTTCCTGCCATCAATGATATGACGGTCTTTAGCAGTAATCGATTATTCATCATTCCATTTGAGAAGCATTTCGATGAATCGGCGCAGGATAAAACACTGAAGAAAGAATTTGCAAAGCCAGAAGTACAATCAACCATTCTTAATTGGCTCATCGAAGGATATTCCATGCTGAATCATGAAGGCCTTATACCACCACACTCGGTAAAGGTGGCCACTGCTCAGTATGAACATAACAGCGATAAGATGGCTCTCTTTGTTGAGGACTGCATGGAACAAGGCGATTATGAGGAACGCACCTCTGCCGTTTATCAGCGTTATCGCACTTGGTGTCAGGAGAATGGTCACTACCCGGAAAGCATGAAGAACTTCAAACAAAGTCTAGGAACTGTAGCAACTATTGTCCGTAAACGACCACAGTCCGGTGGTAACAAAACCACAATGGTCACAGGCTACAGATTGATATCAGATTTCTTGAAATAAATGAGATGTGGCATTGTGGCAGATAAATATGGTTACTTCAATATTTCATTCTCTATAGAGAAATTATATTTTCATCTGCCACATATGTTCTGCTTTATATGATTCAGCAGGTTACAGCATTTGCAAGAGACCATGAAGACGAATTTATAGAACTGGTTACAAAGTCCAATGCTAAGTCCGTAGAACGTGAGATTCGTGAAAGTAAAAAGGAATTTGAACAAGCTCAAGCCAGAATCAGCAAGTTGGATACTATCATTCAAAGACTCTACGAGGATAACATCGAAGGCAAAATCAGTGATGAGCGTTTCATGAAAATGTCAGCTACCTATGAGGCTGAACAGAATCAGCTTACAGAGCGTGTGGCAGAGTTGGAGCATATCATCGATGCAGCCAGAGAGAAATCTTCCAATGCAGACAGTTTCCTTCGATTGGTTAAGACCTACACAGATAACAAGGAACTAAATGCAAAAATCATCAGAACCTTTATTTAGAAGGTATATGTATATGGAAACGAGAAACCTTGGGATAGGAATACCAAGAAGATAAAAGTTATCTTCAACTTCATTGGGGAAGTACATATTCCAAGTAACGTAAAAACGACATAGCCGATGGTTACGACTATGCCGATATTTTACAGGAAGTTGAAGAATTAATAAACAATCACGAGGATCACACGCAAAAAGATATCGAATTTCATACAGCAATCGCTATGAGCAGCAAAAACGTTGTGGTTCCACGGCTGATTCCTGTAATCAACAGTTCTATTCCGCTGTTTGTAGAAACGACAGGCGGTACCCTTCATGAAGAAACTATCGAAACTCATCGCGAGATTGCGGATACCATAGCATCCCATGACACATTGCGTGCACAGGATGCCATGTATCTGCATCTGGTTTATAATCGGAAACGGATTCAGATGATGAAAAAATAAAGTTCCAATTATTTTCTTTTTATACCGCACTCAATTGCCTGGGTGGGACAGGCTTTTTTGCAGCGTCCACAGCGGATACATTCGGCGCTGTTAGGATTGTCTGCCGGATTCACTTCCATCTGGCAGACTTTTGCACATTTCCCACAATGAATGCATTTCTCCCTGTCTATTCGATAACGATAGACAGAAATTCTGTTAAACAGGGAGTAAAATGCTCCCAGAGGACAAATATACTTACAGAATGGACGGTATATTATAACAGACAGCACTATTGTGATTACAAGGATCACATTTTTCCATAAGTACAGCCAACCAACAGCACTGCGCATAGATTTATTCAGAAGAACTAGCGGAAGTCCTCCTTCCAGTGTGCCTGCCGGGCAGATCAGCTTACAGAAATAGGGGGCTCCCTGTCCCATAATATCCACCACAAACATTGGCAAGAGGATCACAAATACCAGAAAAATCACATATTTTAGTTTACGCAGCAGTTTGTCTCCCCGAAATGTCCGGATTTTCTTAGGAAATGGAATTTTATTCAGCAGATCCTGTATCAGTCCAAAGGGGCAAAGAAATCCACAGACAAGTCTTCCAAGAAGGGCTCCCACAAAGATCAGAAATCCCACTATATAATATGCCATCTTAAAATTCCAGCTTCCGATCACTGCCTGAAGAGATCCGATAGGACAGGCTCCTCTGGCACCGGGGCAGGAATAACAGTTCAGTCCCGGAACACAGACATTTTTCATTTTTCCGGTATATATCTTGCCAGTCACAAATCCTGATACATGACTGTTGGTAAGGGCCGCCCACAATGCCTGAATACCGTGACGTGGCCAATCATTAATTTTTCTCTTTTTATTATCCAATTCCTATACACTCCATACAGATATTGATTGCTTTTGTAAAGACCACTGCCATTTCTCCCCGATGAATCCCAAATATCATCAGTAGAATTCCCAGTATCACCAGGGCCGGACCTGTCCACCTTGAATCTGTTATTTTTTTTATCATTTTTCTTCTCTCTCTAAATCACATGATTATTTAGAAACGTTTTTTAGTTCTTTTTCTACAATTTCTTTCCACTCATCCAGTGTATGGCTTCCTGTGTAGGTTTCACCTACAATATTTCCCTCTTTATCCACAAAGAAAGTTTCAGGGAACGCTGAAATTCCATTCAAACGTCCATTCATCATTGTGGAATCCGGAATCAGGAATGGATAGGATGCTTTGGTTTTGTCCTGCAGGACACCAGCTTTTTTTACAGTCTCCTCATCCTGTTTACCATCATCTCCTACTGTATCAAGAACCACACCTACAACGCCAACGCCTTTTTCTTTCATTTCTTCATAAAGTTTCTCCAATTCCGGAATTTCATTGACACATGGAGAACACCAGGTTGTAAAAATATTCACCAGTGTCAGATCATAGTCACTGAATACTTTTTCGGTATAATCTTTTCCGTCGATGCCTTTGGTCTCAAATTTACCTACAGTTGTGGAATTTTCTGCATTGCTGCTGGTATCCTGTGGCTGATCAAAGGCAGAAAGCTGCTGTGGCGGAGTCATCTCTGTAAGTGTCACGTCGATTTCTTCTACTTCTTTTTTCAGGGATTCCTCAGCATCTTTATTTGTGCTCAGATAATATTTGTATTTTCCGTCACTGCTGCTTCCAATTTCTTTGTGTTCTGTGCATCCGGTGATCTCATCCAGTTCTTTCTGGGAATCTTCATCATAGACACCGATCACTCCGATTTTTCCCAGACTGTTGCACCAGTCCTCATATGCTGTACCAAGCTTATCGACTTCTTCCTCTTTCTGCTCCTCAGTCATTTCACTCCAGCTTAAATATGCATATTTAATCACGTCTCCGTTTTCATTCCATCCCTCATTAGAGATCATTGCGATGGTCTGGGCTTTTATCTGTTTTAACAGTTCCTCTGGAAGTTTCATTGTAAGTCCAAGAAATGGATATTCATAAGAATCCTGTGCGGGCACTGTAGTTTCTGATGGTTTGAAAGTTCCAGCCACCAGATCAGATGAATTTGCCTCGCCATCTGCTGCAGTTGCATCACCGTCCACTACCATTCCGGCTTCATCTGCTGGAACTGCCATTGCCTCTGTACTCTCTGCTGCCATAACCTGTACACCGCCAAATGAAGTTACTCCCAATACAGCTACTGCCATAAGCGCTGTGATTTTCTGTGTTCTGAATTTCATGATATCTATTCTCCCTTCAATATTTATGAGTCTGGAACAAGATTTTTTCTCACATCTATTAAGTTCCTGTCATAATCTCTTTGCTTACTATAGTTGCAATTATACCACCCTGTCTATAAAATTTGTGTTAAGAAAACTCAGAAATCAAAATTTCTTTTGCCTTTTTTACAGGAATTTTATACGGAACATGGTATTATAAAAGTAATGTAACACACTAAAATGATCATATCGAAATCTTAAGGAGAAGACAAATGCATATATTAATAATAGAAGATGAAGAACAACTCTGCTGCTCCATTGCAGAGGGTCTTCGTATGAATGGTTATGAAACAGACACCTGCTTTGATGGAGATGAAGGATTGGAATTAGTAATGACTGAGAATTATGACCTGATCCTGCTGGATCTGAATCTCCCTGGTATAGATGGTCTGGATATTCTGAGACAATTTCGGGAATTGAATTCCTCTACTCCTGTCCTGATCCTCTCAGCCAGAGGACAGATCCAGGATAAGGTTGAAGGTCTGGATCTGGGAGCAAACGATTATCTCACCAAACCCTTCCATTTTGAAGAACTGGAAGCCCGGATCCGCAGTCTGACACGACGCAAATTTATCCAGGAAAATGTCTGTCTGAAATGGGGACAGCTCACCTTCGACACCCGCACAAGAAAAGCCAGCGTTAACAATGAGACGATTTCTCTCACCCGTAAAGAAAGTGCACTGTTAGAATATTTCCTGCTTCATCAGAATCGTATTATCAGTCCGGAGGAACTTATCGAACATATCTGGGATGGAAGCGTCAACAGTTTCAGCAATTCCATACGTGTCCATATTTCTTCTCTTCGCAAAAAACTGCGGGCTTCTGTGGGCAAAGATCCTATCCAAAACAAAGTCGGACAGGGTTATATTCTCATGGAGGAACTGAGATGAAAGAAAAACGAATGATCAAGAATCCAATAAAGAAATTATCTCTCCAGTGGCGGCTGACACTGATCATCACACTTCTGATGACTGTCACCTGTGTTCTGATGTATTTTTTTATCAGTCGTTCTGCGGTTACCGGTATTGAAGATCTGGGAGATTATGTGGTACGGATCAACAAAACAGATTCCACGCCCATCACCTTTAACATTAATCCATCTACTTTGTTTTCCGGTCTTTCTGATCAGGTAGAAGCCACCAAAGCTCAGTTTCGCATCAGAAGCATCATTGCTACAGGAATCCTTATACTGCTGAGCAGTATATGTACCTACTTTATCAGCATGCGGGCTCTTGTTCCTTTGCGAAACCTCAGCCGCAAGATCAATAAAATTGAAGCAGAAAATCTCTCAGAATCCCTGGAAGTTCCTTCCACTGACGATGAGATTGCTCTTCTGACAGGTTCCTTTAACAAAATGCTCTCACGTCTGGATGATGCATTTACTGTACAAAAACAGTTTTCTGCCAGTGCAGCACATGAGCTCAGGACTCCACTTGCTGTTATGCAGACCAACCTGGAAGTTTTTGCTCGAAAAAAATCCCCTACTGTAAATGAATACCAGGATGTTTTTCGAATGATCCAGGAGCAGACAGAACGGCTTTCTCATCTGTCTGAAGTTCTTCTTGATATGACTGGCATACAATCTATTGAACGTTCTGATTCCATTTCTCTGGCTGTTCTGGCAGATGAAGTCTGCTGTGATCTTATTTCCATTGCAGAACAGAAAGATGTGGAATTACTTCAGGAAGATGGGGACAGTACTGTGACCGGAAGCTATCTTCTGCTCTACCGCGCTGTATATAATCTTGTGGAGAACGCTATCAAATACAATCATCCCGGTGGAAAAGTAACTATAAGAATCACCCAGAAGCCTTATGTCCTGGATCAATCTTTGCACTCCCTTTCAACAGACTGTGCTTTTGTAGAAATATCTGATACTGGTATCGGGATTTCCCCTGAATACCAGAAAAAAATATTTGAGCCATTTTTCCGGGTAGACAAATCCCGAAGTCGTGCCATGGGCGGCGCCGGCCTGGGACTGGCTCTTGTAAGTGAGATTGCTCTTCAACACGGAGGACAGGTAAAAGTCCTCGAAAGCGGCAACAAGGGCAGTACGATCGCACTCATACTGCCCTTGTAAAAAACTATTTGTTATTTTTCATCCTGTTCACTTCTAAAAATTACTTTCTTTTCGATTTGCCTGCTCTCTGCAGGCATTTCCTATGTTAGTCAGACAAAGCACAGTTGCGATCAAAAACAGTCCCGGGATCAAGATGATCCACCAGGAACCTGTCATCAATGCTTTATCAGACAGAGATAACATACTTCCCCAGGTAATAATTTCTATTGGAAGGCCTATTCCCATAAAACTTAAGGTTGCCTCTGAGATCATGGCTGTTCTTACATTCATAACAACCATAAACATAATCGATGAAAAGAAATTTGGCATAAGATGCTTCCACATAATGCGGAAAAATCCTGCTCCCATACATCTGGCAGCAATGATATACTCACTGTTTCGTATCTGTCGGACCTCTGTACGTATTACCTTTGCAATACTTGTCCAGCTGGTCACTCCGATCACAATAGAAAGACTGACAACATTTGCCGTTCCCATAATAGCCTGCAATAAAATGATCAGAAGAAGCGATGGGATACTTAAAAATATTTCGGTAAATCTCATGATCAGTTCATCCAGCCATGCCGGAGCCACACCGCTGAATGCTCCCACCACCATCGCAATAAAGGTGGAGATCACTGTAGCCAGTCCACCGATCAAAAGTGAGATCCTGCCTCCATACCAGATCATGGAAAAAATATCTCTTCCCATGGTATCCGTACCGAAAAGGAATTCCTTATCTGGTGCCTTATTATAATTTACCAGATCCATAAATGTAGGATCCTTTGTCATAACCAGTTCTGCACACAAACAGCCAAGTATAATAATCAGCAGCAAGCCAATTGAAACTACTGGCTTATCCTGATACCATTTCTTCTTTTTTCCCGGAACAGTTTCCTGCTGTTTTCTGCTGCCTGCCAGTTCAAATAAATTATCTGTCATGCTTCTACCACCTCCGATTTCTCGGTTATTACTTCATCCTTCATACGAGGGTCAATCTGTTCATTGATGGTCTGACTGACAATATTGCAGAAAATAACCAGGATTCCGGACATCATACAAAGCAGCATCAACAGATTGTAATCATGATATCTGGCACTCTCGTAGGACAGTGCTCCGATTCCCGGATAGGAAAATACACTTTCCACAACGTAAGTTCCTCCCAGTACATGAGGAACTGCAATTGCCATAATGCTGAGATACGCAGGCATTACATTTCGGATACAGTGTCTGAACATAAGCTTTTTCTTGTTTAGTCCTTTTGCTTTCGCAAGAAGTACATAATCTGCACGTACTTCCTCCAGAATTTTGTTTCGGATCATGTAGGCATAATACCACAGATGCTCCAGAATCACGATAGCCAGAGGCATCAGTAAATGCAGGACTCTGTCACCGATATCCCCTTCTTTGCCTGTGCTGTATGCACCACTGCTTGGAAGAATTCTGAGATTAACAGCAAATACAAGAATCAATACTAAAGCCATCCAGAATTCCGGAATACAACTGGATATGGTTCCCAGCTTGCATAGGATTTTATCCGCCAGCCGGTTTTCATACCAGGCACACAATATTCCCAACAGCAATGATCCCACAAAAATAAACAAAAATCCCAGACCACCGAGAAGCAGCGTATTTCCGATTCGTCCGCTGATCACCTCTGTTACATTCTGCTTATATTTGAAAGAGATTCCAAATTCCCCATGAAAAGCATTCTTTACCCATTTTGCATACTGTACAGAAATTGCCTCATTCAATCCCAGTTTTTCCATTGCCCATTCTCGTTCCTCAGGACTCATCTTTTCTGTACGGTCACCATAATATGAGATCAATGGATCTCCCGGTGCCAGACGTGCCACATAAAATACAGCAACGGACAGTATAAATACTGAGATCAGAAATATCAGGCATTTTTTGCCATAGTATGTTAATTTTTTACGTTTCATTTCTGCTCCTTTCCGTCACATGGAACCATTGCAAAATGTCCGGGAGACACTTCTGTCCATATACTGTTTTCCATACCTTCGCCATCATAATACCGTAACACTCTGGTTCTCTCCCTGACAGGATCCGGAACAGGTATTGCAGACAATAATGTCCTGGTATAAGGGTGTACAGGATTCGAATATAATTCTTCTGATGGAGCCAGTTCCACCAGCCTTCCCTGATACATAACACCAACCCGGTCACAGAGATACTCTACCATCGCCAGATCATGAGCAATAAACAAAAAGGTAAAACCATGTTCTTCCTGAAGATGACGGAACAGATTCACGATCTGGGCCTGTATGGAAACGTCCAGAGAAGCGATCGGTTCATCTGCAACCAGAAATTCCGGTTCCATACATAAAGCTCTGGCTATGGCCACACGCTGTCTCTGTCCACCAGATAATTCTGTCGGATAACGATCCAGAAAACTCTGTTCTAATCCTACATATTCCATCTGAAAGACTGCTTCTTTACGAAAGGTTCCTCTTTTGGGTGTCATATGCTGGATTTTCATAGGTTCGGTAATGATGTCTGCTACTTTCATTTTCTGATTCAGACTGGATGCAGAATCCTGAAAAATCATCTGCCTTCTGGTCTGCAGCATTTTTTTATTTTTTTGAAATTCTTTTTTATCACAAATGTTTACATCTTTGTACCAGATTTCCCCATTGGCGGGCTGATAAATATTCATTAAACAGCGGGCTACCGTAGACTTCCCGGAACCGGATTCTCCTACAAGCCCGAATATTTCGCCTTTATGGATCTGAAAGGAGACATCATTTACGGCACGCACCGTTATTTTTTTTGTCAGATGAAACTGCTGAGTCAGGTGCCTTACATCCAGTAACACTTCATTATTCACTATACTGTCCTCCCATAGGTGATTTGATCTGTGGTGCCCTGGGATCCAGCAGCCAGGTAGCGGCATAATGTGTCTCTGTAATCTGAAACATAGGAGGCATCTCCTCATAATCAATATTCAGGGCATATTCATTTCTGCTGGCAAATGCATCCCCTTTTGGAGGGCTGATCAAAGTTGGCGGCATGCCCGGGATTGTATACAACTGCTCTTTTCCATTGGCAAAGGCCGGAAGAGATCTCATTAATCCCCATGTATATGGATGTCTTGGATCATAATACACTTCCTCAGCAGTACCGATCTCGACGATTTTTCCGGCGTACATTACAGCTACACGGTCAGCCACTCTGGCAACCACTCCAAGGTCATGGGAAACCAATATGGTAGCTGTGCCTAACTTTTCCTGTACTTCTCGCAAAAGATCCAGAATCTGAGCCTGTATGGTTACATCCAGTGCGGTGGTCGGCTCATCCGCAAATAAAATATCCGGATCTGCTGCCAGAGCAATCGCCATAACACATCTCTGTCTCATTCCACCGGAAAACTGCCAGGGATACTGATGATAACGTTCCTTTGGATGAGAAATCCCTACCAGTTCCATAAGTTCCAGCACCCTCTCATGAACCTGTTCTTTGGTATAACTCTTGTTATGGATCACAACTGTCTCAGCAATCTGTTTTCCGATTTTTATGGTAGGATTCAAAGAAGTCATAGGATCCTGAAAAATCATGGAAAAAACTTTTCCACGGAGTTTTTGCATATCTTTTTCCCGATATCCGGTGATGTCCTGTCCATGAAGCCAGATGCTTCCGTTTTTGATATGGGCACTTGCCGGAAGGAGTTTCATAATACTTTTACAGAGCACACTTTTCCCGCATCCTGACTCTCCTACAATGGCCAGAACTTCGCCCTTTTTTAATGCAAAAGAGACATCCCTTACTGCCTGTACTTCTCCGGCAGGGCTGTCTATAGTGACTGAAAGATTTTTAACTTCTAATAATTGTTCCATTTTTGTCCTTTTTCCCATCGTGTAAAAAGGGGGCACTTCTGGTGCCCCCGTCACAATCCTGATTAAATATTATTCGATTGTCCAGTCTGCTACATTCCAGAAAATACCAACTCCATGATGTCCCATAATGGTATCTGGGTCGATTCCATGAATGTTGCTGTCTGTCACATAGTTTGCATCAATATAGCAAATCATTGCATAAGCCGGGTCTTCTGCAAGAGCTTTCTGGAAATTAGCATAAGCTTCTTTACGAACTTCCGGGTCATTGGACTGTCTTGCTTCTGTTAGATATTTATCAACTTCTTCATTAGAGTAACTGGAGTAGTTTGCACCTTTGTCTGTTCCAAATACTTTGTATGTATGATCGTCTGCGTCAAAGGGACTTCCCCATCCGATAAGGAATGCCATCTGTCCTGCCCAGTCTGTCTGTGCCGGAATCTCGACAGATACATCCATACCGATCTCTTTCAGTTCCTGTGCTGCAATCTGAGCCATGTCAATACGCACCTGATCTCCGGAACTTACGCTGATAACAAATCCAACTTTTTCTCCATCACGATAATAGAATCCGTCATCGCCCATCTCACATCCTGCAGCTTCCAGAATTTCTTTTGCTTTCTCCGGGTTGTAATCATAATGTTCTACATCTTCATAATTGTAGATATTTCTCTGAAGCGGACCATATGCCGGCATACCCTGTCCAAGGATTACAGAATCAATGATTGCCTGACGATCAAGGCCATAGCAGACTGCCGGGATCAGGTCACGGTTCTTCTGCCAGTATTCATTAGCAAAGTTAAACATAATTCCACGATAATCTGCTGTCTTCATGTCATAACATGTGTAAGCATCATCATCATCAAAAGATTGTGCATCCTTCGGTGTCAACAGAGCCATATCCAGCTCTCCGGATTTTAACTGGAGTGCTTTTGCATTGTCGTCCGGTACTACTTTAAATACGATCTTGTCGATCTCAGGCTCTCCTTTGAAATAATCTTCGTTCTTTGCCAGAGTGATCGCCTGTCCTTCATCCCATGATTCCACTTTATATGGGCCTGTTCCGATCGGGTTGCGGAAGAAATCAGAAGTCTGCATATCTTCTCCCTCCAGAAGGTGTTTCGGAAGGACTGCCATAGTCATATAATCCAGAAATGCAACGTTCTTGTCTTCCAGTGTAAAAGCTACTGTATGATCATCTATAACATTGATCTCCCGTACGTCCTCATAGTTCGGTGCATTCTCAGAGCCATTCTCAGGATCCATGATTGCTTCGATCGTAAACTTAACATCATCTGCGGTTACAGGTTCGCCATCCTGCCACTTCGCATCTTCTACCATATGGAATGTATAAGTATTAGTTGCATCATCGAATTCCCAGCTTTCTGCTAAGCCCGGAACTACCTGATTATCTCCGTCATGTGCAGTTAAGCCGTTAAAAATCAGAATATTGATCTCGCCATGCTCGTCCATAGCCGGATTGATTCTGGTGTAATCTCCGCTTCCGTATACCAGTGTTGTTTCTTCATCTGCCAGTACAGGCACTGTGGTTCCGGCACTGACCAGTGATACAGTCAGAATCATTCCGGCCATTGTCAATAGACCCTTTTTCATTATCTGTTCCCTCGCTTTTTTTAATTTAGTAACTTTCTCAATGATACCAAAACGAGCTATCTTCCATAAGCCCTATAGGGGGATATTGATATATTCCTTTTTATACCAGACATATTCCGTTTTTATATATCTATTTAAAAAAAAAATAAAACCGGAAGTTAGCACACTACTGTTAACTTCCGGTTTTATGATTAATCAAAATCTCTGGTAATGTTTGTTAACCACTTACCTCCGAAATAGTGGATGAAAACCACAGGCATCTTTTTGAACTCATATAATAGTTTTTCCTTAACCCCTGATATTCATAAGCAATTGTATCACAATCCAGTATCATAAACAAAGGTTTCTCTGATTATCTGCTTAGATTGGATGATTCTCTTCCGTATATTTCTCAACTTCTGTCGTTGTTACCCGTTTGATATGTTGTTTTTCCAGACACAGATATACGTATTCCCGAAAAATAGTATAAAATACTGACAGTAGCGGAATGAAAACAAGCATACCTATGATTCCCATAAGATTTCCACCAATTGTAACTGCTGCCAGCACCCAAATTGACGGAAGCCCTACAGATTCCCCAACAACATGAGGATAGATTAGATTCCCCTCAATCTGCTGTAGCACCAGAAATACTATTATGAATAAAATTGCCTGCTTCGGACTGACCATAAAAATCAAAAAGCTTCCTACTGCACACCCGATGAAAGCCCCAAAAATAGGAATCAATGCCGTAAATGCGATTAAAACTCCAATCAAAAGTGCGTATGGCATCCTCAAAATACTCAGTGTAATAACAAACATTCCTCCGAGAATCACGGCTTCCAGACACTGACCTGTAAGAAAATTTGCAAATGTCCGATATGTCAGAGAACAGACTTTAAAAAGATTCTCTGCTTTCTGTTGCGGAAGAAACGCAAAAAAAACTTTCCTGATCTGCACATGCAGTTTTTCTTTCTGAAAAAGAACATAACAGGCAAAAGATACGGCAATAAAAAAGGTCGCCACTCCACTGACTATGGAACCCACAGCTGACATCGTCGTAGTCATCATATTTCCAGCACCATTGCCAAGAATACTTATTCCCCACTTGATTGCCTGATCCGGATCAAACTGTAACTGATCTACCAGCTTCACAATTTCCTGATTATTATGGAAAAATTCTCGAATCCAGCTTTGCATCTGTGGAATAAAGTCAGCAATGCTCATCATCAGGGTTCCCATTGTTCGCGTAAGCTGCGGAATCACACCGAACATCACCAATGCGATCACACCAACTATTAATACAATAGTAAGAAGCATACTTATTGGTCTTGCCAGTTTTCCTACTATCTTATTTTCTTTTCTTGCATTTTTAAAAATTGTCTTTTCCAAAAAGCTCATTGGCACATTAGTCAGAAATGCGATTGCTCCGCCAAGTATAAATGGAAATATAATTCCCCATATTGCTTTTAGCACATCGAGTACCACATCAAACTTCCACAGGGCAACCACAAGAAATGCCGTAAACACAATTAGCTCTCTGATTTTTTTTATAGATATTTTGTTTAGATCCACTATTTTCTCCTATTATTCTATCCTATCATCGAAAATGTCATAACCACAAGTCCCAATATCACCAGAATCACTCCCGTCGCACGGTTCAAGGTCTTTGAAGTTGCTTTATTGGCAAATACAGCTGCGATTCTTGCCCAAAGAAATGTAAAAACAACGCACAGAACCCACACAAACCAGTCTGGTGTACCGCCAATGGCAAAATGAGATAAGGCACCGGTGAATGCTGTAAAGGTCATAATAAATACACTGGTTCCCACAGCTGTCTTCAGTTCGTAACCAAGAACTGATGTCAGGATCAGAAGCATCATCATACCACCGCCGGCACCGATAAAGCCACAGATAAAACCTATTATAATACCACAGATAACAGACTGTATGGCACGTTTTTTTGCAGATACCTGCGTCATGGCTTCCTTCGTAGTCATGACTGGACGGACGATAAATTTAATACCAAGAAGGAATGTCATAAAAACAGAGAAGTTTCCCATTGTTGTAGATGGTACCAGACTTGATACATAGCTTCCAAATATCGTAAACAGCAGCACGGTAACCATCATGATCAGACCATTTTTCACATCCAGATTCTTATTCTTTCCATAAGTATACGCCGACACAGCGCTCGCCAGCACATCCGAAGACAAGGCGATTCCCACTGCCATGTATGGATCCATTCCCAGAAAAGTAATCAGCATAGGACTGATAACCGCTGCCGCACTCATACCAGCGAATCCGGTACCGAGACCTGCACCCATACCGGCAAAAAATGTAACAATAACAGTTAATAAAACACTCATTTCTTTTTGTTCTCCTTTTGATAAATATTCAGGTTTTCTTCCGTCTGTTCCATCACATGTTCGAAAATTTTTCGTGACTCCTCAGGCACTCCGGAAAACAACATTTCGAAAAATGCCTTCTGTATCTCACATCCCTGCTTCCATACATGTGCTGCTTTCTCCGTACAGATCAACTCTGTCTTTCTCCGGTCTCCCGGCATCTCCTGACGCTCAATGTATCCTTCCTGCACCAGTCGCTCTACATGGACAGATACCAGATTTGCCTTGATTCCGCGAAACTTTACAATATCTGCAGCATTTTTGTACTGTGGATTATTTTTCAGAAACATCAGGATATCCATCGAAGTCTGCGAGATGCCGGTCTGTTTACACAAGGGACTGCACAGCTGATTATAGAGTTCCAGCAATTTGTGCACATATTCTATACTTACCATTTTGTCTTTTTCCTTTCTTTTGCATTTGAATTATTCATTTTTAGAATGTTCATTTTTGAAGTATTTTAACACAAAATTCTACCACCTGCAACATTTGTAAGAATAAGTTTTTTTGCTGACATTATTACGTAAGCGCTTAATTTTTAGGTATGATAGAAAAATCCCCGACTACTTTTCAGTAGCCGGAGCACCTTGACAATTTTACATCAAATCGTATAAAATGCACTGTATATACTTATGTATATGGGTTAGCAATGATTAATTTAAAGCGATAATATTGCGTAATATATGGTAGCACACGATATGGTGTAGTTTTGGAGGAAAAATAAGCAGAATGATATATAAATAATGTATAATATTGAGCTGATAATACTATACAGATTGGCGAATATGTCAAAAATTGTAAAGAAAACCTAATATTCATTGACAATGAATAAAAAAAAGGTGAAAATAAGTCATTGGAAAACCCAATTAGATACAACAAAAGATACGCTAATCCGAATAAATATACAAAAAACAAAACAGACTAAAAATATTCTGGGGGGGGGTACAAAGGTACCCCCCTCGGAGTGGGTATAGGGGAAATAAAGATACATAAGGAGAATTTTGAAAGAATGTACAGAAAGAAAGGCAGAGAATGGACAAAGCATATAGACTTTATGTTTATAGATATCGCATGCATTGTTATAGCATTTTTTATTTCATATGTGATACGCTTCGGCTTTAATAACCCATATGTGGATAAGGACTACCGTATACTGGGTGTAGCATTCATTCTGATAGATTTCTGTGTGGAGATAATGGATGACTCATTCAAGAATGCCCTAAAACGCGGATATCTGGATGAATTCATATCGACCTGCAAGCACGTAGTGCTTGTGTTTATGGTGACAGCGCTATTTCTGTTCACCACACAGATGGCTGATATATACTCGCGATTATCATTTTATATCATGTTTCCAATCTATGTGGCAATAACATATGTAGCAAGACTGGCGCTCAAGAGCTTCCTTAAGAAAAATGACTTTGCAGCATCTATGAAATCACTGTTTGTCATAGCACCTGATACAATACTTCGTGATACACTGCGCACAGTGGAGAAAAGCTGTATAGGCTATACAAAGATAGTAGCAGCTTCACTGGATACAGACATGAAGGGTGAGACTATATGCGGCATACCGATAGTTGCAAATCACGATGGCATAGTAGACTATGCGTGCGATGAATGGGTGGATGAGGTGCTCATTCCGCCTTGCAGCGAGGATGAATATCCTGAAAAAATGGCAGATATATTCCTAGAGATGGGAATTGCAGTACATACAGGAATAGCAAAAAACGGTACAGCCCATGGTGGCTACAAGCAGATAGAAAAGATAGGCGACTACACAGTAGTTACATCAAGCGAGAACTATGCAAATCCCAGCGCACTTCTGGTAAAGAGGGGCATGGATATAGTCGGAGGACTGGTGGGCTGCCTGTTCACACTTATCATCATGATATTTGTGGGACCGGCGATATACATAGCATCGCCTGGACCGATATTCTTCTCACAGGAGAGAGTCGGCAGAAACGGCAGAAAGTTCAAGATGTATAAATTCCGCAGTATGTATATGGATGCCGAGGAGCGAAAGAAGGAGCTTGCGGCACAGAATAAAGTGGGCGATGGAATGATGTTTAAGATGGACTTCGACCCGAGAATAATAGGCAATAAGGTGCTGCCAAACGGAAAGAAGAAAACCGGAATTGGCCAGTTTATCAGGAAAACAAGTCTGGATGAATTTCCACAATTCTTCAACATACTAGTGGGAGATATGAGCCTGGTAGGCACCAGACCACCGACACTCGATGAGTGGGAGAAGTATGAACCACACCATAGAGCCAGAATGTCATTCAGACCGGGACTGACCGGGCTATGGCAGGTGAGTGGCAGGAGCAATATCACGGACTTTGAGGAAGTGGTGAAGCTGGATACCCAGTATATTAGGGAGTGGAGTGTTAAGGGGGATGTAAAGATAATATTTCAGACAATGCTAGGAGTATTAAGAAATGATGGAGCAATGTAAGGAAAAACTTAATATTGCTATGTTTGGACAAAAAAGAATTCCATCAAGAGAAGGCGGAGTTGAAATAGTGGTTGAAGAACTTTGCTCAAGGATGGTTGCACAAGGACATAATGTGACATGCTACAACAGAGGTGGTCATCATGTGAGTGGTTCTGAATATGATTCAAAACGACTTAAAGAATATAAAGGAATTAGGCTTAAAACAGTCCCAACAATAGAGAAAAAAGGTCTTGCAGCTGTTTCATCATCATTTTTTGCAGCATTATGTTGTGCTTTTGGCCGGTATGACATTGTTCATATTCATGCTGAGGGACCGGCATTTTTCGCGTGGTTGCCAAAACTATTTGGTAAAAAAGTGATTGTAACAATTCATGGATTGGATTGGCAACGTGAAAAATGGAAAAGTGGATTTGGTTCAAAATTTATTCATCAGGGTGAAAAGAATGCTGTGAAGTATGCGGATGAAATTATTGTGCTGAGTAAAGGCGTTCAAGATTATTTTGTGAAAGAGTATGGAAGAAAAACAGTGTTCATTCCAAATGGAGTGAATAGACCAAAAATCCAAGAAGCTGAATTAATTACAGAAAAATATGGTTTGGAAAAAGATTCTTACATATTGTTTTTAGGACGATTAGTTCCAGAAAAGGGGATTAGATATTTGGTTGAGGCATTTAAGAATGTTAAGACTGATAAGAAGCTAGTAATAGCAGGTGGTTCAAGTGATACAGATTCATTTATGAATGAATTAAAGGATCTAGCAAAAGATGATGACAGGATTATTTTTACAGGATTTGTTCAGGGGCAGATATTGAAAGAACTATATAGTAATGCTTATGTATATACGTTACCTTCAGATTTGGAAGGAATGCCACTGAGTCTTTTAGAAGCTATGAGCTATGGGAATTGTTGTCTAGTTTCGAATATCCCAGAGTGTACAGAAGTTGTAGAAGACAAGGCATTGGTATTTAAGAAGTCAGATGTTAATGATTTATTCACCAAAATTCAAAAGGCATGTGATTATCCTGAAATGATTACGAAAATAAAAGAACAAGCTACTGATTTTATTTTCAGAAAATACAACTGGGATTTTGTAACAAAAGAAACAATGAATCTATACAGGAGATGAGGAAGTTAGAATATGCGGATTTTACTTGTAAATAAATTTATATTTCCCAAGGGTGGAGCGGAAAC
>OLRJ01001352.1_pt1 | contig 21051 bp, 19 predicted proteins | sample 1672741 | NCBI WGS metagenome assembly OLRJ01 (sample SAMEA3136719, study PRJEB25190) | human gut metagenome | biome: human gut; feature: human-associated habitat; material: faeces | place: Austria | collected 2013
GTTCTGGCTCTCAAAAACTGCTCCGCAGACTTCCCCTTTCGGATTGGTCAAAAGTCTGGTTCCTTTCAGCCCCGGAAGTATAATGGCACCGTTCTCTTCACAATACTTTTTCAGACAGCGGATCACAACACGACCGACATTTTCTTCTGTTTTTGTAATATGGAATACTTCCGGCATCTGATTCGGAATATGATGCACAACATCAGTAAAGGCAACGCCTTTTTCCATCAGCCAGCTGATCGTATCTCCGCTTTTGTCAATCAGTGTACGGATGATGCGACCATCAATCTTCCAGTGGGAATATTCCATACACTGAGTAAAAACCTCATCCGGATCTGCAAACGTCAATTTGCGACGCTGGATCACGCTGTCCACGCCAAAGATTCCCCGCGGGAACAGTCCATTTCCGCCTACCGCATTTCCTGCTTCTGCCACAACTACTTTCACGCCTTTTTCCACGGCAGCTGCCGCAGCTGACATGCCTGCCGCGCCGCCTCCAATAATCAGTAACTGTGTTCTGCTCTCTTTCATCATTTTCCTCTCCTGCCTGTTCTCATTAGGTTTCTCGAAAGCTTATTCTATATTCCTTCTTATCCACAGATAGCTCCCATGTCTGCCACAATCGCTTCCCCATTGATCATGTTAGACAGATTGGAACCGAGAAACAGTGCGATAGATGCGATCTCGTCCACGGTGCCAAGCCGTCGCTGCGGAATCTCATGAAGCACTTTTTCCCGGAATTTCTCATTGGCAAATACTTCTTTGTTGATCTCTGTCTCCACATATCCCGGACAGATAGCATTGACCTGAATGCCGTAGCGGCTCCACTCCATCGCCATGGTCTTGGTCAGATTGATCACAGCCGCTTTGGAAGCTCCGTACAGAGATAATCCGTTGGAACCTTTTAATCCGCCCACAGATGCAATCTGTATGATCTTGCCGCCTCTATGGTCTGCTGACATCCGTTCTGCTGCTGTCTGGGAACCAAAGTACACACTCTTCAGATTAGTATCCATGACTTTTTCATAATCTTCCTCTGTTACCTGAAGAATCTTCTTTGTGATCGCTACACCGGCGCAATTGACCCAGATATCGATATGTCCGAATTTCTCTTCTGCCTGATCCGCCAGCCAGTGAATCTCATTGATGTTCTGTACATCGGCACGCACGCCAAGGGCGATACCGCCCAGATTACGGATTTCTTCTGCTACCGCATTGCATTCTTCCTGTTTTCTTCCGGTTATGACAACGCTGGCATGGCAGCGGGCATAGGCAAAAGCGATGGCTTTCCCAATGCCTTTGGTACTTCCTGTTATCACGACCGTTTTTCCGGCGTAATCAAAATCCGGTATTTTTACCGGCCACTGTTTTTTCTCCATTTTATTTTCTCTCTTTCCTATATTTTCCATATAAATAATCTAAAAATACTTTTTCATAGCTATTTATATCGCTAGCTAAAAGCTATGGCATTGGTATTAGTGTGAAAATATATTTTCAAAGTTATTTGTGTTACCAGCAGACGGCTGCGGCATGGGTATTAGTATGAAATATACATTTTTATGACTATTTGTGCCGTCAGCCAAAGGCTATGGCATGGATATTAATGTGAAACGGAAAATGCCCCGCATAGATCTACGATCCGTGCAGGGTATCTCCCATTCGGGCAGTATGATGTTCCTGCCTTCTCTTTTGTTGTTCAGTTAGAATTTATGATGTAATTTCAGGATTTCAATCAACATCTTGTCACGATATTTTGCGATCTCCGGATTTGTATGTCCGATCTCATCCGGGAAATTTTTCATCATATGATCTACAGATGCCTGAGCGATCTCGCCATATTCTTTGTTCGGCATATGTTTCCAGTCAGCCATGTCCGCCAACCATACATCTCCGCCATCGCCAAGCATTTCCATCATGCCTTTTAATCCGCCCGGATTGCCAAGCTGCATGATCATGTTGTGTCCAAAGATTGCCCAGCGGATACCCGGTCCGTAAGTCAGTGCTTTATCTGCATCTTCTGCATCGCAGACACCGCGCATAACAAGATCAATCATCTCACGGTATACCGCAAGTTGCAGACGGTTTGCGATATAGCCCGGGCACTCTTTTTTCAGGACAACGGCTTCTTTTCCGATGGACTGATAAAAATCTTTTGCAAGCTGTACGTTTGCCTGATCTGTTTTCTCACTGTATGTAATCTCAACCAGTGGAATCAGATGTGGCGGATTGTACGGATGACCGCCGACACATCTCTCTGGATGTACCGCATTCGCTGTCACATCAGAAATCAGAAGCCCTGATGAACTACTGGCATAAATTGCATCTGCAGGCGCTGCTGCCTCGATCTCTGCAAGAATGCTCTGTTTGATTGGCAAACGTTCCGGTCCGTTCTCCTGAATGAACTGCGCATCCTTTACAGCCTCTGCGATCGTAGTCGTATAAGAAATATTTGCTTTGATTCCTTCAATCTCTTCTTTTTTGATTGCGCCGAACTCTACGAGAGAATTCAGGTTACTGTCGATATGCTCTTTACATTTTTCAATACACTCATCATTAATATCATACTGATATACTTTCAAGCCACGGAATGCGAACAGTGTCGTCCAGCTTGATCCGATAACGCCGCCGCCGATGGAAGCGACCTGTTTGATATCTTCTGCTTTCATACTCTTATGTCCTCTCTGCTTATAGGTAATCGTTTTCACAGTTTCTCATGATCTTAATTAGCACATCTCGAAGATGCCGGCTGCACCCATGCCGCCGCCGATACACATAGTTACAAGACCATATTTTCCGTTGTTATCCTGAAGGTAATCCAGTGCTTTACAGGTCAGGAATGCGCCTGTTGCTCCCATTGGATGACCAAGCGCCATAGCGCCGCCGTAAGGATTTACTTTCTCCGGATCCATCTTCAGCTCACGGATACAAGGAATTGCCTGTGCTGCAAATGCCTCGTTCAGCTCAATCACATCCATATCATCAATAGTCAGACCTGCACGTTTCATTGCTTTCGGAACTGCATAGATCGGACCAAGACCCATCATGGTAGAATCACATCCTGCAACTGCGAAAGATTTCAGTTTCGCAATTGCTTTGATGCCAAGAGATTTTGCTTTTTCTGCTTCCATCAGTACGACAAATGCTGCTGCATCAGAAGTCTGGGAAGAAGTAGCTGCTGTTACAGTACCATTTTCCAGGAAGCACGGTCTTAATGCTGCCAGAGATTCCATAGAAGTATTTGGACGGATGCCCTCATCCTCTGTAACAACTTTTTCATTTCCCTCTGCATCGATAACAGTTACCGGGATAATGGATGGAGCAAGCTTACCCTCTTTCTGTGCTTTTGCAGCTTTTCTGTGAGACTCTACAGCCATCTGATCCATCTCTTCTCTTGTGAGTCCACGATTTTTTACGATGTTCTCAGCGGTAATACCCATTGCCATATATGCACCCGGCGCATGTTCGTTTAACCATGCATCCTGATATTCTTCCGGATATGGCTCAAAAGTACCTGACATATCTTCTACACCACCGGCTACGATAACATCTCCCTGTCCCATAGCGATCGCATTTGCTGCAGTAGCGATAGCCTGAAGTCCGGAAGAACAGAAACGGTTAATGGTGTGACCGGATACGCACTCCGGAAGCTCTGCTCTTGCCACAACACTCTTTGCAATATTCATAGATGTTTTGTAATGCTGTACCGCACATCCCATGATAACGTCCTCAATATCTGCACGGTCCAGCTGTGGAATCTTATCCAGCACGCCTTTTAAAACCTGTGCGGAATACTCAATCGGATGTGTTCCTGCGAAAGAACCTTTTCTCGCACGGCACACTGCGGAACGGCCATATGCTACAACAACTACTTCTCTGCTCATAATCTTGATACCCTCCTGGAAAATATAATATAAAAGTTATTTGTATAAAATGTTCAACTTCCTCTGGTAAAACGATACCACATTTATCATTCCGACTGAAATACTCCTTTTTTTCCTGCTTATACAAAAAAAACATAACCAAATTTCTGCTGATATTTTTTTGCTCAAATTTTATAAAATATATGTTATACTGATAACAGCGCAACATATGAGGAGGATTTATTTTTATGGATATCAACAGACTGAATGAATTTATCGTTCTGGCCACACATCTAAATTACAGCAAAGCAGCCAACCAGCTTTTCCTGACGCAGCCTGCGCTGAGCAGACATATCCACGATCTGGAACAAACGCTTGGCGCCAAGCTTTTCATCCGAGATACGCATAATGTTTATCTGACTTCTGTAGGGCAGCTTTTTTTTACAGAAGCAAAAGATATCGTAGACCATTACAATCATGCGCTGCAGCTGGTCAAAGATGCCATCTCTGACACATCCGGGCAGCTGAACATTGGATTTCTGGGAGCTGCTGTGCAGCCGTTTCTGGCAGGATTTACCTCCCAGTTCAATAAAGATCATCCCCAGATCAGGCTTTCTTTTGAGTGCAGTGACCTCGACCCACTGATCAAAATGCTGAACGAAGACAAGATCGATATATGCTTTGTTACCCATGTAGACAGCCATTATCTGCCTGGACTTCAGGGCGAAACGATCCTGTCTGACCGCCTGATGGTCGTGGTACATCCGGATCATCCGCTGGCTGAAAAAAAAGAGGTGTCTCTGGCAGAACTGTCTAATATACCATTTATCGCTTTTAATCATAAGGATAATCCGATCACCAATGATTTACACCGTCAGATGTTTAAAAAAGCAAATGCTACATATAACATCAAACATGAAGTCCCGAATATTGAAACTGCCATGTTCTTTGTGGAAATCAACGAGGGAGCATTTATCATCCCGACACATCTTGCTTCCATGACAAAGGATCTGGTCACACTCCCTGTCACAGATGACATCTGCTGTATCAACTTAAATCTTCTTTGGAAAAAGAATAATCCGAATCCTTCCATTCCGATCTTCCATAAAGCATTTGCTTCTTTCATGCAGGATATCGAGCTGTAAAATCAAAACAGATCTGTCTTGTTTCATATCCTGGCAGAAATTGCCCCATTTCATGAAACATGACAGATCTGTTTTTTGTACGCTTTCACTGCCCGAAATCCTGATTTTCTGCTTATACAGCAACAATTTCAGCAAACAGGAAAACGATATTTTTACAAGTATAATATTAATCTTCTGTATACTTGCAGTTATAACGTTGTTCAAATACTTTGATCAGTTCCGGTTTGAAGTCCGGATGCGCGATCTTGATCAGCGCTCTTGCTCTCTCTCTGCATGATTTTCCCTTCAGTCTTGCAATACCATACTCTGTCACAACGTAATCAGCATCGCAACGCTGTGTAGTTACGATAGCGCCCGGATCCAGATCCGGTACAATCTTGGAAATCTTGCCTTTTACGGTAGACGGCATGGCAATGATTGCTTTTCCGTGTTTTGCCATAGCTGCGCCGCGGACAAAATCAAGCTGCCCGCCAATAGCGCTGATCTGCATCGATCCAATGGATTCGGAACAGATCTGACCGGTAAAATCAATCTGCACGGCAGAGTTGATGCTGACGATATGGTCTAACTGAGAAATGCGGATCGGATCATTGGTATAATCTACCGGCTGCATGTTGACCTGTGGATTGTGATCTACAAAGTCATACATTTTTCTCGTTCCCATAATAAATGCTGTTGTAGATACGCCTTTGTCAAACGTTTTTTTGCTGTTGTTTACGACACCGGCATTCATCAGATCCATAACACCGTCACACATCAGTTCTGTGTGGATGCCAAGATCTTTTTTATCCATCAGGGATGCGCAGACTGCATCCGGGATAGATCCAATACCAAGCTGAAGGGTATCGCCATCTTCCACCAGAGATGCACAGTTTTTACCAATGTTGATCTCTACCTCAGTCAGCGGTGCAGGTGGAAGTTCCGGAATCGGTTCATTGTGCAGTACAAAACAGGTAAATTCAGATACATCTACCATAGAACTGTCACTGATCGTATATGGCAGCTGATCATTAACCTGTGCGATGACAATTTTTGCATTGGTAATTGCGCCTCTGGTGTAATCACAGGACAGACCGATGCTTACTTTTCCATTATCATCTGGCGGAGTTACATACAGCATCAGCACATCGATGGGAACGGTTCCGTCAGACATCAGACCCGGAATCTCATGAAAATGCGCCGGAGTAAAATCTGCGCGACCTTCCATGATTGCTTTACGGCTCAGACCGCTGGCAAAGAATGAATTGTGACGAAGATGTCCTTCCATGCCCTCTTCTGTACAGTAACGGTGTTTTCCACTGGAGCCCATGTGGCATACAGTTACATTGGTAAACCAGTCTTTGTGATCACACATATTTTCTACCAGATAGGCAGGCTCTCCCATGGAATGCGCCAAAAACATGGTGCTGTTATCCGGTATTTTCTTTAATGCTTCTTCTACTGTCACGATTCTGCTCTCGTATATATCTCTCCAGCTCATAATTTTACCTCTCTTCTATTCTATGTACTCCCGGAAACTCTTCCCGTATCCTTCCCGGCGATATTTCTAAAAAACATCGGAAGTGCTTTCGTAAACCCTTCCCCGCGTTATTTCTAAAAAATCCTTGGAAGACCTTTCGCAAACCCTTCCCCGCATTATTTCTAAAAAATCCCGGAAGCTTCTCATTGTAATACTACGTTTGGGAAGATCCCGGGAATCTGATCAAATTTCTTCAGTAACTGATGAACAGTTTTTCATTTTTAGCCGATTGCTGTCAGACCGCCATCTACATAGAGGATCTGGCCGGTAACGAATCCTGATGCTTCAGAAGCAAGGAATACTGCCGGGCCTGCACAGTCTGCCGGTACCTGCATTCTCTGCATCGGAACGCTTGCTGCGATACCTGCTTTTGCTGCTTCCGGAACGATGCTCTCCATCATCGGAGTCATTGTTACAGTAGGTCCAATGCCGTTTACAGTTACTTCCGGTCCGAACTCAGATGCACACTGTCTGATGATCATGTCCAGAGCGCCTTTTGTTGCACAGTAGCCTGCATTACCTTTCATCGGGAATGTGGCGATTTTGCTGCGTACGGATGTGATATCGATAATCTTGCCATATCCGTTCTCTTTCATACGTTTTCCGAAGTGTTTGTTGCACATCATAACGCCTTTAACGTTTACGTTGAACATGTCATCCCATACGTCCATCGGGAAATCTACAGCGTCAAATTTTTTGTTGAATCCCTGTGAGCAAACGAGGATATCGATCTTACCAAAATCTTTGAAAGAGTTCTCTGCAAGAGCTTCGACTTCTTTTTCGTCTGTAGCATCACAGATATAATATTTTACGTCTGCGCCGCAAGCCTCTTTCAGCTCTTTTACAGCTCTCTGTAAAGATTCTTCTCTTCTGCTTGCGATTGCAACTTTTGCTCCTGCTTCGCAAAGCCCCTGAGCGATTGCCTGTCCAATACCGCCTGCACCTCCAACTACAACTGCGTTTTTGCCTTCCAGGTTAAATAAATTCGTCATGATTCATTCTCCTTTTTTATTTGTATTTGCTTGTTGTTCTTAACTCTGAGGCTAGTATAGCATCGCATTTTTACAAATGGAAATTCCTAAAATTTGACCGGTTATGTAAAAAAGTTATAACCAGATGGAGGGTTTTGTTTTGGTTTTTATTATTTTTTATGAACCTGTTTTTCAGCAATATAATACAGTATCCGTCATACTCTGTAAGCTATCCAGTGTATACCCTTCAACTAGCTCATCGACCTGAAAACCTTTCTCTGTAACACGGACAACGCAAAGATCGGTAATGATCAGATCTGCTCCGTGCAATGCGGTGCATGGAAGCGTCAGATGCAATATGAGTCGTGATCATTTTGCGAATACGTCCTTCTCCCAACAGCCGTGACACGCCTCTCCCCGGATATGCAGCATCATTGGAAATAATTGTCAGTTCTCTGATGCCACATTTCAATACGTCTTCTATCAGTCGATCCGAAATCCCACAGGATGCATATCCCCCTGTCATAATCGTCATGCCATCCTGAAGAATCTCCTCCAGCACGAAGAGCTCTCTTTGTTTTGATCTCATTTTCTTCTCCTTTTGGTCTTTTTATCTGTATGCCAATCTCATATACATACACTTACACAAGCATTGTTTGTCATTTCTTCTTTATCAAAGATCTTATTTGTAATGCCAAGATCCAATGCTTCTCTTGCAGGAATCCCTTTGTGCATCAGACTGATAGCATCCAGCAGTCCACGGAGATCCATGGCCTTAGCCGTAAGTTCTCTCCCTTCATATTTTTTCTGAAAATCAAGGAACAACAATGCAAACTGCCTGGTATACCGCGGTGTCAGATCCGGAAACTGATCCTGCATAAGTCTCTGCAGATTATCCGTGTCAATAGATGGCATCCGAATCACAGCAAACCTTGAAAGTAAAGCTTCATTTAATTCTCTTGTTCCAGCATAGTTGTGATTCATGGTCGCGATAAAACGGGTATCATCCGAAAGTGGAATACGCTCATATCCTGGTATATCCAACACTGTTATGCACCTCACATTTCTTGTATAAGTCCATATAACTTATCGGTTGTATTCTAGCACATTGTAATAATTTTTCCATCGTTGCACTTAGATTGGTACATGGATTTTGGAATTAACAAAAAAACTTTATACAAGATGCAAACATATTTCCATTCCCCCTGCATACAATAAACCAAACGACTTTTGAGGTCTTTTTCTATGTCTGAAACAACAATACATCCTCCCGTTTCCAATCCTGACAACAACGTGGATACCGGAACGTTACAGGTCAATGTCACTGCAAACACCGGGCTTCGCCCTGTTGAAAATGCACAGATTCGAATTTCCTATACAGGTGCGCCCGATTCCACTTTAGAAGAAGTGGAGACGAACTCTTCCGGTCAGACGGAAGCTCTGACATTTTCCACGCCGCCTCTGGAATATTCCATGCAGCCTTCAGAGGAACAGCCCTATTCCGAATACACAGCGCAGATCTCTGCTGACGGATTTCAGCCAGTTACGATTTCCGGCATCGCATTATTCACCGGAAAACTGACACTTCTGCCGGTTCGTCTGACACCTGTAGGACAGACGCAAAACGCTTCTGGAGCAATCGTCATCCCTGCCAACACTTTATTCGGAGATTTTCCACCGAAAATAGAGGAAGCAGAGATCAAACCTACCACGGAAAGCGGCGAGATCGTACTCAGCCGGGTCGTTATCCCGGAATACATTATCGTACATGACGGTCCTCCTTCGGATAACGGTGCCAAAGATTATTATGTCACTTACCGGGACTATATCAAAAATGTAGCCAGCAGTGAGATCTATGCCACCTGGCCGGATGCCACTCTGCGCGCAAATATCCTTGCCATCATGTCCTTTACGTTAAACAGGGTTTACACAGAATGGTATCGCAATAAGGGATATAATTTTACTATCACTTCCTCTACCGCCTATGATCACAAATGGGTCTATGGACGAAATATCTTCTCCAATATTTCCCGCATCGTGGATGAAATGTTTAACAACTATCTTTCCCGCCCCAATGTGCGTCAGCCGATCCTGACCCAGTACTGTGACGGTCAACGGGTAAGCTGTCCCAACTGGATGACCCAGTGGGGTTCAAAAAGTCTGGGAGATCAGGGCTATTCCGCCATTGAGATCCTGCGGTATTTCTACGGAAATGATATGTATATCAATACAGCAAATGAGATTTCCGGTGTTCCAAGCTCCTGGCCCGGTTACGATCTGAAGATCGGTTCCAGCGGGGCAAAAGTGCGTCAGCTTCAGGAACAGCTTACTGCCATTTCCAAAGCTTACCCGGCGATCCCATCCGTAAGGGCAGATGGCATCTATGGTTTACAGACAGAAGCCTCCGTGGAAGCATTTCAGTCTATCTTTGATCTTCCGGTAACAGGTGTGGTAGATTTCTCCACCTGGTATAAGATTTCTCAGATCTATGTGGGTGTGACGAGGATTGCAGAGCTGGTGTAAAAAGCTCTTTCTTTTCAATAACCAAAACTCAAAATCAATTATATACAACAAAAAGACTGCGTCCGCACTGTTTTCCAGATATCAGAAACTATCTTTCTGATACCCAAAAACAATGCATAACGCAGTCTTTTCAAGATACATCTTTACTTTTTAAATATTCTTATTGATTACTCGATCACGCGGATCCAGCCTTCCGGAGCTTCCTCACGGCCCTGCTGAATATCAACCAGTGTATGATACAGTTTCTTTGTGATCGGTCCCATATCTTCCATTCCGCTTGGGAAGCAGATTTCGGTTCCGTGATCTACGATCTTTCCTACAGGAGAGATAACGGCTGCTGTACCGCAAAGTCCACACTCTGCGAAATCTTTCAGCTCGTCTTTGTATACGACACGATGCTCTACTTTCAGTCCAAGGTAATGCTCTGCAACATACATCAGGGAACGACGCGTAATGGACGGCAGAATGCTGTCAGACTTCGGTGTTACTACAGTGCCATCTTTTGTTACAAAGATAAAGTTTGCTCCACCAGTCTCTTCTACTTTTGTTCTGGTAGCCGCATCCAGATACATGTTCTCATCAAAACCTTTGTTGTGTGCATCTACGATGGCGCGAAGGCTCATTGCGTAGTTCAGACCTGCTTTGATATCGCCGGTTCCGTGTGGCGCTGCACGGTCGAAATCGCAGATACGAATCGTTAATGGTTTGAACCCGCCTTTGAAGTATGGTCCAACCGGTGTAGCCAGGATACGGAACTGATATTCCTCTGCCGGTTTTACGCCGATAACCGGGCTGATTCCGAACATATACGGACGAATATATAAAGTAGCGCCTGTACCATATGGCGGTACAAATGCATCATTTGCTTTTACAACCTGCTCTACAGCTTCGATAAAACGATCTTCCGGGAATACTGGAATCTCCAGTCTCTTTGCTGAATCTGCCATACGTTTTGCATTCAGATCCGGACGGAAGATAACGATCTGGTCATTTACTGTTGTATATGCTTTCAGGCCTTCAAATACTGTCTGCGCATACTGAAGTACGCCAGCGCACTCATTCATAACGATCTTGTCATCTGTGCTCAGTGTACCTGCATCCCATGCTCCATCTTTATAATTGGCTACATATCTGTAGTCGGTGCTCCGATAAGCAAAATCAAGATTGGCCCAGTCAATATTTTTCTTTTCCATTTCTTACAGCTCCCTTTCATCAAACGGATGTTTCTCATCCGTGCTATATACTTTTATATGTACTCATACCGGAGACATTATTTGTAAAAAAACGCTCTCCCTGATGAGTCTTGTGTCCTCTGAAACAGATGATTCTCTGTAAATCAATCTGTTATCTGATCAGACTATTTTTATAAATCTTTTCAGTATTTCAAATACTGTATTCTGCCTGTAACTAATAAATCACTATTGCAGACTTTTCATTTTCACTCTGTCACTTAGCTGTGCTAAAGTGTTCTGTCCATTGTAGCATATGCCTTTTTTGCTCCAATGTCAATGTAAAAATGATTTACAACGACGTGTTAAAAATTTCAATCCTGGCATTTTATAAACTTATCGTTATACCAAAACACTGAAATATCATCTTATCTGCATGAAGTGCTGATAGACTCAATCGCCACAGCGCCGCCTCTTACAATCTCGATATTTTTAAACCTGGAACGAAGCAGAGCGATCAGCTCATTATTTCTGTGCTCGGTCAGTTTGCACTCTAACAATACGCTGTCCTCTCCGATATCTGCCACATCTACTTTAAATACCTGTGCGATGCGAAATGCTTCTGCCAGATCATCTTCGGAACATTTTTTGATCTTTGCATAAAGGATCTCTTTCATATGGATCGGCACATTGGTCAGATCCATAACTTTGATAACTTCCACCATTCGGTTCAGCTGTTTTTTGATCTGTTCAAAAGTGATATCATCACATACCGCACAAATAGTCATACGGGAAGTATCCTCATTTTCCGTCGTACCAACAGTCAGGCTTTTCATGTTGTAGGATTTTCCTGCAAACAGTCCGGAAATCTTCGCAAGAACACCTACCTGGTTTTCTACATATAATGCAATCCATCTGTCTTTCATTTTCCTACCTCCTGCTTATGCTTTCAAGATCATCTCGTTCATAGCTTTTCCACCTGGTACCATCGGCAATACAATGTCCTCGGTAGCAATCATGAACTCAATTACTGTGCTTGCATCTTTGTTGTTCTTTGCATATTCCAGTGCAGGAAGGATTTCTTCTTCTTTCGTTACGCGGATACTGTGTGCGCCATAACTTTTCGCCCACTGCATGAAATCCGGTACATATGGCGGACAGTTCTCATTCGGTCCCTTACAGAAATCCGGACATCCTTTCTGTCTGCGCAGACAGGTCGCTGCATATCGTTTTCCATAAAAGAGCTGCTGCATCTGACGTACCATTCCAAGATAATAATTATTCAGGATACATACAATGACCGGCGCTTTCTGTACTACAGACGTAGCCATTTCCTGCATGTTCATCTGGAAACCGCCGTCTCCGGTAATGCAGATAACATCCTTTTCCGGATTGCCCATTTTGGCGCCAAGGGCGGCTGGAAAACCAAATCCCATCGTTCCAAGACCGCCGGATGTGATAATATGATGTTTTTCATCTACATCCAGGAACTGGCTTGCCCACATCTGGTGCTGACCTACATCAGTAACATAGGTGGCATCATCATTTGCAAAGGTCTGATTGATTCCTTCCATGATCATCTGCGGGGACATGCCTTTGTCACGGCGCATTTCCAGCGGATTCTCCTGCTGCCACTGTTCAATCTGTCTGAGCCATTCAGAAGTATCTTTCTCCTCTACCCACTCCATCATATGCTCCAGAGCGGTCTTGGCATCTGCAACAATCGGTACGTCTACGACAACATTTCTTGAGATTGCTGCCGCATCAATATCTACATGGATGATCTTTGCTTTCGGAGCAAATTCGTTCAGGTCACCGGTAATACGGTCATTGAAACGGGTTCCGATGGAAAAGAGCACATCGCATTTGGAAACTGCAATATTGGCAGCATAACGTCCATGAAGTCCGCTGTTTCCTATATAGTATGGATTGTTGCTGTCAATCGCGCCTTTTCCCATAACAGTAGTAACTACCGGCACATGTGTCGTATTTACAAGCTGTTCCAGAAGTTTCTCTGCGCCTGCAATCTTAATGCCGCCACCGGCAAGGATGATCGGGCGTCTTGCAACTTTCAGCAGTTTTACCGCTTTTTTCAGCTGTCCGAGATGTACACCCTCGTTTGGTTTGTAACCGCGAATATCCACTTTTTTCGGATATTCTGCCGGACCATATGTCACCTGTATATCTTTCGGCAGATCAATCAGTACCGGTCCCGGTTTTCCTGTGCTGGCAATATGGAATGCCATTTTCAGTATCTTGCCAAGCTCTGCTCTGTTGCGTACAGTAACAGCATATTTTGTGATTCCTCTTGTCATGCCTACGATGTCAACCTCCTGGAAGGCATCGTTTCCGATAAGACTCAACGGAACCTGTCCGGTAAATACAACAAGCGGGATACTGTCATAAAATGCATCTGCGATCGCAGTGATCGTGTTAGTCGCGCCAGGGCCGCTGGTTACAAGACATACTCCTATCTTTCCGGTTTCTCTTGCATATCCTTCTGCTTCATGGACAAGCGCCTGCTCATGTCTCGGAAGCACTATATCAATCTCATTATCCCGGTACAGTTCGTCAAACAGATCGGTAACTGTTCCTCCGGGATAAGCAAAAATTTTATCGACGCCTTCTTCTTTTAAGGCTTTTAAAAATAATTTCTTTCCAGTAATATCCATATCATATCTCCTTCATTCCTGGTATTTTCCAAGTACTCATACCCGTCAGATCCACCCGACAGTCTTCAGGATAAAGATCCAGCCTGTCAGTGTCAGGGATGCGAGAAGCGTAGTCGCCACGACAATGCTTGCCGTCAGCGTGCCATCGTTGTGCATATTTTTTGCCATAATATAGCAGCTCGGAGTCGCAGGAGCAGCAAGCATAACTACCAGTGCCACCATTTTTTCTCCTGTGAATCCACACAATCCGGCAATAGGAATAAAGATGGCAGCCTGGGCGATCAGTTTGATAAACGCAGCCCAGAGCGTCGGCTTGATCTTTGCCAGCGCTTTTCTGCCCTCAAATCCTGCACCTAAAGCGACCAAAGCCAGTGGGGTCGCCATCTGGGCAGTGGTGCTTACAGTCTTATTGACCAGGGTAGGCAGTGGGTTATGAAGCAATGCCACAATAAGACCGAGTACGATTCCGATGATGATCGGATTCTTCAGGATGTTGATTCCAGCCTGTCGGATTCTCGCCGTATCGCGTTTCCCTTCATTTTCAGGATCATTGGCCTCAAAGGTCAGCACGAGTACGGAATAGATATTATACAATGGGACCGCACCGATGATCATCAGTGAGCCCATGGTAGAAGCGCCATAAATATTCTGAATGAAAGCAAGTCCCATAACGGCTGCGCTGCTTCGGAAGGAAGCCTGGGTAAATGCGCCGATCATCGTCTTGTCTTTCATAAAGATCTTTGCCAGTCCCCACACACTCCAGAAACAGATAGATGTGGCGATGGCACAAAATAAAACATATTTTACATCAAACACTGCCTGTATGTCCACATTGGACAAATCCCGGAACAACAGGACCGGCAGCGTTACTTTAAAATTAAACTTGTTTGCTACGGTAACAAAATTATCGTTGAGCATTCCGATCCGACGCAGCACATATCCCAATACCATAACAAGAAAGATTGGGAATGTGACATTGACACTGAACAGGAAATTACTCATAAGATTACACCTTCCTTATTTCTTACGCTCGTATCTATAAAAGTAATACTCCAGATCAAAATAGGTCTGTTCATCACTGTCTGCTGTTACGACCCAGTTCGGATCTTCGTCCAGATTTGGGAAATATGCGTCTGCATCGTAGGCATAATCCACTTTTGTGATATGCGCTACATCGCATTCATCCAGAAGCTGGCGATAAATGCTCTCTCCTCCGATGACGTAAATATCTTCAGACGGATATTTTTTCAGTTCTTCCCGGAGGGCATCAAGATCATGTACGATGGTCAGATCATACTGCTCTCTGGTGGATTCCAATCCCAGCACTTTATAGTCCGGATCAGAAGTAAGAACGATATTGGTTCTCTTTTTTAATGGCAGACCGTTTGGAAAACTCTCCAGTGTCTTTCTTCCCATTACGACAACTTTTCCAGTGGTAGTCTCACGGAAAAATTTCATATCCGCCGGAATGCTTACCAGCAGACGGTTATTCAGGCCGATGGCCCAGTTTTTATCTACAGCAGCAATTAAATTCATATGCTTACCCTTCTTTCTTTAGATGGCGATTGGAATATTTGTAATCTGCGGACCGGTCTCATAATCGATCAGTTTTACATCGTCTCTTGTAAACTGATAAAAATCTTTCACTTCCGGATTCAGCCAGAATTTCGGCGCCGGAAACGGCTCTCTGCTGATCAGCTCTTCCACAAGCGGAATATGTCGGTCATAAATATGGGCGTCTGCGATCACATGCACCAGTTCGCCCGCCTGCATGTCACACACCTGCGCCAACATATGCACGAGCACCGCATACTGGCAGACATTCCAGTTATTGGCAGCCAGCACATCCTGGGAACGCTGGTTTAAAATCGCGTTCAGTACCAGCTTGTCCTGCCCCGGCTTTTTCGTTACATTAAAGGTCATGCTGTATGCGCATGGATACAAGTTCATCTCATGAAGATCCTGATGGACGTAGATATTCGTCATGATCCGTCGGCTGTAAGGATTGTTCTTCAGATCATAGATCACGCGGTCTACCTGATCCATCATACCTTCCTTATATTGATGTTTTACGCCCATCTGATAGCCGTAAGCTTTTCCAATCGATCCGTCCTCATCTGCCCACTCATCCCAGATATGACTGTGAAGATCATTGATATTGTTCGACTTCTGCTGCCAGATCCAGAGCAGTTCATCCGTACAGCTCTTGATTGCTGTTCGCCGCAGGGTCAGAGCCGGAAATTCCTTCGACAGATCATAGCGATTTACCACGCCAAACTGTTTGATGGTATATGCCGACGTACCATCTTCCCATTTCGGGCGGACTTTTTCACCCTCCGTGCTGGTTCCGTTGTCTATGATATTTCTGCACATGGAAATAAATACCTGATCTGCGTAACTCATCTTCTCCTCCTCCTGCTCATATATCTGTGTTGTCTCCATTTTTAATGACTTCTGGCTTTCTCTGTAACTATCCATATCTGAAAATAACCCACAGTGCAAACTTCTCTGAATCAATTTCAAACCGGACACCGACTTCCAGTTTTATCAGTTCATCATCACAACTGACTTTTTCTCTACTTTTGCCTATATCGGACTATTATAACAAATTATTTTTCTTTTAGAAAGTAGTTACTAATGTTATACCTGTCATTTTTTTCACTATCTCAAAAGACCGAATACACTTCAGGGCATAAAAAAAACTGTATCTTTCACAGACACAGTTTTTTTCAGTTCATACACAATATTGATTCTTTACAAAATCTTATGACCCATTGCGGCAGCTCAGATAATACCGAAAAACGATCTACAGAAAGCTGATTTTTTATCGTTGTGCGCTCCATAAAATCCAGAGAAGTCTGTGCGATTTCCTCCATCGGTCTTCCATCCAGCAAATACACATAAATGCTCAGAACGCCACGGATCAGTAACGCATCACTGTCTACCTTCAGAAAAAAATGGTCATTTTCTTTCTTCATGATGAACCAGGAATCCGTCTGACAGTTTCTGATCTTCGTATGTTCATTTTTTTCTGTTTCATCCGGCATCGGAGCATTGCCCGCCAGCTGAAGTAAAAATTCATACTGCATCATCTGATCGTCCAGACTATTATAAACTTCTATTAATTCACTCTGTTTTTCTGCAATCGTTTTCATTTCATACCAATCCCTGTTCCACCATTAAATCCCCATGGCAAAAGAGCTGAAAATATCTTTTCCGACAGCTTTCCATTCCATCATCTTTGATGGATGGTTCAAGTGGTCATGAAATTTTTTCCCAAACTCTCTTTCTATGCTTTTTGGAGTAACGGCACTATCATCTCTGCCAGTTCCTGAACCATTTTTACCTCTGGCAATTCTCTTGCCGGAAGCGTGATACCAAGCTTTTTCTGAATATCAAGATAGAGTAATACGCGTTTGGATAATACGGCCGGCGCGCTTCCGCATCTTCCCGGTCGATCCATTTCTTTTAACTGTTCTACCGTCATATTGGAAGCTTTCGCCACATTGATTCTGACCATTTCAATGATATTGTCCGTCATTTCCTTCTCTGATAATAGCAATTTCGCTGCAATATAGTTTTTTAATCGATCTGCGATTACTTCGGGTGGTTCTTTCGGATCTAACCGAAGCTCTTCAAGAAGAGCTTCGGCCTTTTCATTTTTCTGTTTCAGATGTCCGGCCATTTCCCGCACATTTAATTCCATATTATGCTCCATTCCGCTGCCTTTTCGTTGACGGCACAATTAGCTGTATAAACCTGTTGATCGTCCTAGGCCTCTACGACTTCCAGTCCCACAGATTTCGCAAATGCTTTCAATACTTCCGTATGATCGCCATAAGCCAACGGCAGATGGGTGCCAAAATCAAGCTGTTTGTCATGGAACTCTTTGTGGTCTTTTACCTGGAAAATAACCGTCGGCGTACAGTTTGGAATCTCTTTGTATGCGCCGCCTTTGATTGTTCCTTTTCCGATAAAGATCTTTTTGCAGTCTGGAGACAAACGACAGAGTGTGATCGTCTGACCGATATCTTTTGTCCAGTCATTACGAATCGTTCCGCCCCATCCCGTATACGCAAACGGCTGAATGCTGTATGTATCTGTCTCTCCGTCAATACCATGCATCTTTCTGTTTCCTACCGCATGGAAAGAGAAATACAGATTTTCTACTTTATCCAGTCCCCCTTGTTTCCACTCATCATTTGGCAGGCCTTCCTGTGTAAGCGGAGAAAACGGCGCTCTTGCCAGACCATCTCCATAATATAAGAAAGAGTTTGTCTCGCCCATATACGTTGCACATCCGGAAGCGCTCATAAGAAGCTGTTTGGATAATGCCGCAATGGCATCCGCTTCACAGGCGGAAGGAATACCGTTCTCGTTATTCAGAGAATGCGTCAGGCAGAAGGTCACACGTTCTTCATTGGCACGTCTTGTCGCGCAGAACTGAGGACATGGAGCCACAAACATGTTGCAGTCATGTTTATCCAGAAATTTCTGTACTACATACCACATCCGGACACTGATCATCAGCGCTTCTTTCTCCATATTTACCAGTGTCGCGCCAGTCATCAGATCATCTGTGATCTTCTCGATTTCTTTCATTTCCTCTTCTGTCGGATTAAGGCCAAGACGTCCCGGTGTCGTATAGTTCTGCATCGGATCGCCCGGTTTAAACTGATCCAGGATCTCATGTAAGTTTACCGCACGGAATCTTGTTCCAAGGATCCGTGTCACTTCACGCTGATTGTAAAATGCGTTGGATGTAATATCGCTTCCTGCCACTTCTCCCATGCGGACAACCTGCAGCAGATTGGAATGTGCCATAACTTTCTTTAAACGAATGCCTTTCATGACATTGATGGCTTCTTCCCAATATAAAGGCGCATATCCTTCTCTTCCATGGGAACGTACATGAGAAATCGTCCTGGCAAACATACAGCAGTTTTCCGGTTGGATCATAACCGGTTTTCCCGTACGCTCTGCCATCTCAACGATCAGGTCTCCACGTACCATCTGCACAGCAGTAAACAGATACAGATCCACCTCACTGTCATTTTTCATCATCTCCTCAAACATCCATTCCGGCGTGGTCATTTCGTCATCACGCTCCAGATAGATCGGATCCAGAAGGTTAATCTGTTTCTCATCCTTCAAATGCGCCTGTACATCTGCAAATGATCCCTGTCCCATCATCGGCTGCATCATTGCCTCAAATTCCGGTGTCAGCTGCTCAGTCGGAGCCATACGACACGGACCCTCAAAGAAATATTTGTGTACCAGACCGATATAGATTGGCTGCACGTTTAACTTGATTTCAATACCTTTTTTGATCATTTTCTTACCTCCAATACTTTCCTTTCACTCTCATCAGCTTCTTAAATCCTTCTCAGAAGTTTCCTTTTTGAAGACTGTGAAAGAACTTTGCCTGCATAACTTTCTATGTCTGTATTGTAGCGGTAATTTTTCTCAAAAGGTAGGAACAAACCATACCAGATAATTTTTAAACTTTTCTCTGTATGATACAAAAAATATCATTTTTACCCTATTGGGTTAGTATATTTTTCCATGAGATACGAAAGAAAGATATGCCATCTTACCTCCGGAATATCCAGATCTGCATGCAGCAATTCCTCAATCCGCTGCAAGCGGTTCAACAGCGTACTCCTCGGAATATCCGCATCCAGAATCGTTTTGGAAATTTTCCGTTCATTTTTTAAGAACATATATAACGTATCATATAACCGGCTTCCATAACGCTGATCATACTCCTTTAATATATCCAGGCCGGGATGTTTCAGGAGCTCCGCATCTCTTTTTTTGAATAATGAAAAAATATAGGGCAGAATTGCATGTTCAAACGCATTCACATATCCTCCGATCTGTAAACTGTTCTGAAACGATATCAGGGACTGTTCCAACATCTGCCAAACATCTGCCAGATTACAGAATTCTCTGCTCGCGCCTGCATAATAAAATATCTGTCTCAAATATTCGGACAGCATTTTATCTGCGCCCTTTACATCCCGTAATATTTTAAGATTACACAGAAAAACCAATCCTGTCTTATATTCTACCGTAACGATTCCCTGCATCCTGTTAAACATCAGTTTTGATCTTGATGGCACGGGCGCCAGAGAACCTCCCTCCAAAGGCTCCGCATAGATGACCATCTTCGGGTCTGTTTTTTCCCAGGAGATAATGTCAAGTGAACGTTCCAGTCGTTCAAAAGATTCTGCATCTTTATTTACCAGATATTCCTGCAATGGCTTATCCGGAAAATGCGTATCCAGATTATAGGAATTGATACCGATCATTCCACAAATCAGTTCTCCCAGATATTGTAATGCATCAATCTCGCCCTGTGAGATTTTGTCCTGATATTCCGGTTCTGCCATAAGAATCAATCCGAACAGGCTTTTATTATGGATCAGATTAAATGCATATCCGGGGCCAAAAATCTTCCCCGGTATCCGATACACATTTTTCAATGAAAAATACTTATAATATGTCTGATTAAACAAGGCAATTTTCCCTGCATCAGAAGTATGCCTGTTCAGTACATCGGTCCAGTCCTGATCAAATTCTTTTGTTTGCGAATGGTCGGAATGTGCAATTTCCCATTCATTTGCATCCAATATTACCAGTGGATGTTGTATGACCGGATAACTCAGATCCAACAATTCCGTCAGTGTACATCCCTGCTCTATCGCCCGTGAAAGTCTGTCCTGCCACTTACGATACCGGTCAAACACTGCAAACATCTGATTTAACAGTAAAAACATCTCTTCCTTTACCAGGAATGAACTTCCCCTGGCTGTCTGACAGAATACCTTCCCCTTCTCTTTTCGATCTGTAAGATATAATATTTCAGATTTCATCGGTTCAGAATCCATCTGTATTCGGATCGTGCAAATCTTATCGTGTTTCTTTATCGTTGCATTCAGAATTTTTTCTTTGTCCAGCTCATCTGCAAGCATTGCCATCGTAATGTACATTTTGCCTCCCCACATTTTTGTCTTCCATACTTCTGTATCGTTTTCTCCCACACTTCCATCTTGCGCTCATGATTAACATTCATCGAACATACAAGCGTGTTCTTCTCCCTTGGCCTCATTATATCATGAACAAAAACAGTTCATGATCAGCATTCGCCGTTCGTCAATCATACGAGTATGTTGACTCTCTTGCGCTC
>OLRJ01001355.1_pt1 | contig 21034 bp, 19 predicted proteins | sample 1672741 | NCBI WGS metagenome assembly OLRJ01 (sample SAMEA3136719, study PRJEB25190) | human gut metagenome | biome: human gut; feature: human-associated habitat; material: faeces | place: Austria | collected 2013
GTTAAGACACCGCCCTTTCACGGCGGTAACAGGGGTTCAAATCCCCTTGGAGTCATTCGCTTCGGCGAATAACTAAATAATATGGTGCCATAGCCAAGTGGTAAGGCAAAGGTCTGCAACACCTCTATCCCCAGTTCAAATCTGGGTGGCACCTCTTGAAGCTCTTGAGTAAATCAAGAGCTTTTTTCATGTCTAAAAACAGATCTGTTGAGAAAAAGTATCAACAACCAATTCCCTGAATATTTTTCTCACAATACCTCTTGCATATTTGAAAAAGCGGATTTATAATAGCAAACAAATAAAACCCATTGGTTTACTATGAATTAAAGGAGGAGAAAAATGTCACAATCAATCCTTAATATAAATCAGCTGAATGCGAGAGTGGAGGAAAAAGAGATTCTCCACGACATAAATTTACAGATCAATAAAGGAGAAACCCATGTTTTAATGGGACCAAACGGAGCGGGTAAATCCACTTTGGGTTATGTCCTTATGGGAAATCTCAAATATGAGATTACAAGTGGAACCATTAATTTTAAAGGAAAAAACATCACCCAGGAAACTGCTGACAAGCGTTCCAAAGATGGTATGTTCCTGTCCTTCCAGGAGCCCCTTGAAGTGCCGGGACTTACTTTATCCGCTTTTATCCGCAATGCGATCCAGCAGAAAAAAGGCGGCTATATCAAGCTGTGGGATTTTAAGAAGGAACTGGAAAAGAACTTGAAATTCCTGGATATGGATCCGTCCTATGCAGAAAGAAGCTTAAACGTAGGCTTTTCTGGCGGAGAGAAAAAGAAAGCGGAAATCCTTCAGTTAATGATGCTGAAACCAAATCTTGCCATTCTGGACGAAACAGACTCCGGACTGGATGTGGATGCTGTACGGCTGGTATCAAAGGGTGTAGAAGAATACCAGAAAGACCGTGATGGTGCACTTCTGATCATTACCCACAGCACAAGGATCCTGGAATCTCTTCATGTAGATTACACCCATGTTATGGTGAATGGACATATTGTGGCCACGGGAGACGGTTCCCTTGTTGACCGGATCAACGAAGAAGGATACGAAAGCTTTGTATCAGAAACCCCGGAAGAGGTGAAATAACTGTGAAAGAAAAGACATATGTAGAAGATATAGACCGGAGCATGTACGATTTCCGAAATGAGGAAAAGGACGCTTATAAGGTCAAGGAAGGTCTGACTCCTGCTATTGTGGAGCAGATTTCAAAAGAAAAAAATGATCCAGCCTGGATGCAGCTTTTCCGGCTTCAGTCCCTGCAGATTTATAATTCCATGGAAATTCCAAACTGGGGACCGCCCATTGATGAGTTGAATATGGATCAGATCGTCACTTATGTCCGCCCCAATACGAAGATGAGTGCAAAATGGTCCGAAGTTCCGGACGATATTAAAGATACCTTTGAACGGCTTGGAATCCCGCAGGCAGAGCGAAAATCCCTGGCTGGTGTGGGTGCCCAGTATGATTCTGAGCTGGTTTACCACAATGTGAAGGCAGAAGTAGCAGCCCAGGGCGTTGTGTATACAGATCTGGAAAGTGCCATGCATGGAGAATATGCGGAAATGATCCGTACCCACTTTATGAAGCTGGTAAAGCCAAATGACCATAAATTTGCCGCGCTTCACGGTGCTGTCTGGTCAGGTGGTTCCTTCGTATATGTACCGCCGGGCGTTTCCGTAGAGATTCCCCTGCAGTCCTATTTCCGCCTTAATGCTCCAGGAGCAGGCCAGTTTGAGCATACCCTGATCATTGTGGATGAGGGAGCAGACCTTCACTTTATTGAAGGCTGTTCCGCTCCGAAATACAATGTGGCAAACCTTCATGCCGGCTGCGTAGAGCTTTTTGTAGGGAAAAATGCCAGACTTCGTTATTCCACAATTGAGAACTGGTCCAAGAACATGTACAACCTGAACACCAAACGTGCCATTGTGGAGGAAGGCGGCGTTATGGAATGGGTTTCCGGATCTTTCGGTTCCCACACCTCTTACCTTTATCCTATGACCATTTTGAAGGGAAAAGATTCCCGCATGGAATTCACTGGAATTACCTTTGCAGGAAAAGGACAGAACCTGGATACAGGTGCGAAGGTGGTACACACAGGAGAAAATACCTCCTCTTATATCAACACCCGTTCTATTTCCAAAGACGGCGGAATCAGTACCTTCAGAAGCTCTGTAACCATTGGAAAAAATGCAAAGCACAGCAAGGCTGCCGTATCCTGTCAGTCCCTGATGCTGGATGATATTTCCCGTTCCGACACCATTCCTGCAATGGATATCCGCACTAAGGATGCCAATGTAGGACATGAGGCAAAGATTGGAAAGATCAGTGATGACGCAGTATTTTATCTGATGTCTAGGGGAATTTCCGAGGAGGATGCAAGGGCTATGATCGTAAGTGGTTTCGCAGATAACGTATCGAAGGAATTACCTCTGGAATATGCAGTAGAGATGAATAACCTGATTCGCCTTGAAATGAAGGCCAGCATTGGTTAAGACAAGGAAGGGAGGTTAAACATATGAGTTTGCAGATAAAAGAATCGGAAAATATAGTTTCAGCTGACAGCAGTGTACGAAATATAACCATCAACAGGCTTTCCACCAGAACCTGGAACCGTCTGAAAATGAACGAAGCAGTTGTAAAGAACGTGGAAGTTCCAGTTGCCAAAACTTATGAAGAGAAGGTGGGCAAGCACGCTGGGATCAATTTAAGCGATGGGCTTGAGATCCATCAGGCTGACGAGAGTGAGAAAACGCTTTTTGACAGTATCGAGACGGCTCTTGGAAGTGACATGGATAAACTGGGAGTGCATTTTCCTGTGGAAGTTATTTCCAATGTAGAACAGACGAAAAGCATATGCTGCACAGAAAATAAAAAAGACCAGACAGCAGGATTAACGAAAAATTTTGCAATATTAAACCTGACCTCTGATGGACACTATGGAAGATATTTTCTTAGAATAAAAAAGAACAGCCGTATGAATCTGGCTGTTTACTGCACCACAAAGGAGAACCAGACAGAGCCTTTCTTCCTTCAAATGAAGATATACGCTGAGGAGAATGCCCATCTGGATCTGTCTGTTGTACAGACTGTTGGAAAAAATCTGCAGGTATTTTCCGATATAGGCGGTGTTCTTGAGAAAAACGCAGCCGTAGATCTGGTAAAAATGGAGCTTGGAGGAAAAGAGGTCTATTCCGGAGCCTATATGGATCTGAAAGGAGATACCAGCTCCTTTAAAGCGCACATCGGTTATCTGGGCGAAGAAAAGCAGCGCCTGGATATGAACTACGTAGCCCGTCATAATGGCAAAAAGACAGAGAGTCTGATGGAAAGCAGCGGTGTTTTAAGCGGGGAGGCCTTTAAGCTTTTCCGTGGAACCATTGATTTTATTAAGGGCTGCCCGGGCTCTGTGGGAAATGAGAAAGAGGACGTGCTTCTTCTTGGGGATGACGTGGTGAATCAGACCATTCCGCTGATCCTTTGCGCAGAAGAGGATGTGGAAGGAAATCATGGCGCTTCCATCGGCGAGCTGGATGAAAAGACTTTATTTTATCTGATGTCCCGCGGCTTTACCAAGGAGGCAGCTCAAAAGATGATCGCACGCGCCCGTCTGGACGCAGTAGCAAACCAGATCATGGAGCCTTCTGTACGGGAGAAAACATTGAAATATCTGGAGGAACGTTCATGACAGATTACAAAAAGGATTTTCCTCTTCTGAAGGACAGCCAGGTGGCTTATCTTGACAATGCAGCCACTGCACAGCGCCCTCTGGCGGTCCTGGAGGCGGAAAAAGACTTCTACGAAAAATATAACGCCAATCCTTTAAGAGGACTGTATGAGCTTGGTATGGAGGCTACAGACCGGTATGAGGAAGCAAGGGACACGGTGCGGGATTTTCTCCATGCAAAGAAATCCTGTGAGATCATTTTTACCAGAAATACCACAGAGAGTATCAACCTGGTGGCGTACAGCTATGGCTTAAATAATCTGAAAGCAGGAGATGAGCTTCTGGTGGGGATCGATTCCCATCACAGCAATCTGCTTCCCTGGCAGATGGTGGCAAGACAGACGGGAGCTAGCCTGAAATTCCTGGAATGCGAGATGGACGGACATTTTACAGAGGAAGCCATTGAAAATGCGATTACAGAGAAGACAAAGCTGGCAGCCATCACCCATGTTTCCAATGTGATCGGCCGTGTGAATCCGGTGGAAAAAATCATAGAGAAGGTTCATGGTGTAGGGGGAGTGGTGCTTGTGGATGCAGCACAAAGTGCACCTCACATTCCCATTGATGTACAGGCTATGGATGTGGATTTCCTTGCTTTTTCCGGGCATAAGCTGATGGCGCCAATGGGGATCGGGGTTCTTTATGGAAAAGAAGGGCTGCTGGATGCCATGCCTCCATTTCTCACGGGAGGGGAAATGATCGAGAGCGTTACCAGGGAAGGCGCTGTTTTTGCGGAGCTGCCCCATAAATTTGAGGCTGGAACTGTAAACGGCGGCGGTGCCTGGGGCTTAAAGGCAGCCATTGATTATCTGAATTCCATTGGTTTTGCAGCAATCGAGGAGAAGGAAAATGCCCTGACTGCTCTTGCAATGGAGGAACTGAAAAAGATCCCCCATATTCATGTGATCGGAAGTGAGAAATCGGAAGAGCATAACGGAATCCTGAATTTTACCATAGACGGGGTGCATCCTCACGACATTGCGTCGATTCTGGATGGAGCCCATGTGGATGTGCGTGCGGGACATCACTGCGCACAGCCTCTTCTGGCACATCTTGGCGTAATGGTTACCACAAGGGCAAGCATTTCTTTTTATAATACAGAAGAGGATGTGCTGCGGCTCACAGAGCAGGTGAAAAAAATCAGGAGGCTGATGGGCTATGATGAATAATACTTTTTATAATGAGATCCTAACGGACCACAATCTGCATCCGGCGCATAAGAGAAAGCTGGAAGGTGCCAATCTGGTGCTGGAGGGCGTAAATCCAAGCTGCGGAGATGACATTATCCTGGAACTGAAGGAAGAAAATGGTGTCATTGTGGACGGGGCTTTTGTGGGCAGCGGATGTGCCATTTCCCAGGCTTCTGTGGATATGATGCTGGAGCTGATCATTGGAAAAACAAAGGAAGAGGCGCTGGCACTGGCAGACCTTTTTTCCAGAATGATCAAAGGAGAGGCCACAGGAGAGGAACTGGAACCTCTTGAGGAAGCCATGTCCCTTGCAGATATTTCCAAGATGCCGGCCAGGGTAAAATGTGCGGTTCTGGGGTGGCATACGATGGAAGAGCTTTTAGAGAAAAAAGACGAGTAACAGAAGCCTAAGGGCGTGATCAGATAGCCGGAAGCAAGGCGGAAAAGTTTTTGCAAAAGACAATGACAAAAGAGAAGGGCAGTGTTATAATCCATATAACGATGGCGAAAAGAGGTCCATGGGGCCTCTTTTTTGCGCTGAAAAATCTGGTGAGGGGATCTGGGAAAAGCTAGTATTTTGCAAACAGGCTCTAGAAGCAGATAGAACTGCCAGAAATAATTTTGGGGTTGATGAAGGAGAAATAGTAGAATGAAGGAGAACAGACAGGACCTGACAACTGGGTCTATCTGGGGGAAAATGCTGTTTTTTAGTATTCCTCTTGTGCTGACCAATCTTTTGCAGGTGTTGTTTAATATGGCGGATATTGCGGTGATCGGGCAGTTCGCGGGATCTTTATCCTTAGGGGCAGTGGGATCTACCGCCACACTGGTAACTCTTTTTACCGGGATTCTGATCGGTATGGCGGGTGGTATCAATGTTCTGGTAGCCAGATTCTTTGGGGCGAAGGATAAAAAAAGTACGGTTCAGACCATACATACGGCGCTTCTGGTAAGTCTGGCAGCAGGGCTGATCGTGCTGGCATTTGGAATGATTTTTTCCAAATGGATCCTGGAGGTGATGAATACCAAGGAAGAGCTTCTTAATGGAGCTGTTCTTTATATCCGGATATATTTTCTGGGAATGCCGGCGCTGGCTCTTTACAACTTTGGTAATGCAGTTTGCAGCGCTTTTGGAGACACGAAGAAGCCGCTGTATTATCTGGCAGCTGCTGGCGTGGTAAATGTGGTTTTGAACCTGTTTTTTGTAATTGTCTGTAAGATGGATGTGGCAGGTGTTGCTGCAGCAAGTATTATTTCCCAGTATATATCCGCATTCCTGATCTTGCGGGCGCTGGCACAAATGGGCGGGGATTATGCACTTCGTCTGTCGGAACTGAAGTTTGATAAGAGAATGGCGGAGTATATTATTCAAATTGGTCTTCCGGCGGGGCTTCAGAATGGGATTTTCCAGCTTGCCAATCTGTTTATCCAGGCTGGTGTCAATACCTTTGATGCAACAATGGTAGCAGGTAATTCTGCAGCGGCCAATGCAGATGCTCTTTTATATGATTCCATGGCTGCTTTTTATACGGCCTGCGGAAGCTTTATGGGACAAAATTATGGTGCAGGTAAAAGAGACCGGGTGCGGAACAGCTATCTGATCAGTCTGGCGTATTCTTTTGGAATTGGATTGATCGGAGGTATCAGCCTGGTTATTTTCGGAAAACAGTTTCTGGGGCTTTTTACCAATGATCCGGCCGTGGTGGAGGCTGGTATGAAGAGACTGACCATTATGGGGTATTGCTATGGATTTTCTGCATTTATGGATAGTGCCATTGCCGCTTCCCGTGCTCTGGGGAAAAGTATTGTGCCAACTATCATTGTGATCCTGGGATCCTGTGTGTTCCGAATGGTCTGGGTAAATACCGTTTTCGCATATTTCAAGACCATTCCGTCTTTGTACCTGTTGTATATTTTTTCATGGGGAATTACGGCATTTGTGGAAATTATATATTTTGTTCATGTATATAAGAATACGAAAATTGGGTAAAAAGAAGAACAGGAGGACTTTTTTATGGAAGAAAAGAAGAAAAAGATTTTCAGCGGACAGGTTCCTACAGCTATTTTTTACATCCTTTTTGGACTTTGTCTGGCGCTGATGCCTGTAGAGACAGTAAATGTGCTTTGTAAGGTAATATTTGGGCTGGTTTTGATCGGGGCAGGAGTTTATCACATTGTGATTTTTGTACTGGAAAAAGATAACTCTACCATGCTGGATCTTTTTTCCGGTGTGATCGTGCTGGTGATTGGAATCTTTTTGTTTATGAATCCAACTGTAGTTGTGAAACTTCTTACGTTAATGCTGGGAGCCTTTATTCTGGTAGACAGCATCTGGATGTTAAGAGGCAGCCTGAAGCTGAAGAAGCGGAAACAAGGTGTGTGGAAGGCATTTCTGGTGGAGAGCCTGATCTTTATAGGGCTGGGAGTGCTGATCCTGGTAAATCCGTTTAGCGAGATCAAGATGGCGGTGCAGGTTTCCGGATGTATTTTTGTGGCAAATGGAGTGCTGGATATTATTTTCTATTTCCTGTTGAAGCATGGGCTGAAGAAGGAAATTGAGACTGAAGGAGAGAATGAGAAGAAAAAAGAAAGGAAATCTCAGACAGAGAAGAGCACAGAGCTGGATTCTGCTGCATATGAGCAGAATCATGGAAATGCGGAGGCGCGATTTGGCGCAGAAAATACAGCTGCTGGGGAAAGCTTTGAAAGTGCAGCAGAAACAGTGGATGGAAGTGCTTTTGAGAGAGATGATTCAGATATTGCTGCGAATGAAACTGCATCTGAGAGTCAGAATGAGCTGGAAGCAAATGAAAGTGCTGACACTGTCAGTGAAGAACCAGAGGAAGAAATTCTGGAGGAGTGGAAGGATTGAAACCAGAGATTGTAATCTTAGATTTTTCCGGGATTTACCAGGAGGAAGATTTTTATGGGGAAGAGCAGGTTTCCTGGGTGGATCTCAGGGGCATTTCCGGGACAAACTGCTACTGTGACGGGGAAGCCCGGGGGCAGATCCTGGACAGATTGGAGAAATATCCGGCTTCTGGAATTTATTTCATTGATTCGGGCAATTATCATTATATGAGCCGAATTGGGGCAGAAAGAATGGCAGAGCCTTTTCATCTGCTGGTTTTTGATAATCATACGGATATGCAGCTGCCTGCTTTTGGAGGGCTTTTGTCCTGCGGAGGATGGATCGCCAGTGCCTTGGAGGAGGTAGGGAATCTCCGTGAGGTCTGGCTGGTGGGACCAGATGAGGAAGCCTATGGACAGGTGGAAGAACAGTTTAAAACCCGGGTGCATTTTTTGTCTAGGGAGAAACTGGCGGAGGACAGGGCTAAAAGTCTGAATGGGAAAAGCCGCGATAGAGGAGTTAGAACAGAAAGTGGTCCTGTGAATACATTGGGCGTGTTAAGCACGCTGCTTCAGGAACTTCCTACGGACCTTCCACTGTATATTTCAATTGACAAGGATGTGCTTTGTACGGAAGCAGCAGCGACTACCTGGAGTCAGGGGGATATGACTTTGGAGGAAATGCTGGAAGGCCTGTCCTGCCTGGAAAATCATTTTTCTGAGAAAGGCGGCAGAATCCTGCAGGTGGATATCTGTGGCGAATGTGATCAAGACGAAAGCATGGAAAATAGCAGGAATGATCATGCAAACAGCGAACTTTTGAAGTTCTGGAAGGATTGTTTAAAAAGACTGGATGGGAGAGCTGTTTAGATAACGTTCTCACGGGCAGCAGAGCGTGAGGGTATTTCGCGACTGGAGGAATGAAAGATTATGAAAAATGAACTTCTAAAGATTGGTCCTTTTACCATATATGGCTATGGCCTGATGATCGCCATCGGGATCCTGGCGGCGTATTTTACCGGGGAAAACAGGGCGAAGAAGAGAAAGCTGCCTTATGAACATGTTTTTTACCTGGTAGTATGGTGCGTGGCTGGAGGCTTCCTGGGAGCGAAAATCCTGTACTGGATCACAGAATGGAAGAGCATTGTGGAGAACCCGGGATTTCTGGGAGATACCCTGACTGATGGATTTGTGGTATTTGGCGGAATTATCGGTGGAATTCTCACAGCTTATGTGTACTGCAAGGTGGAGAAGCTGGACTTTTTGAAGTTTTTTGACACGCTGATGCCTTCTGTGGCACTTGCCCAGGGATTTGGAAGGATTGGATGCCTGCTGGCAGGATGCTGCTACGGAAAAGAGACAGAAAGTGCCCTTTCCATTACGTTTCACACCTCTACATTTGCGCCTGATGGAGTGGCACTGATCCCTACGCAGATCTATTCCAGTATACTGGATTTTATTCATTATGGACTGCTGCTTCTGATCCTGAAAAGGCAGAAGCGGGATGGGGAGACGGCGGCAGCGTATTTGATTTTTTATAGTGCAGGAAGGTTTGTGCTGGAGTTTTTCCGGGGAGATCTGGCGAGGGGAAGTGTGGGAGCGCTTTCTACGTCACAGTTTATTTCGCTGTTTACTTTTGTGGCAGGGATTGTGTTGCTGGTGGTTTTTTCAGGAAGAGATGAGAAAAAAGGGCTATAATAAAACGATAGAATTATAAGAATACAGATTTCTGTGCTGGCTTTCTGATAATCCTAAAAATCGAAAGCATAAAATGCGAAAAAAGGCATACTCTTAAGTGAAAAACTTTAGGGGGCAGCTATGAAAAAGGAAAGGTCTGAGTTTCGTGAAAAGCTGATGGACACAGATCAGTGGCAGGAAATGGAAGCAGCAGAACCGAAGAAGAGGGCGCTGGCAGGCGGAGACGAAAAGTCTGGAAATAAGGACCAGCTAAGCGTGCAGGCTGTGGTGTCGCCAGCGCAGAATGAAATGTATGCGGACTTTGTTGTAAAATATATGGGGGATTTTCAGAAAGACCTGGGCGATGTCCCGGGCCTTATTTTTCAGAAGATCAATGCAATTTATGGGGTGGTCTATGCGCCATTGACTGAAATTGATGCGTTAAACATTAGTACCTATTCCTATAGCTTTATTCCAAAATGTTATACCCATATGGATTTTGGAAGTCTTAGTGCTTCGGGAATTACAAGGCTTCAGGAGCATCCCTATCTGCAGTTGAAGGGGCAGGGAACGGCAATTGCCATTGTGGATTCCGGGATTGATTACCGAAATTCTCTTTTTCAGAACGAGATGGGCAGCCGGATCCTTTGTATCTGGGATCAGACTCTGGAGGGAGACGGGACAGAGGTGCCATATGGCAGAGTGTTCTGGAAAAATGACATTGACCGGGCGCTGGCATCTGAAAATCCCCTGGAAATTGTTCCTTCTACAGATACCAACGGACATGGAACCAGGATGGCGGCTGTGGCAGCTGGAAATTATTTTCCAGAAGAAAACTTTTCCGGGGCGGCGCCAGAAGCCATGCTGATCGTGGTGAAAGTAAAGCAGGCGAAAAAATATCTCCGGGAGTTTTATCTTTTTCCTTCTGAGGCGGAGCTTTTTCAGGAAAATGATATTATGATGGGGGTGGATTTCGCAGTGCGCACAGCAAATGACAGGAAGCTGCCCCTTTCGGTGTGTCTTGGGATTGGCAGCAGCCAGGGGGCACATATTGGGAGAAATCCTTTAAGCATTTATGTGGATTATGCATCCCAGTTTTCCCGGATCTCGGTGTCTATTGCGGCGGGAAATGAGGGTGCGGCAAGGCACCACTATGCAGGACGTCTTACGCACCGGGAAAATCAGGCGTCAGCAGAGCTTCGGGTGGGAAATAAGGAGCCTGGATTTACCCTGGAATTCTGGGGCGAACCTCCGGAAATTTATAACCTGTCTTTGCAGTCGCCAACAGGGGAAATTCTGGATATCAGTGCATCGCTGGGAGATGTGACACAGGAATTGTCTTTTATTTTTGTGGAGACCAGGGTGGAAGTGAATTATGTCTCCATTGAGCGGCAGACGGGATATACATTGGCATATTTTCGGTTTATTCAGCCTGCAGCTGGCATCTGGCGGATTTTTGTGCAGGGCCGGGATGGGCAGAATGTGGAGTTTCACATGTGGCTTCCGGTACAGGGGCTGATTTCTGAAGAAACCTATTTTCTGGAACCGTCGCCTTACAATACGGTGACTGCGCCTGGGGATTCCCTGGAAAGTATTACAGTGACTGCTTATCAGTATCGGGACAACAGCTTGTATGTCCAGGCAAGCCGGGGCTTTATGCCAGATGGAAATGTGGTTCCCCAGGTGGCGGCACCAGGCGTCCAGATCCGTGTACCGCAGCTAAACGGACTCTACGGTCTTGCATCCGGAACCAGTTTCTCCGCAGCTCAGACCGCCGGTGCTGCTGCACTTTTATTTGAATGGGCCGTCGTGCGGGGCAACCAGCCATATTTTACAGGCTCCAGCGTAAAAAACTATATTACACGAGGCGCGAAGAGAGAAGACCGGCTTACTTACCCCAATCGGGATTGGGGATTTGGGCGGATGGATCTGTATCATACATTTGAATTGCTGACGTAAGAGGCGGGAATGCAGAAAAGAACTTCTAGTTAAAAGAGTCACATTCGCCATTTTTTCGGTTATTTTCCTCGATAAGAGCAAAAGTTTCCATGAAAACTTGACACAAAATATACCTCTTTTGTATAATAAATTCATGAAATTGAGACACAACAGGAAGAATGTGAGGATATTCTGACAATAATAAAAAGCATAAGTTGCCGGGAAAAGAGTAAACAGAGGAGCATTGAAAATTGAAAAGTATTACAGTTGAAGCAAAGGTACAGAATGTGGATAAGGTCACAGAATTTGTAAACGCAGTTCTGGAAGAAAACGACTGTCCGTTGAAGATACAGATGCAGTTGGACGTTGCCATAGATGAGATATTTGGAAATATCGCCTACTATGCTTATGGAGACGGCAGCGGAAACGCCACCCTGCAGATTGAAATGGAGCAGAATCCGCGGACGGTTACACTGACCTTTATAGACCAGGGCGTTCCCTATAATCCACTGGAGAACAAGGATCCGGACATTACGCTGGACCTTGAAGACCGGGAAATTGGCGGACTTGGGATTTTCCTGGTGAAGAAAACGATGGATGAGGTCTTTTATGAATATGCTGATGGGCAGAATATATTAACCCTGAAAAAGAAACTCATTTAAATGGAATAAAAGGAAAATTATGTTTCAAAATAATTATTCACAAAAAACGCGAAGATTTTTTGTAAATATTATAGCAAAAGATTTTTTGCTCATCTAATTGTTTTTGTATACCTGATTTGTTATACTGTAAAAAACAAATGAAAGCAGGAAAACATTATGAAAAGAGGCAGTATTTTTGAAACGGATGGTATCCCGCGGATACAGGAAGCTCTTCCTCTTGCATTGCAGCATGTAGTTGCAATGATCGTGGGATGTGTCACCCCTGCCATTATTGTGGCAGGCGCAGCAGGGCTTGAGAATAAGGACCAGGTCATTCTTATTCAGGCAGCTCTGGTAGTTGCAGCGCTGTCTACTTTGCTCCAGCTTTTTCCGTTAGGGAAGAAGTTTAAGATCGGTTCGGGACTTCCTGTTATTATGGGCGTCAGCTTCGCATATGTGCCCAGTATGCAGGCTATTGCGGACGGATATGGAATCGACACCATTTTGGGAGCGCAGATCGTGGGCGGTATTGTGGCTATTTTTATGGGAATCATGGTGAAGAAGATCCGGGTCTTTTTCCCTCCGCTGATCACAGGGACAGTAGTATTTACCATCGGACTTTCCCTGTATCCCACTGCGATCAACTACATGGCTGGAGGAACCTCTAATCCGGACTATGGCTCCTGGCAGAACTGGCTGGTGGCATTTTTCACACTTGCTGTAGTAACTGTCCTGAATCACTTTGGAAAGGGAATCTGGAAGCTTTCTTCTATTTTGATCGGTATGCTGGCTGGATATGTTGTGTCTATTCCTTTTGGCATGGTGGATCTTTCCAGCGTAGGGGCAGCAAGCGTGTTCCAGGTACCGCAGCCGCTGCATTTTGGAGTGCATTTTGAGATTTCGGCATGCGTGGCTATTGGATTGCTTTTTGCCATCAACTCCATTCAGGCAATCGGTGATTATTCTGCTACTACCATCGGGGCTATGAACCGGACGCCAAAGGATTCGGAGCTTCAGGGTGGTATTGTGGCTTACGGTATCACCAATATTGTGGGAGCGTTGTTTGGAGGTCTTCCGACTGCTACATACAGCCAGAATGTTGGTATTGTTACCACGACAAAGGTTATTAACCGGTGGGTTCTGGGGCTGGCAGCTGCTTTCCTTGGAATTGCAGGGTTTGTGCCGAAATTTTCTGCACTTCTTACTACCATTCCCCAGTGTGTGCTGGGTGGTGCCACCGTATCTGTATTTGCTTCCATTGCCATGACCGGAATGAAGCTGGTGGCTTCAGCCGAGATGGATTACCGGAATTCTTCCATTGTAGGTCTGGCAGCAGCACTTGGCGTGGGTGTTTCCCAGGCGAACGCAGCACTTGCTACACTTCCTGCATGGGTAACCACCATTTTCGGAAAATCCCCGGTTGTGCTGGCAACCCTTATTGCAGTCTGTCTGAATCTGATCCTGCCGAAGTCAAGAGATGAAAAGAAGGAAGAGAATATCCACGATAGTCAGATCCAGGAGAAGCTGGAAGAGGATCATAAGATGTTTGGGAATGAGTAGTGCTGGGAAAACGGTGGGAACTGGGTGTTTTTACTGTTTGTACGTGAAAATTCAATAAAAATAAGAACCCCTTTGTTATGGAATACCGGGTATACGAAAGCCTTTTTCAAACAGGCTTTAAGGTTCGTAGTATCCGATATTGTGAAGAAAGGGGTTCTTTTAATTTATACGGGCAACGGGCCAAAGTTTGCGTTAACATACATGCGTGTACGAAATTTTGGAGATTGTTGCGAGTATTTTAAAGATTGTTGTCTGGGCCTTAAGAGCCAGATGATGGGGCTGGTGCTATTTTCTATAAACACAAACCGGAAGGCCGTCCTTGTCTATAGGCAGTTCTACCTGTCCCTGAATCAGCGGGTGGGCGTAGCGGATGAAGTCTTCGGTCACGTCAGAACCATCCTGGCAGATCCAGGAGAGGGGAACGGTTTTCTCCTCGTTACAGATCTCGTTGACATCCTCAAGTCCGCATTTCATCTGGTAGACTCCCTCAGAGGTCTCCTGACGGATGAAAGAAACCATCTTTCCTGTCTCTCCCTTAAGTGCAGCCTGAACGCCGAAAATACCGGCTGTAATGGCCTCCTGGCGGTCCGTATCAGAGAGCATGGAAGCACTGCAGCGCTGGCTTACATTCAGCTCAATGGAGCGTGCTTTCACACCAAGGCAGCTGCGAACCAGATTCTCCAGGTATTTGCCGCAGCCTGCCAGCATTTTGTGGCCGAAGGTGTCTGTGCCTACGGAATTGTCATATTCGCAGATGAAAGTGCCTTTCTCATCATGGATTCCCTCGGAAACGCAGACCACAACGTTGCAGTTTTTCTGGAAGCTTGCCTCTACCTTTTTCAAAAATTCCTTTGTGTCAAAGGCTGTCTCCGGAAGATAAATAAGAAGGGGGTTATCCCCTGTGTATTTGCGGGCAAGGGCACTGGCAGCAGTCAGCCATCCGGCATGACGTCCCATGATCTCAACAATGGTGACAGATTTTTTCTCATAAACATTGGCGTCCAGGGTGATTTCACGGACTGTGGAAGCCACATATCTGGCAGCGCTTCCGAATCCTGGGGTGTGATCGGTGTGGATAAGGTCGTTGTCAATGGTCTTCGGTTCGCCGATAATGCGGATATCGCTGCCGATCTTTGCCGCATACCGGGAAAGCTTGCTCACCGTGTCCATAGAATCATTGCCGCCGATATAGAAGAACCATCCAATGTTCCTCTCCTCAAATTTACGGAAAAGCTCCGGATAAACCGGATCTTCCAAGGATTCCGGAAGCTTATAGCGGCAGGAACCAAGGTATGCGCCTGGAGTGTAGGTGAGATATTCCAATTTTTCTTCTGGAAGTGCTTCCTCAAAATCCAGGACAGTGCCCTTTAGGAATCCCTCGATTCCATTTACCATGCCGTAAACATGTCCAATTTCTTCCTGGCGGATTCCCTCAGATACCACGCCGTAAAGGCTGCTGTTGATGACTGCTGTAGGTCCGCCGGACTGTCCGACGATCAGATTCTTTTTTGCCATTTTAGTGAAACCTCCTGTTGTTCTTAATAGCCTTATTATAACAGGGGATGGTGAATGTGGCAAATCCGAAAAATACGATTGTGGGAAAGGGATGGATGGATTATAATAAAGGGCAGGGAAACTGCTAAAAAGAAAGCAAAGTGTGATGTTTAAGACAGCAGAAATAAGTGGAGAATCTGCCTCCTTAAGCATTTATAAGGATTAGAAATGAAAGAAGAACAGAATATTCTGTACCGGAAATTTCAAACCACCGGGCAGGAGCGGATCAGGCTTGCCTGTGCACTGGAAGGTTTTTTTTCAGAGGAAAAGGACAAAGAAGCAGAAAAAAAAGTCTATGGACAATACCTGAAGCGCCGGATCCGCCCGGCTATGGAAGCACTGATCCAGGAAGAAAATGTGCTGAAAATGGAGCAGCTTGAAGCCAAGGGATGGTTTGGAGCAGAGGAACTGGATCAGTTTATTGCCGCAGCAAGGAAGGAACGAAGGCTTGAGAGCCTGGTGTGGCTGATGAAACTAAAGGATTCCAAGTACGGATATAAGGATAAAACATTTGAACTCTGATAGCAAAATTAAAGAAAAAAACAAGATTTACCAGGACATGGGACTAAAGATCCTATACACCTGTAAAAATGAAATATGCGCACGTTTTCCCTTTTTTTCACAGGGTGCAGCGGCACTTCCTTTTGTTATGGAAGAGATTGATTCGGCGAAGCAAAGTGTAGATAAAATAGGCACAAAGACGCAGATTACGTCTATTGGAACCGATGGAGAGTGCATAAAAGCACAGCCCCTGTTTCTGATCCAGACCTGGGCAGAAGAACCGGAAATGCTGAAAAGAGGGTATCTTCACATGCTGCTTCATTGTCTTTATCTCCATCCTTTTTATGGGGAAAAGAGAGAAAAACGCCTCTGGAATCTGGCCTGTGATCTGGCTGTAGAGCTTCTGACAGAGGAGAATCTTCCCAAGAATTTATGGGGATTTTCAGACGAAAAACAGAGAAAAAGAAAGCAAATTTTACAGTCCTTTGAAGGAAAAATTCCCTCCGCAGAGGTGATCTATCAGAGGCTTTTGGAGGATGAAATTCCTTTTGAAATAGAAGAAATGGAGACTCTTTTTTCCTTTGATAACCATGCTTTATGGGAGAAAATATTGGGAAATAGAGAGGAAAAAAGAAGCAGATGGGAGAGAATCCTTACCTACACGAACCTGGGAAAAGAACGGCAGAAACACCGGATCGGAGCGACTGCCGGAAGCATGGAAGAAGAACTGGAAGAGCATTATAAGGGTCGGTATGACTACCGGAAATTCCTCAGAAGGTTTGCTTTTCCAAGGGAAGAAATCCTGTTGGATGAGGAGAGCTTTGACTATGTTTTTTACCATCTGGGGATGGAGCAATATGGAAATCTGCCGCTTATAGAGCCACTGGAATATAAGGAGGTGAACCGGCTGGAGGAGCTTGTGATCGCCATTGACACTTCCGGTTCCTGTTCGAAAGAGCTGGTACAGCGATTTCTTGGGGAAACATACCAGATTCTCAGCACAAGAGAGAACTTTTTTAAAAAAATGAAGGTATATATCGTACAATGTGACTGTTGTATTCAGTGGTACCGTATCGTGCATTCAGAAGAAGAATGGAGGTCCTGTATGCAGGAAATCACCATACAGGGGCGCGGCGGCACTGATTTCCGTCCTGTTTTTGAATTCATCCGGAAGGAAAAGGCGAAGCGGGAACTGCGGAATCTGAAAGCGCTTATTTATTTTACTGACGGAGATGGGATTTATCCCAGGGAGAAACCGGATTACGAGACCGCCTTTGTATTTGTGAAAAAGACGGAAAACATGAGATTTGTGCCAAACTGGGCTTATAAGCTAGTAATCGGGGAAAGGACATAAAGATGAACATAAAAGAAGCCAAAAATGAGATTATCCATACGCTTGCTGCATATCTGAAAAAAGATGAAAACGGGATCTATACCTATCCACTGGTGCGGCAGCGCCCGATCCTTCTCATTGGACCGCCTGGAATCGGTAAAACAGCCATTATGGAACAGATTGCTGATGAGTGTGGTGTAGGGCTTGTGGCTTATACCATTACCCACCATACCAGACAGAGCGCAGTGGGATTGCCGAAAATCGTCTCTCGAAGCTATGGGGGTATTCAGATGAATATAACGGAATACACCATGAGTGAAATTATTGCTTCGGTATATGACTGCATGGAACAGACGGGAAAGAAAGAAGGAATCCTTTTTATTGATGAGATCAACTGTGTGTCAGAGACACTTGCTCCTGCTATGCTGCAGTTTTTGCAGAATAAAACCTTTGGAACCCACAAAGTGCCAAAAGGCTGGATCATTGTAGCTGCGGGAAACCCGTCTTTATACAATAAATCTGTCCGGGAATTTGATATTGTAACACTGGATCGCGTGCGTAAAATTCCCATACAGGCAGAGCCGGATGTGTGGCTGGAATATGCCAGAAAGAGAAAGCTGCATGGAGCGGTTCTATCCTATCTTTCCATGAAAAAAGAGAATTTTTATGTGGTGGAAAATACAGTAGATGGTAAGTTTTTTGTGACCGCCAGAGGGTGGGAAGATCTGTCGGAAATTCTGAAAAGTTATGAAGAACTTCAGGTAGAGATCAGCGAAGCATTGATTGGGGAATTTCTTCAAAAAGAAGAGATTGCCAGAGACTTTGCTTCTTATTACAGACTATATGAGAAGTATAAAACAGATTATAAACTCCTAGAAATTCTTGGGGATACTGCAACACGGGAACAGTATGAACTTAGCTGCAATATGGCAAAGAAGGCGTCTTTTGAAGAACGCTTTATGGTCACAGAACTGATCGTGCAGGTGGTAGAAAATCAGATCACAGCCTTTGAAAAATATGATAAAAAAACAGAAACCCTTCATGAAAATCTGAGACAGTTAAAGGCTTTTCTCCAGGGAAAAGACAGTATTGATGCGATGGAAGAATTTATTTTTTCCAGAAGAAATGCGCTTAAGGCGAAGCTGGATTCTGAGCTTCTGACCTCTGCAGAAGGAGTGCTGGAAGAAGAACAGATCCGGATTCTGGAAGAGTATTTCCAGACCTTGAAGGAATGGCATATCAGGGATATCATAGATGGATATGACCGGATCTGTATCCTGTTTGCAAAGGTTTGTGCAGGAAGAAGAGAACTGTTGAAAAGGACGAAAAAAGTGCTGGAAAATGCTTTTCTTTTTCTGGAAAAATGTTTTGGAAAGGAACAGGAGCTTTTACTGTTTGAGACAGAGCTGACAGCAGATGACCAGGCAGGTATTTTTATATCCAGTTATGGATGTGCTCATTATTTCCAGAATTGTGATCTTCTGCTTTACCAGAAGCAGGAGAGAGAACTGCAAAAAGAGTGCAGGGTGATTTTGGAAGATAAGGACTGAAATCTTGCGCCTGGTGACGGGAACGTTACTGTTATAGCATCGCGGAACATTCTTTGTGAACAGCAACACGGGAACTTCTGAATGTGGAAATTACCACAGGAAAGTCAGAGGGAGTTATAATAAGAAATGATAGTTGCGTGAAAAACCAGTACCTATTATAATAAGTGAGATGTAAGGAATCCATAACGTTTCCGTTATGGAGAGGAGGAGCATGCTGCTGGTCATGTTGTGAACAGTGAACGCTACATAAAGGAGGTATGTATGAGCGAAGACAAGAAACCCAAAAAGAAGAAAAAAGCAGGGGACGTTCTGCTGACAGTTGTGCTGATTGCTGCAATCTGTATATTCTGTTACGCAGCATACAATCTTTACCATATTTATACAGAGTACAAGAAGGGCTCTGATGAGTACAATGCCATTGCACAGATGGCTGTAACGGAGCGTGATCCGGATAAGGACAGTGAGAACAGCGAGGCGGCAGGGCCAGAGGGACCAACCTTGAAGGCGCCTCTTGACATTGATTTTGACTCCCTTCGAAGCATTAACACAGATGTGATCGGCTGGATCTATGTGGAGGCATTGGACGGTGTGAGTTATCCGGTGGTTAAGGGAACGGACAATGAGCAGTATCTTCATATGACATACGAGAAGAACTACAATTTTGCCGGAACGATTTTCATTGATTATGAAAATAAAGCGGATTTCAGCGACTGCAACACACTGGTGTATGGACATAATATGAAGAATGGCACCATGTTTGGACAGCTGAAGAATTTCAGTAAGGATGATTCTGCTTATAATAAGAGTAAATATTTCTGGATCTTTACCCCGGAGAAGACTTACCGGTATGAGATCATTTCAGCCTATACCACAGCAGTAAACAGCGATACCTATACTCTGTTTAAGGGACCCGGACAGGAATTTGTGGATTATATGAATAAGATCATTTCCTATTCAGATATCAAGACCACACCAGGAGAGCTTGGGGTGGAGGATAAGATCGTTACCCTTTCCACCTGTACTGGCAACGAGTCTACGCGTTATGTGGTGCAGGGAAAAAGAGTGGATACTATTGATGTTGTGAAGAAGTCAGACAGTGCAGACCAGACGGCACAGACAAGCGGGAACTGATCTGCAGCTGACAACAGGTATAAAAATGCAGAGCTGAGAACATGTGGGGAATTCTTACAGGAAGCGGGAGATTGGAGGATTGGATATGAGTAAAGAAGTGGAAAGACTTCAGGAACTGATCGACCAGTATGATAATATTGTGTTTTTCGGGGGTGCAGGAGTTTCGACTGAGAGCGGAATCCCGGATTTTCGAAGCCAGGACGGACTTTATAACCAGAAGTATGATTACCCACCAGAGACCATCTTAAGCCATACCTTTTTCATGCGCCATCCAGAAGAGTTTTACCGTTTTTACCAGGATAAGATGCTGTGCGATACGGCGAAGCCCAATGCAGCCCATATGAAGCTTGCAGAACTGGAAAGAGCAGGAAAATTGAAGGCAGTTATTACCCAGAATATTGACAATCTGCACCAGATGGCAGGAAGCCGGAATGTTCTGGAGCTTCACGGAAGCGTATACCGCAATTACTGTATGAAATGCGGGAAGTCTTATGATTTCAAATATATGAAGGCTGCAAAAGGGGTGCCAAAATGTTCCTGCGGAGGAACCATCAAGCCAGATGTGGTTCTTTATGAGGAAGGGCTTGATAATGATACCATTCGTGCGGCAGTACGGGTGATTTCCCAGGCACAGGTTCTTATCATAGGAGGAACCTCCCTGGCAGTTTATCCGGCAGCAGGATTGATCGACTATTTTTCCGGGGAGCATCTGGTAGTGATCAACAAGTCCGCGACGCCAAGAGACCGGTATGCGGACCTTCTGATCAAGGAACCTATTGGACAGGCGTTTTCCCAGATAAAAGTGGGCAAATAGGCAGAGTATACGGGCAGGTAAGCTGTAATGGCTTACCTGTCCGTGTCAAAGAAGAAATAAGGAGTTTATAGATATATGGCAGCAGTTGTTTACGAAATTGGAGATATTGTTACATTAAAAAAAGGTCACCCTTGCGGAAGCAAAGAGTGGGAGATCTTAAGGGTGGGCGCTGATTTCCGGCTGAAGTGCATGGGCTGTGGACACCAGATCATGGTGCCGCGTAAAATGGTGGAGAAAAACACAAAAAAACTTCAAAAAAAGGAAAAATGATGCTTTACAGCTCATAAAAAGTATGTTATAATCAAAAATTGTGATATATAAATATCCTTGCTCTTTGACAGGCAAAGGGCCAACAGACCATAAGGAGGTAAGACAAGCATGAACAAGTACGAGTTAGCATTAGTTGTTAGCGCAAAAGTTGAAGACGAAGTACGTGATGCAGTAGTTGAGAAAGCTAAAGGATACATCACTCGTTACAATGGCGTTATCACAGACGTTGAAGAATGGGGTAAGAAGAAATTAGCTTACGAGATTCAGAAAATGCATGAAG
>OLRJ01001356.1_pt1 | contig 21028 bp, 19 predicted proteins | sample 1672741 | NCBI WGS metagenome assembly OLRJ01 (sample SAMEA3136719, study PRJEB25190) | human gut metagenome | biome: human gut; feature: human-associated habitat; material: faeces | place: Austria | collected 2013
AATTGAAGTTAATTTTGTAATCATAATTCTCTATAATCTCTAATATGATTTTTGATAATCTGAGCAAGATGCCTTTTATTATCCCTTGTCATCACCAATTGATATTTGGTTTTATTTGGTGTTATCATATTCTGTTTATTCCAATATATTCTATATTTATAGAAGTTAGAATGTTCATTTAAATGATAAATAACTTTACCGGCTTTCTTGCTCTCAGCATAATCAATTCGAAGACTCTTTCCAGTATACTCTTTGGGTTTGTGTTTTACTATTTGAATGGTCCCCATTCTACATGGTAATTTAACCTCTTTTCCATTTTCTATTAATTCATCTCTAAGGTATTTAAAGTAATCATTTATTATATCTCTAAACACTCTGTATTCAACTTGATATAGTGGATTATCTTCTACATATTCTAAGTATGAATCATAAAAATTGTGTCCTGTATAAGCTTTTGTCTCCATTATTGAACTTTTACATCATTTGTACTATTGTTAGTAGTATCATTTGGCATTTGCAGCATCAAGTTTAATTCCTTACTAAAGATCATGTCTTTAATCGTAGGTATCATATTTGCAGGAACAGGATATGGTGTATCATCCCTATCAAAACATTCACCAATTGATGTTGGGTCCTCTAGTATACCATCTATTCTAACATACTCTAGATGTTCTGGTCCCATTATGTACAAATGATTTCCTTTAAGATATGCAATATAATCATTGCATGTATATTTTCTATTAATTTGATACTTTGCTTTGGTTTCAGTTCCAACTTGAATCAAATTACCATCTAAGTCTTTTACACAAATCAATCCAGATCCAAAATGTAAATCTATAAACTTTGGTAGTTCTTCATCAGATTTATAATTGTATCCATCTGTAGGGCAATTACGTACTTTAGAAATATGTAATGGTCCTATTGTTTGAACATACGATTCATTTATGTCTCTGCCTTTATCTAGATCTTGTTTGATCAAGTATGCTCTGTATTGATGAATCCATTGCTCTACTTGTATACGACTTAGATTTTCACTTTCTGATACATTATTATCTCTTAAGATGTTATAAATGTCGTCTATAATTGCGTTTAGTGAATTAAATGTCATTTCCACGAATTATTAATTGTTATTGTTATGGATTCTTTTTTATCCTCAGCTTTCTGAAGTAAAGACATAAGTTTTTCAAATGCTATTCTAGAGTCACTTATCCAATCTTCTTTTTCACCATCCCAAGTACCTACAAGTATACACCCTTCTGTATCTTTAGAACTATTACCAGTATGAATTCTAATCCCACTAAAATTAGGTACGTTAAGTATTTCTGGTAATATTTTCTTGAATCTTGGTGAATAAGTTAATTTAACTTCATAAGTACCTTCGGATATTGCAGTTTTACCATAAACTTTTTCTCCTTCTGGTCTCACTCTATCTTCAAGAGTGTCTGCTATGTGTTCCCCATCAACATACAATTCTCCAATGGTTGCAGAACTACCTAGAAAGATTCTATTTAATTTTAATTCCATTTTATGCAGCTGGCGTTTCTAATGCAGCAACTCTTGCTTCCAAAGCTTCATAATCACCTTCTAGAGTAGTCAATCTAAGATTTAAAGCTGAAATCAATTCTCTTACTTCATTATCGTTGTAATTAGATAGACCTGCAAGTTTAGATTTTTCAGCTGTTGTATAATCTTCAGTAGATAATTGCTTACCTCCCACTTTGTCTACTTTGGATTCTTTAAGAGTTTCCACATCTTGTTTTAAAGTACTAATGTCTTCAGTAGCTTTGTTATTTACCAAAACCCACTTGGTACCGTCAAAATATTTCAAATCTCCACCATTTGCATTAGATGATAAATCTGCCCAATATTTAACAGAAGCAGGGTTAGGTTGAATTGTACTAGCTAGGATATCATATTTGTTATTGTATAATGTGCTCATATTATTTAAAATAAAAAAGGTTGACTAAATAGCCAACCTTTGTGTTTTTAGATTTCTTTTTTTATTTCTCCCTCTGGTTCTACCTTTTTATCTTCAGCAGAATTGGGTGGAGTGTTCTTTATTACTTCCGGACGAACAGCAGATACGTTTTGTAAAAGTTGTTTAAGCTCTTTCACTTCAGCTTTTAAGTCATCAAGTTCTTTGAAATCTTTTGTCACATTGGTTGTTATGTCCGAATTTACATTAAGTATTTTTAAGATGTCTTCACATCTCCTCATCTCCTCATCAATCTTACTCAGGCTCTCTTTCTTAATTCTACAATCATCAAGAGACTGTCTAACCATGTTAACAATTTGTGATTTTTCTGTGGCTATAGTAAGACCGATGGATGAATCGGTCATCATTGTTTTATCTTCAGATACTGACAGTTTTCTTTGTTCACCATCACACGAAATCACTAGATCCACGAGCTTACGTCTATTTTGCATAGGCATCGGAAATTGTGTCGGTGGCACTGGTTCGTCATAGGGTTTTGATACACTGACTACCGTTCCTAAACTGTACGTTGTGTTCTTTTTAAAAGTACCTGTTATCTCGAGTACGTGTATTCTGGTACCCGACGTTAACTGAGAGAATGTCATATCTTTATAAGTTTAAAGAATATGGGCAACTCTCATAGCTGCCCATATATCTTGATTAATATATTAAGCAGCTGGTGTAGGAGCAGCAGGAGTATAACTCATTAACTGTATTAATTACTCTTTCTGCAGAGAAACCTACTTCACCGCCAACTTTACCAATTGCATTCTGGATAGAACACAAAGCGTTGTCAATTGACTTAACGTCGCAGTTCAGATTAGTAGATAATGTATTGATTGCATCTTTATTACCATTGATTGCTTGCATCAATAAGTCTGTATTGTTGTTTTGATTACCCATAGCAGCTAAACGAGCGAAATCCGAATTTGTTTCTGCTTGGTTTCCACGACCGAAGCCATTTCCACCCCATCCGCCCCACATCCAGAAGAGCACGATGATGAAGATCCACCACCAACCACCGTTACCACCGAACATGCCATTACCATTGTTCATCATGGCCATTAAAGCAGCGGGGTCAAAACCTTTATTAGCATTCTGCATTAACGCAGCGATACCAGCATCAATACCACCACGGTCTTGTACAATAATTCTTTCGTTTTCTAACATAATGATTTATAATTTAATTGATTTATATATAATTTGATAATTAGAAATATCTAACAGATGTGTTACGTCTATCTCTGGATTCTTTATCACGGTCACGCATTTCTTTTTCACGATCTTCACGATCATAATCTAACTCATAATATCTATTACGACCAGGTCTTTCATACTCGTCATAATATTTAGAGTAAGGATATCGGTAATCGTTTTCTTTATTTGCGTATTCCATTCTACCAGAACGTCTTGCATAACGACCATATTCTTCTTCACGATCTCTGTGCATACGTTCGTATGCTTTATAATCGTTTTCTTCGTCGTCACACATAATGTACACATAGTAGTGCCACATCTTGCCTTCTGAAATGTCTTTGTCACAAAGCCAAGCTTTAGCTAATTCTGCGAAATATTTGGTATTTGCGCTACCAGTCATTGCTACTACTGCTTTATAAAAGTCTGAATATATCATATTCATAGCAACAAACCAGTCCCACTTATTATGTTTCTCTGATTTTAAGTTTATGCCCATTTGATTGGCAACGGACGTTGTCTCTTCAACCGTCCAGTGAGGACCTTTTGTACCATCCTCATTTTCCATACCCTCTACAGCGTAGCGAGCATGTTCCTCATCAAAATGAGGGCCATTAATAGCTTCATACATATTTGCAGCCAATTCTGACTTTAAAATAGTGAAGCCTTTCTCCAACAGGCTACCTTCATGCTTCTCTAAAGCTGTTGCCAACTTATCTATAGCTTCTGTAGGGGATTGATGGCGTTTAATTTGTTCTAATAATTTGTTCAAATGCATAGTTTCAATTTATTTATTGATTAACACTAAATTGAAATGTATTGCAATTATTCTGATATATGTATTACTCTAGTATCTAATACTTGAATTAAATCATTAGAGTTTATAATTTGATATTTACTGATTTTATCTTTTTTAAAATCGAAGTGAATTAATCTTTGAAACCAATTCTTATAACGTCTTCTATAGACTTTATCTTCGTATACAAATAAATCTTGATGATTTAGTATTTCCATAGTATGTGTGAACACGCTATCTTTTCTAGCCACCGTGATGGTTGTCAATTGATTTGGTTTTAGCTCTACACAGAAATCCTTTTCTTTTGAAGGGATTATTCTTACTGTGGTATCTCTAATCACGGTCTCAGTGGATGCTACTTGACGTAGTTGCTTATCTTTGATCTTTAGCTTCTTCTGTTGATCCCTGGCGACCTTTATTAGACTGTCATTAGAATTTTTAAAATCATTTACTGTCAATTCCAATAACCTTGCTTCATTTCTATTTTGATTTGCAATATCTGCCCATACTTGAGCATTATTCATTGCAATCCCTACTTGTTTATCTAAGTCATTTACTTTCTTAGCAAGTCTGACATTATTAAACAATAGTAAACTAAAAATAACAGCAATAGCTATCTTTACTTTGGAAAATATCATTTTATCTTTTTTACAAGTTTCTTTATCTTTGGTAAATCTTCTTTTTCTATTGTGATGTCCAAATACTTTTCTCCTTTGCTACGTATGAACTTACTGAAGATCTTCCATGGTCCAGTGGGATCAATTGCTTGTAAATTTTCGATCATTGACCATAACTCAACTCCACAAACAATACCAGAAAATGCTTCTACTAAATGCATGTCAATTGACTTTACTATTTCTGTGTCCATAAGATGACAACAAGAAATTATCATTGCACAGTTTCCGAATTTCTTTAAAGTAGACCATAATCTTCTAGATTCAAACTTACCACCATGAGTAATTGATACTTTGGTGCCAAGAATTGCATCTACAAGTATAAATACACACACTACAACTATTACTGTCCATATTGGAGCAAAGAATGTAGATAACCAACCCATTGCACCAGATAGTAAACAGGCAACAAATTTAATCGGTCCGTCATTAACTAATTCTTTAAAGTAATTCACTGTAGCTACACTTTGAGCTGTTAATATAATATTATTTATTTTTTGTAACATTACAATAATTTGAAAGAGGATGATTGAAAAACAAAACGCTAACCAATACAAGATTAGCTAGCGTTCTGATATCTTTTGACAGTTTATTTAGTAAACGTCAACAAGGTTTAAAAGTTCTTTATTTATAAATTGACACTATCCTAAGTAATAGCGGTTATTGCTAACCTAATTTAATTACTGGAAGTACTTCATTGGGTTTCCTCTTTACTGCTGTATGGGGTTCACCGGCAAAAATACTTAATTGCCAAGCTGTAGTAGCATCTCCTTGTGTGGAAGACCAAAAAGCTTTAGCACCAGAAGACGGAAAATAAGAAAAGCCAAATGTATCAAATACCCAATCATTCAATTCTGACACGTACCTGTGGATTATAATAAGTTCACCAATTGATGGTAAATACCAACTAGTGCCAATCGGTACAGGAGTAAACTTATATGCATATCCAGCAGCATACGTATTCGATCCAGCAACATTATGAAAACTATTAAACAACACTTCTGTATTTTGTCTACCATTAAGATCATCAACACCAATTCCAACATCTGGTACTACAAAAGTATCAAAGTTTTCAGGACACCACTTATAACCATTAGTTAGATTTGGTTTAGGTGGAAGTAAAAACGAACCCTGATTATCTATAATAGCAAATCCAAGAACTTGTGATATAGCCGTATTGGATAATTTTTGAAATTCAGGAAAAGTATAAAATTTCTTATCCACGTGATATACATATACTCCTTCTACTACAGGTAGATTTGGATACACTTTCGTATTGCCAAGAAATATTGCGTCCACCTTAGTTGTTCCCAACATTACATTTGTTATATCTGTACTTCCTAACTTTATCATATTAACCTGTAATTATATATAACGTTGTTGCTGATTTACTTGATAATGCATCATATGCAGATTGAGTCATAACCCTAATACTTGCTACACCAGATTCATTTTTAACAGGAGTATAACCTAATGCACTAGTTACGTTACCACTGCTTAAAGAAATAGTTCCAGAAGAATTTGTAATGTTACTTCCAGTTTTTACTCCACCCAATACAGAACCAGTTGCCGTTGGCAATGAATAATTATTAGCATTAGTGGCTATACCATTTAATTTGGTTACCATTGCAGAACTCATTAGACCGTTAGCGGATGTGGTAGCAACTGCATATGTGGTATCTTTAGCAGATATACTTAATTGTCCTGCAGTAGGAGTAAGGGTTACATTACTACCAGCTACTACGTTAATTGTTTTAGCTGCAGATCCATTAAAGGTATACAAATTTGTACCTTCTGTACTTCCTCCTGCTACTTTAAATATAAATGAATTGGCAACTTTCGATGCATTTACTGCAGTACCTCCACTAGCTAACGCACCAACTTCAGATGCTGTATAGGTAGGCTTAGATGATCCAATCCAACTAGGTTTACTTGTAATTTCAATCCAAGCATAAGTTGGTTTTGTACTAGCTTTAGCCCAAGCACTAACATCGGATGCTGGACGAGAATTACTTAGTCTTGAGTCATTTCCTTGACAAGCAGTTCCAGCTGCAGTACCGTATGTTACACTAATTGTACCAGATGAGTTAGTAATACCAGTACTAGTTTTAACACCTCCTAACACAGATGAGGTAGCTGCAGGCAAACTGTAATTATTTGCACTAGCTGCAATACCAGCTAACTTATTTTTTTCAGCTGTAGTATAATCATTTGTACTAAGGGCTTTCCCTGATACCTTATCAACCTTGTTACCTAATGCTGAGTTCATTGCAGCAGTAGTTGCATAACCAGATAAATCTACAGTCTCACTAAGTTTATCCCATGTTGGTGTAGTAGATGTAGCTACATAGTTTGCACCAGTATCATTAACATTATAAACATCGCCTATTGTTACATCCACAGTAGGTAAGTTAGCGTAACTAGCAACAGATCCTTTTACTCTATAAACACTACTAACTTTACTATCTACTTCAGCTTTTGTATACACGTTACTTGCATTAGCTTTAGTAGCTAATTGTGTATCTACATAAGACTTTGTTACATCCACAGTAGGTATAGTTGGTTTATTACTAAGGTCTGCATAACTACCAGAAGTGGCAACTGTAGCTAAACTTGGTCTACCAGTTAAATCATTATATGCACCACTTGTAGCAACTGTAGCAAATTTTGGTTTACTTAATACATTATCCCATTCAACTGAATCTGCCATACCACCACCAGTTACACTAAGTACTTCCCCATTCATGGTTAAACCTGTACCAACTTTAATACCACCTTTAACTGTATCTGAAGCTGTAGGCAACGTGTAATTGCTTAAACCTGCTAACTTAGTTTTCTCCTGAGAGGTGTAGTCGTTAGAACTAAGTCCAAATCCATCTACCTTATCTACTTTACTTTGGATAGCTGTAGTATTAGCAGCAATAGCAGCAGTGTTTTGAGATATCTTTTGATTTATTTCAGTAAAATCTACTTCTGGTATGTTGACTACTGTCCACTCACCACTTTGTCTAGCATATTGTTTACCGTCTAATGGAGCTTCTGGAATTATTGGATTGTTATCCGAGCTCAGGTATGGTATCTTAACCCATTCCCCATTATTTTTTACTTTAATTACCATAATTAGATATTAAATATTTGTCTACCAACAGATTTGGCATTGTCTCTACAATTTTGAAATGCTTGCCATTCTTCAAAACGACTACGCATTATTTCTCCATTCATGAATTGTTCAACCATATTAGATTTTAATGCTGCTTCTTCATCTGCACTATATTTAGTTCTAATAACTTTACTTACGAAAGATTCATAAGTTGGTTCTTCATTAAACTTTAATTCATAGTAAGCATAACCATGTATATCTTCAGAATTAATTTCTTCAATATCCCATCTAACTGCCCATTCATTCATTCCTAGGTATTCTATTACTTTAGGTATATTATCACCCTGTACTTTTTTTAATTCCATCATCACTTAATAATTTTTGTCTATAATCTTTAAAATTATAAGATCTCGTAAAGCGATACCATAAATTATGACAGCTTCCATATTTACACCATCCCCAATAAGCTGCTAGTGATGCTAGCCTCTTATTATTACTTTTATAACTTAATTTATGAATAAACTTCTTTTTGATATCTTTCCTGAGTAAAGTATGATCATGGTAAAATACATAACCAATAAAATCTATACCTCTTGCTTCTACAGGAAATATCTGCCAATTACGTTTTATTTTTAATTTCAAGTTATCGGCTAGATATTTTTCAATCTCTTGTAAGCAATATCTTAAGTAATCTTTATCTGGGTGTAATATAACAATATCATCACAATACCTGTAATAATATTTTATTTTTAATACTTGTTTAATCCACCTATCGAACCAAGTCAAATTCAAATTTGCTGCAAATTGAGATATGTAATTTCCAATTGGTAAACCTTTTGGTGTAGAATAAACTACATGATGTAATAATCTTAATAGTTTCTTATCCTTAAATATCTTTTCAAATTGTGAGTATAACACATCTTGATCTATAGAAGGAAAGAACTTTTTAATATCTAATTTTAAACAATATTTTGTGCCTTCTTTATCAGCTTTTAAATCTCTTTTTAATCTCTTTACTCCATAATGAATACCTCTTCCTTTTAAACAGTTGAAGGTATCTGCAGTAAATCTACTAACAAGGTAAGGTTCTATAACATTCATTATAGCATGATGGACTATTCTGTCTGGATAATACGGTAGCCTATATATTTCTCTTTCTTTGTTACCACGATCGGCGATGATTGTATATACGCAGTATTCCAAAGTACGATAAGTATCTTCAATTAATGCCTTTTGTAACCGGACCAGATTTTCATATGGGTTCCTGTCAAATTTCTTAACGCCGTATCTTTTAGTTTTACCTAGCCTAGCCTTCTTTTCAGCCCGGACCAGATTTTCATATGATATTATCCTGTTAAATAAATTGCCTATTCTTTTCATAAGCTATTTTGGTGGTAAGACCCGTTCGCCCAATACTACTAGGGTCTCTTCAAAGCACCTGTTATCTTTTACCTAGAGGTAAGGCTGATCTAAGTTCAACAAACATTTTTGTAATTATCTGAAAGTATCTGTTAGTTCCAAAATTTCACTGATATTCGTCTATGAATTCGAGGATGCATTATTAGCATTAGCTATGAAGACTCTGCATTGAGAACCATTATCTGAATTACCTGACTGTTTTTTCAAGTATGAAATAATGTGACAGCAGTCTTACTATAAAGTCATCTCATAGTAATTCTTTTAGATCCCGCCCTTGTTATTAATATTTAATTATCTATATTACTCAGGACTATGCCTGCATTTTCTTAAATGTATCTGAATCAACTACAACGATCTTACCGTAAAAGGCTAATCTTGCACCGACATGCGTCCCTGAATACGAGGACGCATTAGTAGCAGCAGCCATGAAGACTCCGCATTGAGAACCATTAGCCGAACGACCCGACCGTAGAAAGATTCTATTTCCTGTTGGATTAAACCAACTATAGTCAGAATAGTAAGTAGTTTCAGATCCACCATGTGCTGTAGGAACTACATCACCATATTTACCTTGAGCTACGGCTTTAGTCCATCCATTATATCCATCAGTTGCAGCTGGATTAGGTTCATACCCTACAACTCTGATATTAGTAGCACCTGCTGCTTCAAGCTCTGCTACATCCTTATCTGAGAATGAACCTCCGTCATATACAACGTATTTACCTTTTAAAATGTTTATTCCTTGTACAAACTCCCACTTACTGTAATAGCAGTCTTCTATACCTAAGAAGTTAGTTGAATAGTATCCAGTATCTTCTATAACTGCAACTTTACCATCTTTATTACCAATAGTAATTGTTCCACCAGTCTTACCGTAGTTGTATCTCTTAGTACCTCCAGAACATGGAATAGAACTATTGCTTGTACTAATATTAGTAGTCTTATAGTAGGCGCAGAACATTCTAGCTATAGTGGCGTGTGATCTATAATCTCCAATACCCCATAAAGGGCCATGTGTTTTAGCTGCTGTAACAAACTCAGCCATTGTTTTTGAAGCTGTACTTGTCTGTGAAGCTGTACTTATCAACATACCTTCTACGTTTATTGCTCCTTCAAATGAACCTAATAACATTTCAGGTTCTTCAATATAATTACCATCTATTTGCTGTTCAGATATGTAAGTTCTCCAAATGCCAGGGCTTCTTTCTATAGTTTTGTGATAGTACTTTGGAAAATAAACCATTCTATTCTGATGATTATTCATAATTGTAATATTTGTGCCATCTGGCCAATTAGCACTATTCTCTTCGTTACAATAACTAATTAATGCAGCATCATCACCACTAGGCATAGCAATGCATCTCTTAAACTTACTTCTTAATGATTCAATTACATTTCTATTACCACCTGTCAAACACGTTGTGGATGAAGCATTCTCATTGTTTTCGTACCAGTATGCTAGAGTATCTTCTAGATTAGAAGTATCTACTAATGTTTTATAATACCAGGTTCCATTATAAGAACCAAATAATATGGAGCTTTTATTAATTAAGTTTACTTGACCTGAACAATATTTTGGTAATCCTGTTGCGTTATCTTTTCCATCATTAGCATAAAGATTCAAAACACACCACCCCGAGACAGCAGGAGTAATCTCTCCTTGTAGCAATACATGGGAAGTTTCACCAATATAATTGTTTATTGCCCATTTACATAATGCAATCAAAAAATCCTCTGTCGGATAGCCAACTGTCTCATAATCTGATCTTAATAAACCCTGACTTATTAAATCAGTTATTTTTGGAAGATTAATATATAATGCAAGATCACCATTTTTATATCCAGCATGGTATCCATCTAACAAATCAGCATCTAGTCCACTACCTGCACCATCATTACCAGCATGCCATACTTTTCCGTCTATACCATTCGTTAAGTATTTTAATTCTCCATCATTTGCAATGTGAAATCTACTAGAGGATCCATAATTGTACATACTTGTACCGTGAGTATTGTGATAACCAAATGAACCTTTATTGTTATCATCAATATCCATACGAACAAATATTTCATCATTTTCTGGAGTATCACTAGTTTCTTTAGCTAAACGTAAAGTAAAGCCTGTACTTGCTGGCGTTTTTATGTTTAATCTGCCACTCATAGTATCACCAGTCTTTTTCACATATCTAGCATCACTAGTATCTTGTGTCATTGCTGTGATACCTTTAGCAAAAGCTATTTTTGTACCATTCTTAGTAACTGTAGTAATTACATTACCTGTACCAGTTACTTCAATTGTCTCAAGTTTGTTTGCTTTTATGTTGGTAATGTCCTGAGTAATTGTAGAATCATCGTAATTACTCAACCCATCAAGCTTAGTCTTATCAGCAGCAGACATTACACCTGCAGTAGTACTGGTAGCTTTGTTAATAGTGAGTACTTGATTGGAATTATTATCTGTAACAGGATCTTTAATATTCAACGTAATAGCAGCATTATTTGCATCTTGTACAAAACTACCACTAGTTACGTAACTATTAAGATTATCTACTTTATTTTTATCAGCATTACTATAGTCATTAGTAGATAAATCTTTACCCTCTACTTGATGAACAAATCTTGCATCAGCATCTACTTTACTATACCCATCAAATGTAAAGTCATAATCTTCATCAGTATCCATCCAGATGATTTCATTGTTGGTAGGTTCATCTGGACTAATTGCGATATCTTCTGGTATAGTTACATTTTTATCTACAACATTCAAAAGTACTCTTTTAGTAATGGTTTCAATCTTATTGACTTGTGCACCTGCTTCAATACCTTGTAACTTTGCAAAATCTTCTTTGGACATCAAACCATTAGCAGTTAATGAAGATAATTCAGCAATACCTCCTAATGCATCCCAACCTTCACTTGTCCATGCATAGTTAGTATCATTTTTACGAACATTCCATACATCACCAATAATATTACCTTCAGTAGGTAAATCTTCAATCGTATCTACAGATCCTTTGAAAATATATACAGAAGTAAACTTACTGTCTACTTGGGATTTATTATAGTAATTGTTGGCAAGATCATCAGATACTACCTTTATGTTAGCATCAGTTTGATCCTTAGTATAGTACCTAGTATCATGAGTATGAGTAGTTACTTCACCTACTAATACAGCTTCAATAGCTGCTTTACTAAGTTCAGCATCTTTACCGGGTTCTCCTTGAGGCCCTTGGAATCTACCCATGTTAACCCATTCTGTACCATTCCAAAAGTATAAGTCTGTACCAACAATATAAGAATCACTAAGCTGTGGGTCTACAATGTCATTTAAATCTTCTGGACTATTAAGACTACCTTTCAAGAGAATACCTGAAGATGGCCAACCTGTATTTACATATACATCATTAACTTCATCCCAAAGATACCAATAGCCGTCGTCCCCTACTTTGGGAGGATTGTCTGCATATTCTTTAGCTCTCGCTGCTTGAGTGTTAGCATTATTAGCAGCAGTAGTTGCATTTGTAGTAGCTTGTTGTGCAGCTGTTTTAGCCTCATTTACGGCAGTTATAGCATCAGATGTATTCTTTTCCCTTGCAGCCTCTTGAGTCTCTCTAATTGCCTCATTTGCCTGTCTAGTGGCTTCATTTGATTCCCTTTCCTGTTCTGCTGTATCACGAGCTGTTTCTGCTTCTACACGCTTAGCTTCTTCCTCCTTTCTAGAAGTCTCAGCAGTTACTCTTTCACTTTCAGATGCAACTCTAATTGCTTCATTAGTGTTACGTTCACTTTCAGAATTTGCCCTTAATTGCTCTGCTGCTGCTCTTGCACCTTCCGCTTCTACACGATCTGACTCTGCATTAACCCTACTAGACTCTGCTTCTTTTCTAGAAGTTTCAGCAGCAATACGAGCATTCTCAGCAGTTACCCTTTTAGACTCTTCTGCTTTCCTACTGTCTTCATTGGAGATACGTGTATTCTCATTGCTTACTCTGGTATTCTCAGCATTAACTCTACCTTGTTCCGCAGTAACACGTAATGCTTCTGCTTCCTTAACAGCTTGCTCAGTAGCTTCTACCTGAGCTTTAGCATCCAAAGCCTCTGCTGCTGCATCTAATGCAGGTTGTTTTAATGATTGAACCCATTCTGCTTCAGTACCTACAAAACCATGTTGTACTGCAACTTCGTATGCTGACCAACCTTGAATACCTTGCATACCAGATAAGTCAACAATAAACTTCCAACCATTCTGAGTCTTTAAGTAAACTTTAGCATCATCAGGATCTTCTACATTATTAGTATTAATAAGTACATACTCACCTAACTTTACATCAGCAGTACCCCAATCAGCTTCCATTGCTTCAACTGAAGGATATTCCTTTTTATAAGTAAAAGCATCACCAATAGCAGCTATACCAGTATTAATATATTGTTTAGTATCATAGTCATAGATCCACCAATCATTATCTACAATCTTTGGTGGATTACTAGCAATCTCTTCAGCTTTTTCAGTAGCAGCTATAGCATCGTCAACTATACCTTCAATTTCTTCTACAGCTTGATTAGCTTTATCTGCAGCTTCATTTGCTTTGTTAGCTGCTTCTAGTACAGCAACAGCAGCATCTTCAGATGCTTTACTTAAGCTATCAATCCAATCTTGTTCACTACCTTTAAAACCTAATTTAACTGCAATATCGTAAGCACTAAGACCACGAGCTTCTATACCTGTATCTACATATACTTTGTTGATAGGATCATAAGTAAACCAATGATCATTCTCACCTATGTATGGAGTCTCTGCAGTAGCTTTTACCCCAGTATCTCTATTGTCTACCCACCAGTTACCATTGGAACCAATAAAAGGTGGTATATAGTCATCTTTACTTACATCAAAGAGTACAACCCATTTTTCTATATCACGATTGTAAACTTTAATTATTCTACCTTTTGAATCTGCTCCCAAGTCAACCCAGTACCCGACCTGATCTGAATTGGGTACGGTTATACTGGCAAACCATTCATAATATACATTATTTTTAATCATATTAATTAAACTATATATGGGTTTTGTTCTTTTATAGAGCTAATAGCCTCTAACCATTGGTTATAATATTCTGTAGCTTTCTCATCGTTTCCTAATGCCATGTTTTTCACATACCCCATATAAAGAGGGTCCGCAATTCTAGAATAATCTTTTTTTCTATTGTTTTCTATTTCGGCATTTTTTTGAACTATTTTTTCTGATATTTCCTCATCAGTAAAAGGTAACATGTAGAACAAATGGTATAAATCATAATCTTCGTCTTTGTGTGCATTGTAAAATTCTATTTGTTCTAACGATGCTGGCATCATTTTTCCTTCTAAAATTTCTTCGTAACTGGTCGCAATGTTTTCAGGAAGAATGCTTTCATACCATTCTTTTGTACCTATTGTCATTCCACCAACAAAAAACACATAATACTTTTCATTTTCCATAATAAATAACTTTATTGATAAGCCAAAAATATAATATCTACTGCATCATTTCCTCTCAACCCCGGTCTATGGCTTTTATTATCTGTATCTATAAATATAATATCGCAAGAATTTGAAGACCTACTAGTAACCCCCGTAGAACCAACGAAAGCACCAGTAGTAGATCTTTTACTACCTATAGCAAATGCTATATAATTAGTGTTTCCAATGTTATGATTTACTCGTATAGTACCATTGTTTACGTTTGAAATACTAGATACTTTTTTTCCACCAACTGAATACACATTATTTGTTGATGAAGCAGTACCAGAATAATAACAGATACAAACAACCCCAGGACCATACCAATTTGTTCTATCAGCAGTAACCAACTTATTTGCAGTCACAGTACCAGTAAATGTACCACTAGTAGCGTACATGTTACCATCTCCGTCCACTCTAAATGGAGCGCTTCCTGCATTACCATAGTTAGTACCTGCCCAAAATCTCCATTTTCCATTACCAGCCATACCAGCCGAGGCCGCATTACCATTGATTGTACGAGGACCAACAGTCAAAATACCACCAGCATACATTTGTAATAATGACCCGGTATGTTTATTCCCTTTGTCTGTAACTATATCGTCTAGGCCAATAGCAAAAACAGGATTATCAGCAGCAGCATCATTGCCAGGATTTAAAACTACTTTTTTATTTGCAGAATAGATAATACCCGTAGGATCAAAATTCCAACCTGCTATGTTAGCTGTTTGTGCTAACAATAATCCTGTTGCAACCATTTCAAAAGAAGACATTACCTTAAATCCGCTAATTTTATCAGTAGAACCTTTACTTTTTACAATGTAGTATTGACCATTATATTTAACAACATCTCTTCTATCTTCATTCCAGTAATAAGTTTTACTACTGCTAAAATCTCCTCTAAATGTTAATGCTGGTCCTGCTGGACCTGTTTCACCTTGCGCAGGTCTACCTTGTACCCAGCCAAGAAAGGAATCATAATAATACCAATATCCATTCAAAATGTACGGAGAATATCCATCATCACCTTTTGCACCATCAGCCCCATCAGCTCCATCTTTACCAGAGAATTTAACTGGTTCTGTCCATCTATAAGATGTATTTGGTATTAGATCTATAGAATTAGTATTTGGATCATAAGTACCTTTACTTGACCAAGTAGTATAACTACTTAGATAATGTGCATCCAGTGACCAATTATATGCACCTGTTGCAGTAGGTAATGTGGTAAACGTTGGCCTAGAAGGTGTACTATTACTACAGATATAAATAGTAACTTCTTGTTTACCATTTTGACCAGTAATTCCCTGTTTACTCTTGGATATCACAAAATCTACTGTGTCTACTTTTGTATTTGATCCTTTTACAGTTGTATAAAAATCTATTTTATATACTAAAGCATCTGAAGTAAACGCAGAAAGTTTATCTGTAGGATAGCTTAATTCTTTTGTGCTATTATTATAATTTAAAGATGGACCAGTTCCGTAGTGTGGGGTACCATATCCATTTAATGTGTAATTTGTAATATCTTGGTTACCATACTTTAATTTACTTGTTGTTTTTGCTACTCCTGCAGCATCAGCAGTAAAATTACCATTTTCGTCAGTCACAATAGAACAGTTCTCATTTTGCAATGAACCACGGTAAACATTTTCTCCATCCCTTATTTTATTGATAGTAATGAAATCATAAAACTCATTACCAACAGAATCTGTAACTACACATTTGAAAGTAACTTCATCAGCAATATTCATCCATGTGGAATTATATTGTACTCGTAGTGTAGGGCTTACTTCATTCTGAATTAAGTTCCAACTATACTTACCAGCCTCACTATAATACCATTTATAGGTTGCACCATTAACATTTGTAGTAGATGTTGAAATATCTATATAAGTTGGATTTGGTATAGTTTCACCACTCTTATAATGAAAATATTGTTCACCAGCCATTGTCATATACATTGCATCTTCACCATTGAATCCATTTTCACCATCCTTTGTACTACCTATATACCATACTTTGTCAATAGTATAACCATCTTCCAAAGTAATGGATAGCGTTATTTCTGCTGTGGTTGAATTCAATGAATCAAGATATACTCTACTCATTTCAGCACCAACATGAGATGTAGCTGTACCTTTGGTAGTTCTTGTGGTTATATTTTTGATAGCTATTGGATTTATACCATGATATGCAAACACATCTGTTTGTATTTCTCCTATTACAATTTTAGGTTTACCGGCTTCATCATACGGAATCACAGCAGTACCATTACTTAAGTCTACATAATAAGCATCTGCTCCTTCAGCACCATTGAATAATTTTGCAAGCTGCACATCATCATAATACTCACCACCATCTGAATTAGTTACTGTACATCTTAAGGATAATGTCCTTTGACCCTTATTTAATGAAGTGTAAAATACCTCTAATGAACTATAAGTTCCCATAATTACTCCAGTATCTAATCTTGTCCATTTAAAAGATGGATTAGTCATACCATGCACATTTGCTGTGAGACTTATAGTAGATGGAGTTGGCGCCCCACTATCATCTGGTGTTTCATATAAAAATAATCTATCACCAGTAATTTCTACCCATTTAGCAACATCATCACTTGGGGTACCTGCTTCACCTTTTGATACTTGTTTCTGCCAATCATCTTCTTCATCTTTTGGTTCTGCTGTAGTACCATCTGGTTTCATACAAATCCACAAACTACCATTATGACTTACTTGATCATAATAGTAATAAGTATTACCAGAAACCCAAATACCTTTATATACAGGTACTCTAACGATTCCTGTGTCAGAAGTTTGATAAATTGTACCTACAAATTTAGTTTGTTCTCCACCAATTACAACTCTTTCTCTTACTACCCCAGCTACAGGATCATCTGCCAGAGTAAATTCATCGATACCTTTGTAGAATGTCAATCTGGGAGCATTCGTGCCTTTAGCACTAATGTATATAGCATTACGACGCTCGTCCATTTGTAGATTATAGTCAGGATCAGATTCATACATATGACCTAATTGTAATATTTCATCTCCTGCATCTGGCTTTGAACTGTTTGGTTCACATACATCCTTAGATAAAACTATATAATCTCTACCTACTTCATTAACTTTACGCCAATATCTTTTAACATTTTTACCATCGAATTGTTGGCATATCGCCATGTCATTTACTAAGAATTCATTGTATTTGGTTCCATCTTCTGTATCAAAGTAGCATTTATAACCGTCTGCTAGTTCTTCTACTTCTGTACATTTCATGTCTCCTAAGGTAACTAATAGATCGCCACCTACTGCTTTAATTTCATTTATCGTAAGTTCATTAACTGTCATGTTACCTCTTACAAATAAATTATCAAGCTCTAAATTCCATTTAGTTCCAAAAGGATACAAACTAGCGCCTTGTCCATCCCAACCAGATCTAAATATTGTTCCACCCTGTAAACCATTTTTAAAATCTATTCTACCTTCTGCAGTATCCCCATATTTATTTAAAAAGGTCTTTTCAGTTTTTAAAGAAGTATACAATGTACCATCGGAAGGTTGAGTTGTTTCTGTTGATTTAATTACAGGTAAAGAACCAGAACTGCTAGCTACTGCTTCTACTTGATTTTCAAGTTTAGACAATGCTTGATTTAACGTATCAGATGTAGCCAACGGAGATGCATCATTCGCTTTATAATAACCAGATAAAGGAAATATTGTAGCAGTACTTTGGGTGTGATAGCCTGGAGCAGATCCACTACCTCCACCATTTGCAATAAGTTCAGATAATGCTGTAATAGTATTCTCAGCTACCGTAAGTCTATTGAGAGCATCTTGTAACTGTTGTAACGTAGATCTATTATCAATATCATCTATCCACTCTTGCATAGTACCACCAATCTCTGACATATCGGTGTCATGCTTAGTATCTAAAGTAATGATCTTATTATTCAATACATCATAGTAACTAGTGATAGTACTATTAAGATTAGTAGTTACACTAGTATCTCCTTCTACTATCTTATTACTAAGATCTTTATAATTATCATTTACTTTAGTATCTAGTATCTCAACATCTTCTTCTACAGCATCTACTCTCTCATTAGTAGCAAATGTACCTGATAGTGATGTAGTAAAACTTCCACTAGTAATATTTTTATTACTACCATCTTGTACAAGGGTAATGAGGTCTTGCTCTTGCAGTTTAGTTGTTAGTTCAAATTGTGATATCTTTTTATTCATATTACTCTTGGATTATGTGTTTCTCTGTCTCTGTTAAAATACAGTCAGGTTTAATATTTTTCTCAGGATAAAAATTAATTTTCTTTTTAAGACAATTTATATAATTATTAAGCTTCTTTAGAACTTTTGTCTTTTCTTCTGATGTTAATTTTTTATCTGCATTTACTTGTTTCACAAGCTCATCAAAATGAGAGATTAATACTAAGTTTTCAATAGACACTCTATCCAATTTCACATTATATTTAGTAGAATCATTTACTAATTTTCCTACTTTATTTACATAATTGACAGTATCCATTTTCACAAGTTTTAGTATTAATGTTACAATTACACGTAGTCATATCTAACAAGCTCAACATCTCATCGTAATATTGCTCAGCATCTTCAGTTAATCCTAGAGTAGTAGCATTATCATAAAGTGTTTTCTTAAACAGAAACATCATTATTTTATCCTTCATTTTGTTATCTAGGCAGTTGTGGCAATACGTAGTTAGCAGTTTTATTTCTGCATAATACAATGATTCATTCATTTCCATATCAATCGTATATAAAATAAAAGGGGAAAGGGATATTACTCCCAATCCCCTTTTTGGTTTGAATTATATTTTTTGATTAAGCAACTTCTACAAAAGCTTTTAAAGCTGTCATAAATGCAGATTTATCAAGCTCACCAGCATTTACATACAATTCACAAGCTAATGGAGTTGTTTTGATATATTGATTATCATCACTAAGATATTTATTATCCCATTCGATAGACAATGTATCGTAAGTAGCATTTAAATCAGCTTTCAATTCAGGAGCAATGTACGGATAGATACCATTTGCACGATGTGTAATACCTCTGTAACCAAGAGCTGCATTTTCACGATCACGAACAATCTTCGGATTACCCTTACCTGGAGTACCTTGAGTTTTAGCAATCGTTAAATTGGCAATAGGATACATTACATTACTCAACAAACCAGAAGGAATAGTTTTCCACATAAATGCCTCTACAGAAACTTGGGAATAATTTGAATCCAACATAATACCTTCATTATACGGCATTTCTTTTGCATTCAAAGTAAGTACAGCAGCTGAACTAGTTGCTACTACTCTAGCTTCTTTGTGTTTGTTGATCTTATTCTTAAAAGCTGTGATCAAATCAGTTGCACTTGTACTCTTTGCAATAACTTCATAAGTATGAGTAAATTGTCCTGGAGCTTCATAGATGTCAGTGTATACTAAACGCAACACATAACGATGACCAACTTCTGGAGCAACATCAGTAGCAGTAATTACAATTTTGTCCTCAGCTGCAGCTACATATTCACTAAATACCATGTTAGGTTTAGAACCCTTCATGATAGGCATTGAAAAACGAATAACTGATTTAGTTGATTTTGTTCCTTCTCCATTATAAACATCTTCTTTGCCTTCACAAACGCCAATGTACAATGAACTAGCAGCTTTAGCTCCAGCTGCATCTTTTACAATTGCTCTATTTTGATCAAATAATGCAATCTGACCTTTTGTCAATGCATCTGCTGTCGTATAAGATGCAGGTGCCTCAGTACCAATAAGTACTGTGTTTACTTTATTAAGCATTTTTCTTATTTTTTAATATTGCCTCACAGAACTTCATTAATTCATCAGATTCCATAAATCCTTTCATCATATTTGCAGCTGCACAAACAAGTTGAATGTTATCTTTAGTGTATCCTTTAAATGAATCAATTCTATCTATACTCAAATTGTAAATATTTTTCTTCCCGTTGCCCCAAATAAGAGTCATTGGGAATCCAGTTAAAGCGCATTTACCATTTTGTTTATTCCACAGTTTCTGTAAATCAACAACAGTAATGTCAATAAAAAGATTTTTCTTTTTTGATCTTACTAAAGCGTCGTGTAATCTTACTTTTAATATGGATTCTAATGCTTTAGATTCTTCTATTTTCTTTCTATTTTCATTATATGCAAGTTTATAGCAAATTTTACAAGTGCAATTGAGCATATCTCTATATTTATTTCTTGTAGCTTTACTAAAATCTTTTGCTGGTTTGTATTTTTTACAATGCGAACACAAATATAATTTTTCTTCCATCAAATAATCCATTCCCCAAAATAATTTTTAAAACATCTGAAAAA
>OLRJ01001367.1_pt1 | contig 20889 bp, 20 predicted proteins | sample 1672741 | NCBI WGS metagenome assembly OLRJ01 (sample SAMEA3136719, study PRJEB25190) | human gut metagenome | biome: human gut; feature: human-associated habitat; material: faeces | place: Austria | collected 2013
CAATCCTGCCGGAGGCTATATCAGCTGGAAGATGACTCCCACCACTGATACCAGCTTGTTTCTCACCACCTATAGAGGTGTGAGTCATCTTCCAGCTGATATATAATTTCTCTTGTTTTAAATATCATAAAAATGAATATTAAAAAACTGCATGCAGAAATTCGAAAGATTTTCTAAAGATTCTACAATTGAATTTCTCGCTTTAACGTACTATACTGTTTTTATATATTTCGATTGCTATGAGGTTCGTCTGTTTTCATAATCTCATTGCTATCATACCTATAAAAATAATATGAGGTGAATTTATGCATAAAGAATTCTTAATGGGTAATGCCGCCATCGCGCTCGGCGCTGTAGCTGCCGGTGTAAATGTGGTCGCAGGTTACCCTGGAACACCTTCTACCGAGGTTCTTGAGACGATCGCAAAATACCGCCCGGATGATGTCTATGTAGAATGGTCTGTCAATGAAAAATCCGCTATGGAACTGGCTGCCGGCGCTGCTTACGCCGGAGCGCGTTCTCTCGTCACTATGAAGCAGGTCGGTTTAAATGTTGCATCTGATCCACTTATGAGTTTGGAATATGTTGGAGTCAAAGGTGGCATGGTCATTCTCGTTGCCGATGATCCGGGACCGATTTCTTCCCAGACCGAGCAGGATACAAGACATTTTTCCAGATTTTCCAAGCTCCCTTGTTTCGACCCTTCTTCCGCCCAGGAAGCTTATGAGATGATTCAGGAAGCATTTGAATACTCCGCAAAATATAAAACACCGGTATTCCTCCGTCCGACCACAAGAGTCTGTCATGGCTATGCAACCATCGATATCAAGGATAAATCCGAATACTACCACAACAAACCGGAAGGCTTTATCAAGGATTCCAAGCGCTGGGTCATTTTCCCGAAACTGTCTTTTATGAATCATCAGAAAATTGAAGCCAGGAACAAAGAGCTTTCCGATGTTTTTTCTTCTTATGAAAAGAACAAACTGATTCCGGCTTGTGACAAATATGCCGACTCAAAAAAAGGGATTGCTTCCGGAGGAATCAGCTATACATACGCTATGGAGACATTAAAAGAGACTGGTATGGTACGCCATCTGAAAGTCTCTACACCGCACCCGTTTCCTGAGAAACTGGCAGTCGAGTTCTTAACCGGACTGGAAGAAGTGCTCTGTCTGGAAGAATTAGATCCAGTCATCGAACGTGAATTAATTTATATTTGCGGGAAATATCATTTAAATACGAAGATCATTGGCAAGCTGAGCAGTGATACTGCCTGTGCCGGAGAAAATACACGAGACAGCGTCTCTAATTATATCCATACATTTCTTGGATTAGACACGTCAAAAGCACAGGAACTTCCAGAGCCTCCGGCTCTGCCTGTACGTCCTCCGGTTCTGTGTGCCGGCTGTCCGCACCGGGCTTCTTTCTACGCAGTCAAAACTGCCATGAAAGGTAAGAAAACGATTTTCTGCGGTGACATCGGCTGTTATACACTTGGAAATGCCATGCCTCTTGACATGGTCGATACTTGTCTGTGCATGGGCGCCGGACTCAATATTGCACAGGGCGTAGAAAAAGTAGAACCCGATACCACCTGCTTTGCATTCGTGGGCGATTCTACATTTTTCGCCTCCGCGATCACCGGCGTAGTAAATGCAGTCTACAATCAGGCAAATATGGTACTCGTTGTTCTCGACAACTCTACAACTGCCATGACCGGCCACCAGCCACACCCTGGCACCGGACGGACCGTCATGGGAGAAATTGTCCAGAAAATCAATATTGAACAGGTACTGCGAGGAATTGGTGTCACCGAGATTGAGACCATCAATCCTCTGGAACTGGAAGCTTCTGTTTCTTGTGTTAAACGCATGGCAGAAAAATCCGGCGTAAGAGCAATCATTTTCAAAGCTCCTTGTATTGCCGTTACCAAGCCAAAAGCTCCGCTTCATGTCGATCAGGATTCCTGTATCGGCTGTAAAAAATGTATCCGTGATCTGGGCTGTCCGGCGATTGTGATGAATGATGGAAAAATCTGCATTGACGCTTCTATGTGTACCGGCTGTCATCTTTGCAGCCAGGTGTGCCCGGTCTGTGCAATTGCAGGAGGTGACGATTATGAATAATATCGTAAATAATACAACTACAGCGAATGTTATAAACACTTCCGATATCGTAACAAACAGAAATATTGTTCTGTGTGGTGTCGGCGGTCAGGGAACTGTCCTCGCCTCCAAGCTCCTTGCAGCAGCAGCTATGAGCAAAGACATTCCTGTCATGAGTGCTGAAACCATCGGTATGGCACAACGTGGCGGCAGCGTTTTCAGTCATTTGCGTATGGGAAAAAATCTATATTCCCCAATGATCAAAACCGGAACTGCCGATCTTATTATTGGCTTTGAACCTGGAGAGACGGTACGAATGCTGCCTTACCTGAAAGAACATGGGCAGGTTGTCGTCAGTACCCACGCGATCAAACCAGTTACCGCAACACTAAGCGGCTCTTCCTACGATGCGCCTCCGATGATCGATTATCTGAAGAAACATGTGGAAAATCTGACTCTTATCGATGCAGATACTATCTGCCGGGAAATCGGTTCTCAGAAAGTATTGAACATGGTACTTTTAGGTGCAGCTATCCGCACCGGAGTTTTAGATTTTTCCCTTGAGGAAATAGAAGAAGTAATGAAAAAGACCTTGCCGGAGAAATTCCATGAAATGAATTTAAAAGCACTACGTTACGCATAAATTATATAACATAGAAAGGATTTATCACTATGCAGATTTCATCAAATCAAATTGCACAAGTTAACCAGCAGATTCAGGCTTTATTAAATGCCAATAATTTCTATGGAAAAAAATTAAAAGAAGCTGGCGTATCCAGCATTCAGTCCGCAGAAGATTTCGAAAATCTTCCATTTTCTGAAAAGAATGATTTAAGAAACGCTTACCCACTTGGACTTATGACTGCTCCTGAAGAAAAAATTGTTCGAATCCACTCTTCTTCCGGAACAACCGGGCTTCCGGTCATTATTCCATATACAGCAAAAGATGTGGATGACTGGGCAATCATGTTCAAGCGCTGCTACGAAATGGCAGGCATGACGAACATGGATCGTATTCAGATCACACCGGGATATGGACTGTGGACTGCCGGAATCGGTTTTCAGGCCGGCGCTGAAAAACTGGGCGCTATGGTCGTTCCTATGGGACCCGGAAATACCGACAAACAGCTTCAGATGATGATGGATATGAAGACAACTGTTCTTGGCTCCACTTCTTCCTACGCACTTCTTCTGGCAGAGGAAATCGAGAAACGTGGAATTAAAGATAAGATTCACTTAAAAAAGGGAATCATTGGCTCCGAGCGTTGGGGCGAAAAAATGAGAAACCGCATCAAGAGAGAGCTTGGAATTGAGATTTACGATATCTATGGTCTGACTGAGATTTACGGTCCAGGAATCGGAATCAGCTGCTCACACGACTGTGGTATGCATTACTGGGACGATTATATTTACATTGAAATCATTGATCCGGTAACTGGAAAAGTCCTGCCGGACGGAGAACTTGGCGAAATCGTCATCACAACTCTTGTAAAAGAAGGTGCACCTCTGATCCGTTACCGTACTCATGACCTGTCACGTATCATTCCGGGAGAATGCCCTTGTGGAAGCAAATTCCCACGTCTTGATACAATCATGGGACGTACTGATGACATGATGAAGATTAAAGGTGTCAATGTATTCCCAAGTCAGATTGAGGAGATTCTGAAAGAATTCTCTGAAGTTTCCAGCGAATATCAGATTCGTATCTCACATCTGGACGGAAAAGATACCATGCGTATCTATGTTGAGACAAATGGAACAGTAGACTTCCAGGATCTGAGCAAACGAATTGCTTCCGTAGTTAAGAGCCGCATCGGATTCACACCACTTGTAAAAGTCGTTGAAATCGGACTGCTTCCGCGAAGTGAGAAGAAGACGAAACGTGTGATTGATGAGAGATATGAGTAAATGTAATTTTATGCAATAAATTGCCGGCTGCTAGGTTCACTGTCAGAAACGGTTCAATGAAACACCCTCATAGCCAAGAAAATTTACGAATCCTCTTGGCTATGAGGGTGTTGTTTTTTATTCATGTAGCTCCAACGGCAAACCATCTGGATCAAAGAAAAATGTCATCTTCTTTTGGGTGTAGCTGTCCAATCGAATTGGTTCGCATCCTATCCCCATCTGTTCCAGTTCTAAATCATAAAAATCACTTTGTATTTTCATCATTAATAATAGTTGCTTTTGAAGAAGTATAATCAACATTCATTGTAACATCTTCCCCCGGTGTGAGTAAGTATATATCTCCCAAAGCTGCCCCTCGACCTCCTTCAGCTTTGCTTGAAATTACCCTATAAATTCCCGGTGAAAGTCCAATCGTATCGTCTCCGTCATAAAGATCGCCTTCGTATACATTATCATTTCTCAGAAAGATAATGTAATCTTCTTCATAATATTCTCTGCCCGTATATGTCAGTGTCAAATTCACATAAAACTTTTCTTTCTCTTCGTCGGTCATTTCATCTATACGGTCGTCAACTTTTTATCGTAATATTCTGCTCTGTCATTAATGTCTGTAGTATCAGTTTCAAGCTGCTCTATATCCAAGGTCTGAAATGCCGAATCCTCATCCGCATTTTGATTACAGCCTGTAATCGAAAGTACAACAGCCATAGAAATAATCGCCATGGCAGCTATCTTTTTAAAATTGTAACCCATTCTTTTAAAACATCCTTTCTACTTCTTCAGGTCTTCTTCACCGAAGCTGTATGGCAAGAGTTCACGCATGGTGAGGATTTTTTCTTCTTTGTCGTTAGCGATGAGGATTGGTGTGTCTGGCAGGAGAAGTTCACTTAGTACCTGGCGGCAGGCTCCGCAAGGCATGGTGAGCTTTTCTGCATGGGTAGTAATTGCCATGGCTTTGATATCTTCTTTCCGATAGCCTCTGGAATATGCTGCAAATATGGCGCTTCGTTCTGCGCAATTTGAAAGTCCGTATGATGCATTTTCGACATTGGAACCGGTTATATATTGCCCGTCAGTTAATTCAACGCATGCTCCGACTTTAAAATCAGAATATGGTGCATAGGCATTATCAATAGCATTCATGGCATATATTTTCAATTTATTGCTCTTCTTCGTCCTTCTTTTTCCGGTCATGGATTCTACCCTGAGGCGGAATACCGCTGTCATTGGAATCACTTTTTCATTGAACGGAAAATCTTCTCTCCGGTACTGCTTCATTAATATCCTTAATGCCTCGTACTTTTCTTCTTCGTTAAGCATCTCGATATATCCCTGACCAATTACACTTTCATACTCCATGGCGCAGTTTCCCTGAGCTTTATCCAAAACCAACTGATGTCCACAGTCCATTTCGAAAGATGCCCGGTTGTCTTTTTCTATTAACTCGTATTTTTTTCCTTCCAGTGCCCCGTGAAAATAAAGTACCGGCATATCATTTTCTACCTGAAGTCCAAAATTTAGCGGAACGATGTATGGATAATCTCCATCATGAAGTGCTATCCTGCATACATCACATTTTCTCATTACTTCTAATATGTCCTGTTTATCTGTAATCTCTCTGTCTCTTCGTCTCATAAAATCATACCTTTCAATTATTTTTGTGTATAATTCAAGAATGCCTCCATTTTAATATAATCATAGTAACATATATAAAAATTATCTTCCAGTTTCATAATATTAGACTTTCCACATCCGGTAAATATAATGATACTTCATGCCATCCTGCCGGAGGCTTTTTAGCATAATAGGAAATACGATTTCCTATTATACTAAAAAAGGTCCACCGGACCTTTTTGTCGTATGCTTGGCAACAAAGAAAATACGGCAGGAGCCCCCCGCCGTATTTTTACATGTCTTTATTTGTTTTAATCCTAAAATCTTACGATTCTATTTTATGATTTTTACTCAGCTTTTTTTGCTGTCATCTTAGGTCTTACTACGAAGATTACAAGTACAAGACCGATTACTGCTACGATTGCTGCAAGACGGAATACTGAATTCACACCATTCTGAATATTTGCAACATTTGTAGGATCTGCTGATGTACTTAAGTTGTAAGCAACTCCAAATACTGTTGCTGCAATTGTGTTTGCAAGTGAGTTTACGAAGTTTACAAGTGATGTACCTACACCCATATCAGCCGGCTGTAACGTTGCCTGTGCACTTGGAGTGATAGATACGGAACGGTAACTCTCAGCAATACCTGTGATTGTCAGTGCAACAAAGTAAATGATGATTGATGTACTTGGTGTTGTGAATCCCATAACTGCCATTGGCACTGCTACGAATAATGTTCCAACTACCATAGCTTTCCAAGCATTAGATGCTTTCTTACCAACCCATACACCTGCTATTGTTGGCAAGAAGATTGTGATGATTGTACGCGGCATCTGAAGAGCTCCTGCTGCACTTGTGGGAGCTCCCATAACTTTCATAGCTCCGATTGGTGCGTATACGTTCATAGCACTCTGATAGAAGTAGCAGATAAATCCAACGATCAGAAGTACTGTATACTGTGAATTTTTGAACAGTTTCAGAGGAATCAGCGGCTCTGCTGATTTTCCTTCAATTTTTACAAGTACAACTAATGCTACGATACCGATTACGAAACCTGCGATAATTGCCGGATTTCCCCATCCTATAGATGAACCGAAGTTCAGGGCAAGAAGAATACCTGCAAGTGCTACTACAAGTGCGATGATACCAGGAATGTCAATTGAAACTTTTCCTTCTCTCTTAACATTTGGCATATTCAGACCAATCAATACTACTCCAAGAATAAGTGGTACTGCAGGCATAAGGATTGCGACTTTTAAAAGTCCCATATCTGTCAGGATACCTGCGATAATACTTCCACCGAATCCTCCGACAGCGATTGCTGTTGCCAGCATACCCATTGCCTTTGGAACATCTTTTCTCTCATTGATCAGACCAGCAATGATGTATGGAGCTGCTGTAAATGCACCCTGTGTAAATCCGATTAAAAGACGAAGAATCATAAGTGGTACTAAGGAACGTACAAATGCAAATGCAATACCGCATACTGCGCAGATGATTCCAGGAATCACTACAATATTTCTACGTCCGATCAAGTCTCCGAGTTTTCCACCAATAGGAGTCATAATAGATACTCCCATTCCGGCAAAAATAGAGAACAGGGATACATATCCCATTGCGTTAACACTCTCCAGAATTGGAGATGTCAGTGTTGCAAATACAAGTCCATACATTGCTACGGAAAGCATCATACAGATACATCCAATCTGAACTGCATTCTTTTTGCCCTTCGGAAGCGGAATTGCTACCTGTGGCTGTGTTTGTTGTTATTCGTTTGCCATGATAATTACTCCTTTTCTCTCATTTTTCTTTAGATTTATTTATTTGTTATTTTTTAACCACTGAGTTGCGCAGTATGCCAGACAGCTTGGTCCGATCGGGCATACACCCTCATTAAACTGAACCTTTGGATTATGAGCTCCGTACTGGCCTCTCTCATCCGGATATCCTGCAGACAGATACATAAATGTTGATGGAACCTTTTCTGCGATTGATGCAAAATCCTCTGAAGCACTTGCAGAAATTCCTGGATAAGGCATCATTCCCGGAATATTCATCTCCTTCATGTATCCTACAAATTCATCTGTAAGTTTCGGATCACAAATAAGCGGCGGTACTTCTGAAAGCATTGTAATCTCAGCAGTTCCCCCATAACTTTCTGCTGTCTTTGTTGCAACCTCTTTCATTCTGCGAACCATAAGCTCTCTTGCCTGCTTATCATTACTTCTGATTGTTCCTTTCAGTGTTGCAACATCCGGAATAATATTCTCAGCTGTTCCACCCTGGAACTGACCTACTGTCATAACGCATGCTTTGGTAGGATCAACCTCTCTTGCCATGATAGCTTCTAATGCAAGATATACATGAACTCCAATGTTGATCGGATCGATAGAATTCTGTGGATAAGCTCCGTGAGAACCTTTTCCTTTGATATCGATCTGGAATCCATCTACAGAATACATCATAGTTCCGTTGTCATTATACATATAGATTCCTACCGGCATTTTTCCTGCTGCCACATGATAAGCAAGAGCTGCATCTACCTTCGGATTCTCTAAAATACCATTTTCAATCATATTCTTGCTTCCCAGGAAGTTCTCCTCAGCTGGCTGGAACATAAATTTAACTGTTCCTTCCAGTTCAGACTCATTCTCTTTAAGCATCTTAGCTGCTGTAAGAAGCATAGCTGCATGGAAGTCATGTCCACATGCGTGAGCTTCTTTTCCTGTTGGACATGCAAATGGTTCTCCACTTTCTTCCGGCATCGGAAGAGCATCCATGTCTGCACGAAGCATAATACATTTTCCGCCGTGACCTAATGTTGCGGTAACTCCATAACCACACTCCTTAGGTTCAAGCCCATACTCAGTAAGCTTTTTCATAACATATGCCTTTGCTTTTGGCATATCAAGACCAACCTCTGCATTTGTGTGGAAGTAGCGACGATTTGCAATCGTTTCTTCGTTGAGCTCCTGAGCTCTTTCATAATAGTTCATATTGGTTCCTCCTTTTTATATGGACACGTAAATATACATTTACGCAAAACAAGGGGCAGACTCATGCCTTACATGTTCTTACCCCTTTGTAACCTGATTCAGCTGTGTGAAATTACTCCCATTTATTTTATTCACAACAGTCACCTTTCCCCTTCAAACCAATCTTAATTTCTGTAAATGTCATTTATGGAACATATCCAGCACATTTCCGGAACACTTCAAGAACATTTACAGAATACTTATGGAATATTTATGGCATAATTATAGCAATGCTTAATAAAATCGTCAATCATTTTCACACTATATTAGATAATTTTAATCAGCGATTGACATTTTGTGCAATTATCCCATATTTAAGTTAAAAAAACTGTGCAATATTTCATTTAGTCACTTGAATTATGCGCACATTTCAATTAGAATATACAAGGGAGGCGAGTACTATGAAACAAAAAATCGTGATTATCACAAGTAAATACCTTCATCCTTTTGTTGAAAAGGCATTTGAAGATTTTAAAGAAGACTGTACTGTGACCATTGCAGATTATACGAATTTTGATCACATTACAGATATTTATAGAAAATATGAAAAAACTGCTGATGGATTTATGATAAGCGGAACGACTGCCATGGCAGCAATCGAACATCATATTGGAGAATTCCAGAAACCAGTCATCTCCTTTCATGCTGACCTGATTTCTTTTTACCATGCCCTGATCAAGCTTTTTCTTGAGCGGAGAGACCTGGATCCGACAAGATGTATTTTCGACTTTATGCTTCCAATCGTAAAAGATCCTGAGCACCCGGTTGAAGCCACTGCCGATTATCTGATTCATGAAATGGATCTTAATAATCTTGCTTTAACAATGGATAAATGGGCTAGCCAAAGTACAACAGGTGATTTTTCAATGGTGGAGATGAACATTGCACTTCGGACAATCGAACTTTGGGAAGCCGGCAAGATTGATATGGTATTGTGCGCTTACAGCAGCACCATGCCGCTTTTGGACGAGAAAGGCGTTCCGAACTACTTCCTATATCCGGTAAAAAATCAGCTGGAGTCCCAGATCAAAGAACTTCTTGCACAGATTAAACTGGAAAAATACAGAGAAAATCTTCCGGTTGCAATTGCAATTGCTGACCGCAATAAAACTTCCGGCGAAAAATCTGATGACAGTGTTCAGGATGCTGTCCAGAAAGTTGCAAAAGCCCTTCTGATCGATGCAGTATTTCAGGCTGAATCTGAAATTTATTATATTTATACTACTCATCGTGTCGCAGCTATGCTGACAAAGAATTTTGAGGTAGAATATCTGGATTCTGCATTAAAAGATGACTATGGCATTTCAACAGCAATTGGATATGGTATTGGAAACAGCATTACTGAAGCAAAGAAGCATGCCGAAAATGCATTGCGTGAATCCTGGAGTTCAACCGGAAGCTTCGTCATGAATGAGTCAAACCAAATTATCGGACCGCTTGGTTCTTCCCAGCTTCCGAGTTTCCAGCAGAATCTTCCAGACGATATCTTTCAGATTGCCGAGAAATGTAAGTTATCTACACTTACAATCCAGAAGCTGATATCAATTGTTAAGATGAATGGATCTTATGAAATAACTACAAATGAACTGGCAAATCACCTTGGTGTTACTGTCCGTAATGCCAACCGTATCCTACGCAATCTTGAAAATGGCGGCGCTGCCACGATTGCACATACCCGTTCCACTGCTTCAAAAGGTCGTCCAGTTAAAGTATATCGCTTAAGCTTATAAAAAGTATAGGAGCAAAACTGTCAAAATTACAGATTGCTCCTTTTTATTTATGTGAAATAAACATAGTAAAAGCGGATACCAACTATTTTATTGATATCCGCCCCTACTGTGTTGGTTCAATCATCTTCAATTGTTCCTTTCTCTTTTTCATTCTTTAATCTTCTGTGTTCGGTGGTCCGTACCTTCCTTTCATAATCTAGGGGGAGTATCGGTACTAAACTTATCTGCTTTTTCTTTCCCGATACACTTCAAATAACTTTATGAATATTTACAACTCGCGTTTGTCTTATATTTCACATCTGTTATTTGATGGTTTAATATTAGCATACGCGAGTTGTTTTGTCAATATATTCGATTAATTTATTTATATTTTTTATCTATTTATTTTCATCTTTGTTATTTTCAGAATTCTTTTGCACTAAAGTCCTTACTTCAATCAGATTTCCGTCCAGATCATAAAAACGCACAACCTTCTGTCCCCAACTATAAGTCATCAGTTGGTTTACATATTTGATGTCCGGATATAACTTTTCCAACTTTTCTACAAATGCTTCTATATCTGATTCTTCAAAATAAAGTTCACAGGCATTATTTTCCGGAATGACTTCTTTTTCCAGAAAGCTTTTCCAGATTTGTTCGTCCTGAAGGACGAGCCCTTCTGTCAGAATCACATTTCCATCATTGTCCAGTATCGTATCCAGACCAAATAAATCATGATAAAATTTTTTAGATTTTTCGATATCCTTTACAACAATCAACACATTTCTCAGTTTCATACACTTCACCCTCTGTTCTGTCATACGGATTTTCTTCACACTGTTATAAAATGAATCCTTCTTCTTTTGAACGTTTATATTTTTTAAAAGAAAATTTCCTTTACTCCGGTTTGATAATTCGAATCAGTCCCTTATCCAACATAAGCGTCCTATTCCACGGATTCAAAATCACCCCTTTAATCTCCGGTACTGTAAGCGCTGCATCAAATAGTTTATCTATATCTACAAGAAATGTCGATTTTACACTGTCTGCACCTTTCATTTCTTCATTAAAACTTGTAAACGCATACCACCAGTTTGCACCGTCGGAAGTCTGAATCATCTTCAGATTCATTTGTGTAGTTCCAATAGATGGCTCAACCGCTACGATTACCTGCCCTGAGTCCTTCATACGTCTTCGAATCACAGTCAGCGTATGTGCAAGCTGCTCCTGAGTCGCTTCCTTTTGTAAAGCCTGTATTGCCACCTCTATCTTTTCATTTCCTTGCAATGTTTCATCCTGTCTATCCATAAATATTTCTCCGTTTATAATTCCACCTTATATTTTTTTAATAATTCATCAATCTTTGCTTCGCTCAGCACGGTAATCACATGATTGGCATCGTAATAATCCTTGATATCCAGATTATTGATAAAATCTTCATAGCCGATTGCCTCACCTTTTTTCAGCATCACATACCAGGCTTCCACGCCTTCAATCTGATTCATTATAACATACGGTTCCGTTGGCACAACGCTCGGTACATCTGCCACGATTGCATAGATGCCGATTAATTTTTCTTCCGGAGTCCGATAAACATTTGAAGTCGCATAATATACGTCCAGCGCCTGAATCTCATGCAAATATTTTTCAAACTGCTCCAGATTATTCCCAATCTTCTGAATTTCTTTTAAACTAATGGAAATGGGATTGAACACACCAAATATTTCAAATCTCCGATACTCATCATTTCCGATTTTTTCCTGTAAATCTTCCAATGCACCGATACTTGCTTCTTCATCATACTGTACGAACCTCTCATTGTCCTTCAACGATACTGTATCTTCTTCCCGTATATATTTCTTAGTGCCTACTTCATTACAGATCGTCGTAATCACATGATAAAATAACCGAATTTCGCTCCTAGTCGTAGGAAGGCTTAAAGAAAGTAAAATATCTGTTCCGTCCAGCCATAGATCAATTCCTCTTGCAAGCCTGTTTTCATCATAAATCAGTGTATTCTCTGCCATTTCATTTCTAATCAAGCGGTAATTATCATCAATGACACCGTAAGCCAGACCCGTAAGGGCTACAATATCCTTCATTTCTAATTTCTTTTTTAAAAGTGCTTTCTGCTTAATCCTGACATTTGTTGACATTGCTCATCCTCCCCTTATTCCGGCAAATTGCTTCTATAACCTTTGCTTTCCTCATGACTTGAATGCTTTTCAGCTTCCATTCTACTGTTATGATAGCAAAATATGATTCATTTTACTATTATTTTTAAGCAATCTATTCATTTGAAATTTCTTTTTCTTGCTTTTCATTTTCACCTGTGTTACACTACACCTACATCAAATTTCAGGCATGATATTTTCATTATATTTCAACGCTCACAGAAATCCTTAGCCAAGATTTCATTTCTGAATTTCATTTGCTTTTTTCAGCAAAGAATTCACTCAGATTTTTGATGAAGTTACTCGTTCACCGCAGCTTTCAGTGATACCTGGCACTGGTATAGCTACAGTTTCATCGGACAAATGATACGGTACTTCTGAATTTACACTCTTTTTGCATTGTCTTTTTATACTCAAAATGTTAAAATATATTCAGAAAGTTTCCATGTCAGATTCGTCCAGAGAGGAGACCTATGGAAACAAACAACACGACAACTTCAAATGGGGTACACAATGCTCACGCAAAAGACAACGCTGCTAAGATTGTATTCGGAGACCCGGTGCTCTGCGCTCAATTCTTAAAAGGATATACGGACATTCCTCTTTTTAAGGAGATTAAGCCCGAGGATATTGAAAATGTTTCTTCACATTTTCTACCTTTATTTCAGGAATCCAGAGACTCAGATACTGTAAATAAAATTCGCATAGGTAATTCCGAAATCTATCTGATTGCACTCATTGAACATCAATCGGAAAATGATTTTGACATGTCCTTCCGGATACTCCGCTACATTGTATTTATCTGGACAGATTATGCTGCGCAACAGGAAAAGCTACATAAAGGCATCACAAAATCCAAAGCTTTTCTTTATCCACCAATCCTGCCTATCGTATATTATGAAGGAACCAGCACATGGTCTGCACCACTGAATTTTAAAAATCGTGTCTTTTTGAGTGATGTCTTCGGAGATTATATACCTAGTTTCAATTACCTGGTCGTTCCATTAAACAAATATTCCAAGCAGGATCTGATTGAAAAGAATGATGAGCTCTCTTTAATTTTTCTCATTAACCAGCTTCAGAGTTCTTCAGAATTTCATGATTTAAAAGATATACCGAAAGAATACACGGAGCATCTTACCGACAATACCCCAGATTATCTATTAAAAATTATTGGAAAAGTGATTGCTGTTCTTCTTCATAAACTAAATGTCCCAGATGAAGAAGTCTACGATATTACTGACCAGATCACAAGGAGGGAATTCAGTATGATGTTTGACAACTTTCAGGCTTATGATGTTCAGGAGGCAAGACGCATCAGCCGAGAGGAGGGACGCCTTGAAGGCAAAATCGAGGGAGAAACTCTTTATTTAATCAAACAGATTATTAAACGAATTGAATTACAATACTCCGTTTCTCAAATAGCTGAATCTTTAATTGAACCTTTAGAACTTATTCAGCCTATCTATGACCTTGCTATAAAACAGGCGCCTGACTACGATGCGGAAAGTATTTTAGATGCTTTAAATAATTCAGACTTTTCCGCCCATTAACATATCAATAAAAAGAAAGCTGGGAGATAGCATTTTGCTTTCTCCCTGTTACATAATCCGTGACTCTCTATCTTATCTGTCTCCGAAACTCCTGCATGCTAAAGTCTGTAAATGGGTGTTTTTCCATAAAACCTAACAATGATTCTACTGACGACAATCCAAGGTCTAATTGTTCTAATTGTTCTAATTCTTCTATTGCATCATCGAACTCATATGTTACTTCATCATCCTCAATGTACCGTTCCAGTTTTTTATGATATTTTCCATCTCTATATGCATCTTATCTAGTTTCCCTTTTCTTTTAATTTCAATAGTTTTTCAACATCTTCCAAAATTCTTCAAAGTTCTCTGCAATCCAGTATACATTTCCTTCATCATTTGATTCTTCAAAATAATACGAATCATCATAATAATAGACACCTACATTTTCTCCTACACAAATCATTACTATAAATCCCTGTTGCAAGCTATCTCCAATAATAATCGTGTTTTCAAGTAGATCATCAAAGTATTTATCTGTCCAGTATTCAATATCACATTCTGATTTTCCTGTATCTATTCCATATAAAACATCAATATTTATAAATTGAGCTATGTCTTTCAAATATACTTCACCAGGTTCAGTATTAAAAATTACTCCGCCTTTGAAATCCAGCAAAAATTTTGTATAATCCTCAGGAAGAACTACATGAAATAAATTTTCAATCTTTTGAATAGATTCTTCTTGAACTTTTCCAAATGATTCCATTTTTCTTCTCCTAAAATAAATCCAGCATATTATCCAGATATATTTCTTCCCTGACATGTAATTGGTACTCCGGCTTTGTCATATAATAAAGCAAAAATTCCAAAATCAAAGCACTTCCGAGGCTCCGTCCTTCGATTTTAAAATTTGAAAATCCCATTGGCAGATAGATATTTTGAATAGCATCAATTCCGATAAACCCTGGATTAGTCATTGCCTTTGAGAAACGGTATCCGTGATTAATGTTCGGCGCAGTACAATAATGCTCTAGAAAGTTTTCTCCCAGATTCTTACGGCTGACTGCTTCGTAACAGCGTTTTCTGTCCTTACAGCCAAACCAGCAGCATTCATTACACAAAAATTCCACTTTATCTTTTTGCATCTGGGACAACGTATTTAACTTGTCGAAAGACTTATTCAACCTAAAATCCGGTACAACATACTGAAAATCTTTTCGATTCACTTCATTCAAGAACTGTTCAAAATCTGTCAACACTTTCGTTGTTGACGAGACAAAATACAGCCCAGGATAATTCTTTTTCAAATATTCCAGCAACAAATCTGAATAAACAATTACCCCGTTTTTCTTTACTTTAGTCTCTTTATTTTCCACATTCTTTTTAAATAATGCACAAAGTTCATTACACCTTTTATCTGACAAATGTTCCTCTCTAAGTAATGAATTGCTAAATGTCAGACGGGATGAAATCCCATATTCCTGCATCAATTCCAGAACCTCTTCCGGCTCCTGTTCTCCGAAACCGGCCCGGCCGCCACCCCAGATACAGTCTGCCGGGGCTCCGTAAATTGAGCCAATCTCACACCAGTCATAAAAATATTCTCGATGTTTGCGAAATAAAGGCAAAAATTCACGGTACAATTCATAAAATTCGAACAGCCCCGGAAGATGGTAGTATGCTATACTTTTCTTTGTATTATACATTTTTTCCCAGATTCTCCAGCTTCTGAATTGCATCTACATCTTTTGCAAGTTCATCTCTTGCATTTGCATAATAACATTTCTGGAACAGCATATTCCATGACAAATAACTTGCCATGCAATCAAACTGCTTACAAATCAATTCGTATTGTATATTATCTAACGGTGAGCCACCTACTACAATCAACCCAATCTTTTTTTCTTTCAGCTGCAGTCCGCGGCAATAACATTTATCGATGACCTGTTTCAACTGTGCTGTCATTCCCCACCAGTACACAGGTGTTGCAAAAAGAATCATATCTGCTTCCACCAGTTTATTAATCGTTGGATTCGTATCGTCCTGATCCACACAGCCTTTATGACATTGACAGGCACCACAGCCTTTACACGGACTGATATGTAACTTATCCGGAGCAATCACCTCAATTTCATTCTTTTCATCCGCTCCTTTTATAAATGCATTGATTGCTGTCAATGTATTTCCTTTCCTGGCACTTCCATTAATAATCACGATTTTCATAATATCTCTTCCTCCCTCTTTTCAATAATTGCATTTTAATTAATAGTACTTTTTAATTTTTCTTACAAAGCTTCAAAATGATATCTTGGTTTTCCGACGCTCTTCTTTCCATATTCAATCGCCTCAGTCGGACAATAACAGATGCATGCCATGCAATGCGTACAATTTTTACTCCAGACAGGTTTCTCCTGTTCCAGGTGAATATTATTAAGCGGACACTTTTTTACGCATTGTCCGCAACCGATACAGGAATCATTTACCTGAAATGCGTTGGCTTTCACAAAAAATTTATAGAAAATAGGATTTACCGGTCCACTCATAAAACGGTCATATAGATTATTACGTGGCAAGCAAAATTCTTTTCCATTTCTGATATATGCAATGACTTTTTCAATATCAGGTTCGGCTTTTGCTACAATTTTCCGTGCTTCTTCTGCTTTTGGTGCATCAAACATGGCAATATAATTCTCGGGCATGAAAATCCGTGCTGTTCCCATATATTGAAGTTTCTTTTGTTCTGAAAACTCCCGATTGTATTTTGCTGCATTTCCTATCTCACTGCCACAATTCATAACAAACCAGATACGTTTTCCACCAATGAATTCCGTTTTATCAATCCACTCTGATACAATCTTTGGAATGCGCCAGGCATAAGTCGGTGTCACAATAATCACATCTCTGCCAGTCTGCAATGGCGATGTATCATTTTCTTTTATTTTCATGTTTAAATCTACTGCATTTTCCTGTATTGCCTCGGCAATCCGTTTTGCAATATATTTACTGTTTCCTGTTCCCGAAAAATAAAGAACCAAAATATAGCTCCTCCAAATCCTGATATTTTGTAACTATTTTAACTTCATATACAGAAGTGGATATGGATTTCCTTCCTCATCGCGCTCTGTCTTTTTATACGTCCCAAAACCTAAATGTTCATTAAAAATGGACTGTTCCCTGGCTTCCAGCCAAATGTTTCATATGCCCAGATTGTTTCCCTCTCTGCTTGTCCATATTCTGATTTTTCCATAACATCATACTGATACTTCACATCAAAATCTCCCGTATTTTTTACAGAAAGACTAAGCTGCTCCCATGGTTTATAATCATTTTTCATAAAGCACTCATAAATCTGAAGCAAAATCGTATCCATAGCATTTATACACTGATCACTAACAGCTGCAAAATCAAGACCTTTTACATAATTTTCAGAATCCGCTTCTTTTACATAAAAAGTGGACGACCAGCTTTTCTTTCCGTTCTCTACTTCTCCCAGATAATGAAATTCTTCCCAATTCTTTGGACATGTTGATGCAATAAGATTAGCAAGCTTATTATACAATTCTGCCAGTTCATTTTCTATATCATTGTCCATGTTCAATCCGTAATTCTTTCTACTGATATTTACAATCGGCATAATATCATCATCACTGAATTTTTCCAGTAATTCATTGGCTCCATGCTCTTTTTTATATTCTAATTCTTCCTGATAAAGCGGGAACAGCTGGTAAAAGTTAATCTTTCCCACGCCTTCAATTCTTAAATCAAGTTCTCCGAAGTCACTATTCAAAGCATTTATCAGCATTATACTGCAAAATCCGGTATTCTCCGCATATGGTTCATTTTCCTCGCTGCCAGATATGGTATGTCCACTTCCCACCCAGGAATTGTACTCAATTGGCAGTCTTGCAATAATTTTCAATTGCTGGATTGGCCAGTAATCCTCTTCTTTTTCAGACTTTATGTTCCATGTCGGTGGCAAATACAGAACTAACTCAGCCCGCTCCAACTCATACTCACGCAAATTATCCGGCACATTCATTCCATATGCGCCCATTCCCATGGTGATAAGTTTATAGTAATTGTTCTTTTCCGTCGGCGGAACGATAATAATGTCCAAATGAATATCTGGTGAAACAATTTCATGAAAAACCTGTTCATATTCTCCAAACTGCTCTGAGATAAATGCTTCATATCGATCCAGCGCCTCTTCTGAATATAAGAAATGTTCTGGCTCATTTTCAATCTTAGTTTCTTTTTTCTTGAACTTATCAAAAAATCCCATAGCCGTCTCCTTTTTTCTACAATAACCGTTTCAATAACATTTTCCGGTGATTGATAGACATTTCTGTCACCTGATAACTACCGATTACAAATATTTCACGATATCTTCCAGTTTCCGCTTCGGTACTACATAATCTTTATTCTCATCGAGATAATATTTGATATTTCCGTCTTTTGCGTCTTCCATTTTGCTTGTGTGACTCGGATAACCAAATGCTACAACTGTATGAAGCTTCTGTTCTTCTTTAAGTCCAAACATATTGGAAAGTTCTGCTTTATCACAAGCCCCAATGATACAGCTTCCTACTCCATGGTTCCATGCCGCCAGTGTCATATTGCTGATTGCCAGTCCGGCATCTGTATCACAATATTGTCCCCGGTTAATATTCTCATTTTCTATAATTCCTATGAATAAGACCGGTTCTTCCCCGGCTTTCGGCTACCCTTCCTCTTTCGGGAGATAACCTGCCCATTTCGTATGTTCAAATACTTCTTTTACCTTCTCCTGCGACTTCACAACAACATAGCTTAATGGCTGTAAATTTGCCGCACTTGACGCATAGCGGGCTGCAGTCAGCATTTCATCAATGATCTCATCCGATATTGGCTCCTGCTTAAATCTCCGGTAAGTTCTTCTTAGCTTTAATAATTCCATCAATTCCATATTTTTCACCTTCCGCTTTCTTTTTAATTCCGTTCATATATTTTCTTACTTCTTCGAATGACTGGTATCTGATTTTTCTAAGTTTTCAGCAATATTTAATATGTATCTGCACCTCGGGAAACTGGAACAGCCATAAAATTGTTTTCCTGTATTTGCTCCGCGGCGTGCCGTTCGAAGCACAAGTTCTCCGCCACATACCGGACATATAATCTTCCCTGTTGTTGCAGGTATCTCCATTTGCACTTCTTCTAGTATTGTAGGATTCATCATTGCTGGCTCTTCTTCTATTTGCGTCGTGACCTTTTGCTCTCCAGCCACTGATTCTGCAACAACGGTTTTAGCATCCCATATGACGCTCGTTCTGAGTAATCGGAGAATAAATGCCTTCTTTCCAGTAACGTTTTCCGTATTGTATTGTCCGGATAAAATTTCCTTTCGAATCAATTTCTATATTTCCCACAAGGTTCTTGCATTCCAGCAAAATCATCAGCTTGCTTGTTACAATCACGAAATCAATCTGTGCTTCCCTGCCATCTTTTGCCCGGATACAGATATCCTGCAATACAACCAAATCCATATTACTATTTTTTAATTCATAAAGAACTTTCTTCTCTCCATCAATTCCTGCTTTTGTGAGAATTATTTCTTTCTGAATATTCTCTTTTACTTTCCCAGTCGCTCTTGGAAGTAACTCTTCCAGTTTTGCCAAATGCTCCTCTGCACTGTTTGACTCCTTAAAAATTATAATTTCCGGCTTTAAAAAAATCCCCATAACTCTTTCCTTTATCTAATGTTTACTTCATAATAAATAATTTTATCATTTTCCTATATGATTTACAATCCATATATACTGTATTAAATTTTTATTGTCTATTAGGAGATATTCTGATATAATTTCTATATTCACATATAGTATATTTTATAAGGCAGTCGATAAGGTGCAATCCACTATTTTCGAGTTCATGGGAAGGAGTGGTATTATGAGTACATATGAAGAATTTATGATTATATTAACAGCTTGTAGTTTACTCATCGCAATTCTGAATTATACACATAGAAAATAGCACCTCCGCTCCAGCAAAGCTTATGAGGTGCTATTTTCTAACTAATCATTACGCCGGAAACGGATAGGTTTGTTCTATCGTGTCGGCTGTCTTGTTAAGTATATTATATTCAAATATTTCTATTTCGTCAATAGATTATTACTTAACTTATTTCATTACAATATTGATAATCTTCTTCGGAACGTAGATTTCTTTTACGATATTTCCTGTCAGTTTATCTGCGATTGCTTCTTTTCCTGCTGCAATTGCATCGTCTTTGGAAATGTCTGTTGGTACTGAGATGACAGCTTTTGTCTTACCGTTGATCTGTACAGGTACCTGGATTTCGTCATCTTTCATCTCATTCTCATCATATGTCGGCCATCCGGCTTTGAATACGCTGCCTTCGTGTCCTAACTGCTCCCAGAGTTCCTCTGCTACATGAGGTGCAAATGGGGAAAGCAGTACTGCAACTGTTGACAGTGTCTCTTTGTCAATTCCGCCTTCTTTCTTAGCAATCTCGATGAGCTTATTGTTGTGTTCCATGAATGCAGAGATGACTGTATTCAAGCTGAAGCTCTCCAGACGTGTTGTTACATCATAGACAAGTTTATGACGCTCTTTGATCATCTCTTTCGAAGCTTTTACATCTGAATCTTTGCTGTCCATAACAAGATTCCACAGACGTTTCAGGAAACGGTTTACTCCATCGATTCCACGGTCATCCCACTCTGCGTCTAACTCCGGTGGTCCTACGAAAAGCTCATACATTCTCAGGGAATCGCATCCATAATCTCTTACAAGATCATCCGGTG
>OLRJ01001370.1_pt1 | contig 20877 bp, 17 predicted proteins | sample 1672741 | NCBI WGS metagenome assembly OLRJ01 (sample SAMEA3136719, study PRJEB25190) | human gut metagenome | biome: human gut; feature: human-associated habitat; material: faeces | place: Austria | collected 2013
ACCATCGTGCTCATCACGCACGACCCCGGCATTGCCGCCGAGGCCGACCGTGCCGTGACCATCCGCGACGGACGCCTGCACGAAGGCGCCTATATTCCGCACATAGCGCATGCGCGAAGCGCCGCCAACGCTGCCGACGCCACCGGATTTCGCTCGGATATTGCTGCACTTCCCACCCTGCAGCCACGAGAGGGGGCAACGCTATGAGCATCCGCGATTTGATTCGCGAGGCATTGCACTCGCTTGAATCCAACAAGGGTCGAAGCCTGCTTACCATCTTGGGTATCGTCATTGGCATCGCATCGGTCATCGCCATGACATCGCTCATCGGCGGCATCCAAAACGGTCTCATCAACAGTTTGGGCCTCAATGCGGCACGCATGATCCAAATCTATTCATCAGAAAACCTCACCGATTCGGATATCGAGAAACTGCGTAAGACGATTCCCCAGATCGAGCAGATAGGCATCATCGACAACGCCTATACCGATTATCAAAAAGGCGACACCACATATAATGTCTCAACTGAGGGCATGGACATCTCCGCACTCAAGATTAAGGGGTATGACGAGCCCCTCTGTGGACGCTCCTATACTGAGGCCGAGGCCAAGACCGGCGCGCGCGTGGCGATGATCAGCCGCAACGGCGCTGAACAACTTTTTGGCCAAAACATGGAAGACGCCCTGGGAAAGACAATCAAGGTATCGAGCGGCGAAGTGCGCATCGTCGGCGTGGTCGATAATGGCGCCGAATCCCTGGGATCGCTGTCGCTCATCATGCCGAGGGCGACAATCGCCGCGCTGTTCACGGAGTCGTATAGTGTGTTTCCCAGCGTGACTGCCCTCGCACGAGAGGGTGCCGATATCGACGAGCTGTGCGACACCATCAAGACCAAGATTCAGGAATTCAAGGGGTTGAGCGGAGACGATGAAAGCGGAGACGTCATGGTCAGCTCGATGAAAAGCGCTATCGACGCCATGAACTCCTTTATGGGGTCGTTCTCGCTCATCATGGGAGCCGTGGCGGGCATCTCGCTTTTGGTGGGCGGCATCGGCATTATGAACATGATGCTCACCAACGTGACCGAGCGCATCCGCGAGATCGGTATCCGCCGCGCCCTGGGCGCGAGCAGGCGCGATATCACAGCCCAGTTCCTGGCCGAATCCTCGGCGCTGTGCATCACGGGCGGCATCCTGGGCGTTGTCATCGGATACCTGCTTGCTTGGGCACTGACGCTTTTTGCCGCAAACTCCGGCATCCTGAGCGAGCTTGGCGCAAGCGGAGGAATCGCCCCGAGCTTTTCCATCACGACGGTACTGCTCGCCTTTGCGGTATCCGTAGGTATAGGCGTGATCTTTGGCTTTTACCCCGCCCGCCGTGCAGCAAAGCTCGACCCGGTGGAATGCCTGAGGTATCAGTAGGACGGTTGTGGGCATGGGCGATTATGGGCGTTGGCACATGTGCGTGCTGACGATTGCTAGCACGGGTTCTTGCGAGCATAGGACTCTGCGGGCACGAGCGAGCGCCCGACGCACAGCGACCGCCTGACGGCGCCCATCCATCTAGCCCTGCATGACAGTGCACCGCAGGGCGCCGTCACAGCTCCAAAACGGGACCTAAGGGTCTAGGCACACAGAGCGAGCCTGCGCATACTTGGTGGTAACAGACCAAGCGTTAAGGAGGCTCACCCCATGGACGAGTTCTTTGCCATCAAGTGTCAAAACTGTGGCGGCCCCATGTATTCGCACCAGGCCAAACGCTCATTTGAGTGCGCCTACTGCGGAACGACCACACCGTGGGCCCCAGGCGCGGGAGAGCCCAAGAGTGCTCTGGGCATTCGGCATCAAACGCTTCAAGTTATCGACGGTCTGCTCAAACTCACCCATGTCTCGCAGCTCGAAACGCCCGAAGACCCCGATTGGTATTTCTTCAATCCCCATTGGCGCAACCAAACGGTGCTCGAGCATCTTCTATGGGAAGACCGCGCCACCGCTTCTGAGTACCAAGAAGCCGAGCACGTGACCATCCCTTGCCCGTTTTGTGGTGCGGCCTTTGAGGGCTCGTCGACACAGCGCGTGTTCGAGTGCCCGTCGTGTGGCAATAAAATCGGTGTCGCCGACCTGCTCAAACCCGGCGCATTCAGCAAGCGCCTGACCATGGGCGTTGGTGCGGAATACGTGCCCGAACAGGGAATTCCATGCACGATTACCGAGCAACAGGCACGCGCCAACGCTTTGCACCTCGTGCGGCAATACCCCGATGCCTTTGCAGGCCATAACGTGGAAGACGCCATTCAAAACGATATGATGCTCTTCTACTTCCCCATGGCGCTTGCCGACCTGCGTATGATGGCGTCCTTCCCAGGCAAGGGCTTGAATAAGGAAACACTGGTGTATTACGAGGTACTCGACTGGGCGTATCCCCGAGCCAATTACCTGGATGTTCGCCTTATGGGAATTCTCGAGCCCTGGGATTTCTCGAAGGTCGCTCCGTTCGACCCCGCAATGCAGGAAGGCGACTTCCGCGTGATTGCCGTCGATGCCTCGACCAAAGACAACGTCGTTATCGATAAGTTGGCGCTCGATATCGCGGGCAATGACGCCGAGTCTGCCCTAGGGTTCAACAAAAAGAGCATTCGCAAGTGGGCTCGCAAGGCGCGCAAGCACAAGGACGGCCTGGTCATGGTGCCTGTGTATTTTGTCGACCGTCCGGCGGAGGATGGTCGAGACGGCGAACAGGTGCGCATCGCCGTCAACGGACAGACCGGTCGCGCGGCAGCAGTGGTGTTCAGCGAAAAGCGCGAGACGCACATTGTGGCACCCCTCAATCCGAGCCTGCGTCTTTCGAGCGAAAGCACCGTGCATGCAACGCCTATCGAGGTCAAGTACATCAAGTCGCCGTTCTTGTACCAGATCGTCCGCCGAGGTGGCGAGGGCACCGGGCAGCAAACCGCTGCGGCAAGCCAGGGTGCGTATCGAGAGGAAAAGACCAAGCGCAGGGGCCTCTTCGGCGCAATTTTTGGAAAGTAGCCGAGTGACCCGGCAGAAAATGGGACCAGGGCGCCGCAGCGCATCTGCCAGCGGTGCCCTTTTGTTGACGGCGGCGGATGGACTGCGGCTTGGAGCGGTGCTGGATCGGAATGAGTGGCAGGCTCGCCGCGACCACGGACATACCGACCATCAAGAACGATGCCGTTCCTGGATGAGTGGCGGTTTTTAATGCACTTGCGAGCACGGCACCCGTTTGGGCCATTGCATCGTTTCAAATGAGTGGCGGTTTTCGAACATTTTTGAACGAGTGGCGGTTTTTGAAAGGCCTCAGGGCTAGATACGGCTCGCTTCCGCACGAATTACCGCCACTCATTTTGAAATGCACGTTTTACCGCCACTCATCAATCGACGAATACGGGGCCGAGCACCGTCTCGGTGCCGCCTTGGTGCGCTCACGAACATGTTGCTCACCATGGCGGCGTCGCCCGGAAATGAGTAGCGGTTTTCCCAACATCTCCCGACGAGTGGCGGTTTTTGAAACGCCTCTGGGCCAGATACGGCCCGATTCTGCACGATTATCCGCCACTCGCTTCAAAATGCACGTTTTACCGCCACTCGTTAACAAGAAAAGCAACCTGGAACGCCATCCGCAGACAACCAACCCGCCGAGCCAGCTACGCCTCCAGGAAGGCACCCGTCTGACGACCCCACAGGCTCGCATACTCGCCGCCCGCATCCACAAGCTGCGCGTGCGTGCCGTCCTCCACGATCTTGCCATCGGCAAGCACCACAATGCGATCGAGTGCCGCTACCGTGGAAAGACGATGCGCCACAACAATCGAAGTGCGCCCGCGCATGAGATTCTCGAGCGCCTCCTGCACCAGCGCCTCGGACTCGCTGTCGAGAGCAGATGTCGCCTCGTCAAGCACCAAGATCGGAGCGTCAGTCAAAATTGCACGTGCGATAGCCACGCGCTGGCGCTGCCCGCCCGAGAGCTTAACGCCGCGCTCGCCCACCATGGTGTCAAACCCCTGTGGCAGACGGTCGATAAACTCGGTCGCGTTAGCCAAGCGAGCCGCCTCGCGAATCTGTTCGTCGGTAGCGTCGGGGCGCCCGTAGGCGATGTTCTCGCGAATAGAACGATGGAACAGCAGCGCCTCCTGCGGCACATAGGCAACCTGGCGGCGCAGGCTTTGCTGCGTGCAACGCGAGACGTCCTGCCCGTCCACAAGCACGCGCCCGCCCTGGACGTCGTCCAGGCGCAGCAACAGCTTGGTGAGTGTCGTCTTGCCCGAGCCCGATTTGCCCACCAGGCCCACGCGCTGGCCCGCCGGCACGTGCAGCGTAAGGTCGTCAAACACGCTCTCGCCCGATGCTGCATCGCGATAGGCAAAGTTCAAATGTTCGAAATCAATCGCGCCCTCGCCTACCTTAAGCTCGGAAGCGTCCTCGTCATCTGCCACCAAGCGCGGCTCGTCCAGCACGCGCGTCATCTCGGCGGCGTCGCCCAGTGCACGGTTGATGCGCTGCATCATGGAACTCACGTAATTGAGCCGCATGGTGAGGTTGTACGTGTAGGTAAAAATCATAACGAGTGCACCAGCCGAGATGCCAAACCACGCGTTGCCGCCCGCCACGAAAACGCTCACCACGGCCATAGTGATAACGATAAGGCCGGAAGTCGTGAAGTTGCGCTGCATCATGGCGTGCATCGAAACCGTCTCGGCATCGCGCGCGGCACGGTCGGCGGTGTCGAATAGATCGCGTTCAAAGTCCTCTCGGCCGCAGGTCTTAACAGCCAAGATATTGGTCACAGCGTCGGAAAGCACGCCCGAGAGCTTGTTTTGTGCAGCGGACGTGGCGGCCGATAACGGCATGATGCGCTTGTACATCACCCATACAAAAGCGATGTAGACAATCATAATGAGGACCAGAATCGCTGTGAACAGCGGCACCACCGGCGCCAGGGCCGCAACCGTGCAGACAATCGAGGTAATCGTGGGAATGAGCGAGTAAACGGTCACATCCACCAGACCGGTGTAGCCACTCATGAAGCGACTCGTCTGACTCACGAGCGATCCGCCAAAACGGCTGGTGTGAAACGTCATGGACTGATTGGAGAGCGTGTCAAAGCACAGACGTGCCAGATGATAATTACCGGCGATCTCGAGCTTGTAGACGGTATAGTCCTGCAGCTTGGAAAGAATTTGGCCCACCAGGTTAACGAGCACGAGCGCGAGAATATACGGTCCAAAGACCTCGAATACCTGGTCGCCCGCCACAGGACCGGCTTGAACACGGTCGACGATAAGCGCCATGACATAGGTGTTGGCAAACGTAAGCAAGAAGATGTAGCCCGCAGACGAAAACACCGAAAGGAAGACGATCAGCGGCTGCGTGCGCGTGACGTCCCAAAATCGCCGCAGCGTTCGACGCACGGTCGACCGCTTGAGCGGGCTGGTGCTTCGCTGAGACATGGGCTTCCTTTCGCCGATGATGGACAGTAGTTATTGTTGCACATTGGAGGGTAGCGCGGATGCCGGCACAGCGTCGACGGCCTGCCGGCATCCGCCCCGCCCCCGCCAAGTTCCGCCGTTATTCTCCAGAAACAACTTTGTGTCACAATTCAAAGCAGCGCAATCTAGATATGGGGGCGAATCGCCTTGGAAATACAGACGAATGACGATGTAACGCTGCGCGATATTCATCAAGAAGACATCGCCGACTACATCCGATGGGAAACCATCGAAACCGAATGGCAGCTTTGGGATGCCCCCTGGCTTTACGAAGGACGCACCCCCGAGCAATGCGAGCGCGAACTCAAGGAATATATCGAAAAACTCAAGCGCTGGGTTTCCGAAGCATCCGAGTATTCCGATTCGAGCATTCGCGGCCGTTTTGAGATCGACTATCAGGGCGAACACGTGGGCTCCTGCGCGAGCTATCTGATTGACAGCGACTGCAATATCTTGGACGGGTGCGATACAACGTCCCTCGGCAGGGCGATTGGCATCTGCGTGTTTGATCCCCAGTACCGCCGGCACGGCATTGCCACCGCGGCGCTCACGGGTCTTATCGATTATCTAAAAGCCCATGGAAACCAGTGCATCTTCACCCAAACCTGGTCGGGCAACGAGCGCATGGTCGCATTGGCGCAAAAGCTCGGCTTCGCAGAGTACCGGCGAAAAGACGGAATACGCCAGGTGCGCGGAGGCGTCTACGATGGATTGACTTTCGAGCTGATGCGCTAGACGAACGGCGTCCCAAGCCGCCCATCTACGGCAGGCACGCCTCGATAACATCCTTGCCCTTGAGCGCATCAATCCAGCAGCTAGGAATGCCATCAAAGCTATAGACAATGCCAGCAAGGGCACCGGCAACGGCGGCGGTCGTATCGGTATCGTCACCAAGGTTGACAGCTGTCAGCACGCACTCCGCGTAGCTCGACGTGTTGGCAAGGCACCAAAGCGCCGCTTCGTACGTATGGAGGACATACCCGCCAGAACTGATCGAGCCACGTGGTTTTCCTGCGTCAACCCCGCCCATGGCCACGGCATCGCTAACCGACATGCCGTCGGCAAGCGCCTTGGCAACGTGCACCATTTGCATGCATGCCTCGGTTGAAGTCCGGTGCGCATGGTTGATGGCAGAAACCGCGCGAACCTCATCGTCCGTCACATCAAAAAACGCCAAAGGAACCGTGCGCATAAGCGAGCCATTGCCGTTATCGCACTCGCCAGACAGGCCATGACCTGCTATAAGTGCACGCGCCGTCGCGTTGCCGATATCGAAAAGCCCGTCACACGTATAGGCGCCGTCGCGATACCACGCCAGAAACCGCGCACGGATGTCATCGGTATCGATGCAGCCCAAATCACGATAGCTGTCGCATATCGCGAGCGTCATGGATGTGTCGTCGCTCCAGGTGCCCACCGGCTGTCCATGGGTACCGAAGCCGACCATCCCGGTGCACTCAAACGTGTCCCGCCCACGAAACTCAAACGGAACCCCCAGCGCATCGCCAACGGCCTGGCCGTATATACAGTCTCGAACATTTGCCATGACGATTCTCCTTGCCCTCGACAGTTTCTTTCCGGTCTCTCATCGGCAATCAGACAAGCACTACCCCAAAGCAACAATGTCCGTGTAAGTGAGACAGTGCCAACCGTCACGCCGCCTGTCACCATAAGAATGGGTGTCACCTGGGATAAACATGGACATGCTTGCGACTCCTCGTAGGCAAATCGTAAGCCCTCGCGCGGACAAGAAATGCAATGAGCGCACAGCGGTCGTGCGCCCACGCGCCGTCAGGCCACCGCCCCGCAGCGACCCAAAGCCCCTAAAACGGTGCCTTTGTCACACGATGGAGACGGATCTCGTCGCAAACGGCATCGCCGCGATGCGTGAGCAGGTACTCAGCCGCATCTGCAACGTCCTCTGGCAAAATCATGGGCGTCCCCACAATCTCGGGACGCACCTTGGCAACCATGTCGGTCAGAACGCCGCCCGGGGAGATAAGGTGAACGCGAACGCCGTCATCAAAGACCTCGTTGGCGAACGACTTGGAAAGACCGCACAGGGCATGCTTGCTCGCAACATAGGCGCTCTGATTGGGATAGCCCTCGTGGGCAACGACGGAGCAGACGTTGATGATCTCAGGTGATGGCGATGCCTTAAGGAGCGGCAATGTCTCGCGCATGAGGATGAACGGAGCGCGCATGTTCGTTGCCATCACGGCGTCGAACTCCTCAGTCGATATGCCCTCCAGCGGCCCCGACTGCACGACGCCCGCATTGTTCACCAAGATATCGAGCCCGCCAGTTGCGCGGATGTACCCCACAAGTGCCAAAATGCTGCTCTCGTCCGTAAGGTCACAGGTAACGGTCTTGGTGGCACCGGGACAAAGGACAGCGGTCTCGTTGAGCGTAGCGCCGGTCCTGCCCACCAGGACAACGTCGCAGCCAAGCTCGCTCAACCGCTGGGCAACGGCCCTGCCGATGCCCGAGCCCGCGCCGGTAATCAAAGCTCGACGCCCTTCGATGCTCGTTTTCATTTGGAGTCCTCCCGTATGATGTCCTTGCAGGTTTTACTATCTGCATCATAGGGCCGGTGACCTTTCTTTTTTATTTCCATCGCTGAATTTGCAGGAAATGCTGTAGAAGCGGCCAGAATGGGCTTGAAACGTCGCCTGATTAAACTGCTGGCAGTTGCATGGCAGCAGCATCACCTGGACGACTCCCCCGCTCCGGCAGCTCAAGCAACCGCGCCGAATGCCAGGATTAATGCCCGTCCCTCCGCGAATTGCCCAGTCCTACCTTTGTCGCGCACCCCTTGACAGAGGCCCTTCGGGGAGCCCGACGTCGACCGCGTCGAAGAAGAAACCCACGCCGTGGGGAGCAAGCTGCAAGTTGAGGAGGTCGACGGAATCGACGATGTACTCGCTGAACTCATCGGTCAGGTCGTTCTCGCGTACCTTATCCCAAAGTGCGTCGTAGCAGCCCCCATACTCGAAAATCCAACCCTAGCATTCTTTCTGACGCTTGGTTACCAGCTAGACCAGCACTTTCCCATAAGAGTATCTGTGCCGAATAATTTACTATCCGTTCTCTAGCATCCTCTTTTTGAATTTTGTCGTGATCTCCCAAGTAACCTGCTCGCGAGTCTTTTTGCCAGACGCCATGGCTCTTAAGTTCTTATAACAGTCTCGCGACAGCGGCATGTTTTCCAGGGCCATGGTCGCAGCGACCTGCTCAATCATCTTTTCCTGTTTAGCCCCTATGCTTTCGCTTGCCATCGCAGGCCCTTTCTTTTCAATTCGCTTGGATACCAGATGGATCGATGCCGCATGCCAAACACAACCCGGCAAAAGCAGAATTGTCTGCATCCCTCGCGGGGCACTTCGACTCGTCACGATCATCCGCAAACAGGCTCTTTTGATATATGCATGATAAAACGCCGTGCGGATACGCCGTTTAACGGCAGACAGCTCAACGCTCTATCGAGAGACCGTTGTTGTTCAACGGCTGATAGCCCTCCTGGGCCTTGATGAACCTTTGACTTGATTGCCGGCTAGATTGATACTGCCCCAAAATAACTAGCAAGTCGACGCCAGCAACCGGCGCTAGAACGACGCCGTTTCTATGAACCTGGAATACAAATCGCCTATTCTCCGACACGCAGCATAGCCGCTTTCAAAAGAAACGGAATCGTATATAGCGCAAGATCCGTCCGTTCCGACCGCCACCGTTGCCGCCGATTCGAGCACGACAAAGAACATGCAGTCTCGACCGCCGGATGCCCCGCCCTCGGGAACAGCGGCGGGATCCTCCGAAGTTTCCGAATCAAGGTCGGAAAGGACCGCGATCGTCTCCCAGAGATCTTCCCACCAATCTCGAAATGAACCAACCGTCGAGCGAGAAGAGGAAGACGTCGATTACGTTAACGGCGGAAATGTGTTTTCTGGCTGCCTTGAGGCTGCTGCTGCCGCCTTTGCCGCGGCCGTCACCGGCGTCTTTGACACTTCCGCACAAAGGACTAGAGCGAACAATGAGACAGCCAAAATGACGCGTCTTCTGCTAACTATGCTCTTTGTCCCCCTATTTCTTCCTGAGGCATCCATTGTCCTCAGGCTTGCGCCATTCGATCAACAATTAAACCGACACCACTCCAAAACTGTCAATAATGCCGAACGGACAGGCCCAGAGGGGCACCAGTTCCCTCGAAACCGATTATGTCTTAAAGTGAGTTAATAGCGTTCCCTACGATAAAGCAGTAGAAGAGAGTAGCAAGGATACCGGAAGCGATGCCAAGGATGATGCAGATGATGCCCGCATCGTGCTCCTCTCGGTCTTCTCGCGTAAGAAAGATACCGCCCATAATCCAACCTACAATAGGAATAAAGAAGCTGATGACGTATTGCGCGATGAAGGAACGATGCTCCCCATCGTCTGCCTCTTCAGTAAAACTCTCATCATTCCCAATGCCCAGAACCATATTGCGGGCCTTGCTGTAGTATTCGGTCTTATCGAGCTTTGCCCCGCAGAACCGACAGATGTCGTCATGAAAATCGTTAGGACCGTCGCACTTGGGGCAACCAATCTCCTTGGGGAGGTATTCTTCAACCTTTGCCTGAAGGGCCCTCTCTTCTCCCTCTTCCTCTTGAACACGCATTGCCTTCAATTTGAGGATATAGGCAAGTTCCTCAGCTGAATACAAATCTTTCTGCGTATCATAAATGTATTGGAGCTGCTCAGAATCAGCGTCACCGAGTTCCACATCCAGTTTATCTACATCCACCATACAGGTTCTCTTTCTCTCGAAGCAATAGAGTAGTTTAGGCGAAGCGGCAAAAAAGCTAGAATCGGTAAGGTGACCAGGCGGTGGACGTAGTGGGCGTCACGGTCGGTGATGGCGCATGCAACGATATGGATGATATAGGCGCTTAGGTTGTGCGCGGTGATGCCGGAATTGCAGCAATTGCCTCCGGAGTGGTAGGCACAAGGCAAGTCCTCGGCAGATTCATTCAATAGTTGTTTGATTACCAGCTAGATCGACACTACTCCAAAACCTTCTCATCCTTCTTTTGTGTAGTTATCTACTTGGTGACTAAAGCCCGAGAAGCTTTTTCTTCTGAGCATCAAACTCTTGCTGAGAAAGTATCCCCTTTTCCTTTAGGGAAGCTAGCTTCTCTAATTCCTCGGCAACGCTAACCTGTGCGTTGCCCGAGCTGTCTTTGGGCGTAATCTGCTTGTAGTTCTTTAGCTGCTTAGAGAAAGCGTCCATGATCTCGTTGATATTCTTATTGTTCTTGCCAAAATCAAACGGCGTGCCCGTCTTTGTTCCAGACGAAATCGAGATAGAAGACGTTCCGTTAGGCTCGGCAATAATCGAAATGGTGATATTTTCTCCCCAAGATACAAAGGAGATTCCAGTCTTCATAATGATGCGGCGTGTAATAGCGTCGCTGTCTTTTAGCGAATAGTTCTTTGCACTTTGGAGCCGCAAGGCCGCCGCACAGAGAGCAGCGTAAGCATCATCGGGGGAATAAGGAACGTTGCTTTGGCTATTGTTTGTACTAAAGAGAGCCATGGTAAACCCCTAACGCTACGCTGTTAGTAGTTTTGCTGCTTCTTGATGATTTCGGCCTTTACGTACTTCACAGCCGCAAAGTAGCCCTCGCCCTTCTGGAGTTTACACCAATTTCCCGGTTTTGGGGCAGTGTCGATTTAACTGGCAATCAAACAAGAAGCAGCTTACCGACGCACAAGCCAAGAAGTTTGAAGAGCTGTGCGTCCACTTAAGGAGCTTAGCCGCGACCCAGCGCAAGAGGGTGGATGGTTAAGCTCTTTTTCATGCTGCGTGGTAATGGACTTCACCTTCGGAATCTACGTAAATGACCTCGGAGAACCCGTTGTTTATCATCTCGAAGCCTATTCTCCCCCCTGATGGTTTCATAGCTAGCGGGGGGCGGGCCTGTACCTGAGGTTTAGCACCATCCGCCTATCGCCTTCATACCTTGGCCCCTCTGGAACGCTGCTTTCCATCGTGGTTTGATCATATGGGTTCTTGAAGTTCTTCTTCGCTTTCTTGAACGCGTTCGCTTGATTACCAGTTAGATCGGCACTGCTCCAAAACTTGCGGGGAACACGTCATGTGGCGACTCTTCCAAGTCGTCTGCATCCGCCCGTACCATCCTGTCATCCGCATCAGTATCGGTAAGCTCAATAAGGTGAATCGCACCTGTCGTTCCGTCGTCAAACTCGACAACAGTGCCAATTCGATTCGCGGATTTAATTAGTACCTTCGAATACTCCTCAATCATCTTTTACCTTTCTTGAGTAAGCGGTGACAGGGTGTGGTTCGATTACCCATATCGGCGCTGCGAATCAAAATACGGCTTGGTCAAAAAAGCAGGTTCGCCTGCGTCCCGTAGGGGGCACTTCGACTCGTCAAGAGCCTCCGCTAGGAGGCTCTTTTGTTATCTGCATGATAAAACGCAATGCGGACATATCATTTAATAGTAGGCAATAAATCGGTGGGCGCAGCTTGTTTCGGCCCAACCTGAACGATCCTGCCGCCGCAAAATCAACAGCAAAGACGCAGCAGCATGTCGCACCAAGCACCAAAATACTTTGTAACAACCCAATCATAGGCACACGTCTAGCGGGTACATCATGGAGTGGCTCAATATTTGGCCATGAACAATGGAGTAGAAATCGACAAGCACCTCGTTCGGTGCGCCGCAATTGTGCAACTACACTCCCGCAGCCACGCCAACCCCTACCCTCGCAATCAAAAAATACGGTTATAGGTAGGTTGATCTAAAAGACGCAAGTAGACCCCGCCTACAATAACCATTTTCCTGCATAAACACGCACACAAACGATCCCCTACTCAACACCCCCTCTTCAACCTACCTATAAGCGGTTTTTCGCCCAGTCACCCACCCAGCGCGCACGGCAACCCCAACCAAAACGCAAAAAAGCCGGCCCCTTTGTCCACGCGTCCGCCGCAAAGAGCGGAGCATGAACAAAAAGGCTGGCTAAAACCAACTTATCAGGGCCAGGCAACGCGCTCTAAACCCATCAGCACCTACAGCTTGCCGAGGTACTTCTCAAACTGCGGCTTGAAACCAATATGGTCGGGCGCCTGACTCGGCATTTGCGGGAAGGCATCGTGACCAGGCAGGTTGTTTGCCTCGATGAACAGCGGGCCGTCCTCGGTGATAGCAACGTCCCAGCCCACATAGCCCATGCCCGGGATCTTTGCTGCAGCCGCATGGCACAGATCCATAACCTTGTCCCACATGGGAATCTGATAGCCAGGCAGCTCGGTGCCGGAGCGTGGGTGACACTCGTACACATGGAACTCCTTGTCGCAGGCAGGGCCCGCAATCTTTCCCGTCTCCAGGTCCACCACGGCATACATGCCACCGGCGTTGATGTTATCTACAGGGCGGTCGCTGTTGCCCATGCGGATGCACGCATAGATCACATGCGGCTCTCCGTCCTCGGGGCGCACCGTGTACACGCGGATGGTATTCACCGAACCCGGATAAATCTTGGCCATGGCGGGGTGTTGTACCACCACGTCCTCAATCAAGTCGGCACCCGAGCCCTTTAGATAGTCATACAGAGCATCCAGCGAATCAAAATCCGCCACCTTGAGCTTTTCCACGCCCTGGCCACAGCACAGATCGCTCGGCTTGGCGATAATCTGCTCGCGTCCCTCCATAAAGGCAAGGAACTCCTCCTTGGAGCAAGTAGAGAAATGCAGCCATCCGCGATGCAGATACTCGTTAAAGAACTCATAGAACTCGTTCTTGTTATCCACCAGGTGGTAATACTCCGGATTATTCAGACGGCGCACAATGGTGTTATTAACCCCTCGAGTCACAAAGGTGGCGCGCTGCGCATCGTTCATGTTGTAGAACTCCAGCAGCGAGTAATCCTTGTAGCCAGCGCCGAACTTAAAGCCGCACTTCACCACGTCGGCAAACAGCCATACGCGGTTCTTCCCGCTCTTGTCATGGCAGTCCCCCACCGTTTGAAACAGCGCACCGTAATCCATGTGCGCGATGCAACGAAAGATATAACCCAACTTGCCCATAATGGCTCCTCGAATGCTCAGATAACCCAACGTGAGTATAGGCCGCCGTCCGTCGGCGCAACGCGGCAGCGCGCACCCTTAATAGTCCACGGCGCCTTCGCTTGCCATCCACTCGCTTTGGAACTCGGCATAGCGTCCCTCGATAATCGCCTGGCGAGCACGGCGCATCAGGTCCAGCAAGAAGTAGATGTTGTGCTCGGAAAGCAGGATGCCGCCAAGCATCTCCTTTTGCGTGACCATATGACGGATAAGCGCACGGCTATAGCCGCCCATGCACACCGGGCAGGTGCACTTGGGATCGATGGGGCCGTCATCGTGCGCAAACTTGGCGTTGCGGAAGTTCAGGCGGCCCTGGCTGGAAAACGCCGTGCCCATGCGGCCCGTGCGCGTAGGCAGCACGCAGTCGAACATATCGATGCCCACGCCCACACCGCGCACGAGCGTGGTGGGGTTGCCCACACCCATGAGGTAGCGAGGCTTGTTGCGCGGCATGTACTCAGAAGCAAGCGGCGCAAGCGTCTCGAACATCGTCTCGTGGTCTTCGCCCACAGAATAGCCGCCGATGCCGTAACCGGGAAAATCGCCGCACTCTTCCAGATGCCTGAGCGAGCGCACGCGCAAATCCAGATGCATGCCACCCTGTACGATGCCAAAAAGAGCCTGGTCGGGGCGCGTATGCGCGGCGTAGCAGCGCTCGGCCCACTTGCTCGAAAGCTCAACGGCACGCTCCACATAGGCGCGCGTTGCCGGGTAGCCCGGGCACTGGTCCAACTGCATGCAGATGTCGCTTCCCAGCTTCATGGCAATCTGCATGTTGTCCTCGGGCGTCCAGAACACGTGACGGCCGTCGTAGTCGGTCACGATAAAGCGCACGCCATCGTCAGAAAGCTTGACCGCATCGTTATGGCTAAAGACCTGGAAGCCGCCCGAATCGGTAAGAATGGGGCCGTGCCAGTTCATGAAGTTATGGAGCCCGCCCAGCTCATCAATCAAGTCCTCGCCCGGGCGCATGCTCAGGTGATAGGTGTTGGCAAGCACGATCTGCGCGCCCAGCGCCTTAACCGTCTCGGTGGGAATGCCCTTAACGTTAGCCTTGGTTCCCACGGGCATAAAGATAGGCGTCTCGATATCGCCGTGCGGCGTGTGCAAGACGCCCGCACGCGCGTGCGTCTTGGGATCCTCGGCCACGATGTCGTATTTAAAGAGGGACTGATCCATATATTGGAGCTCCTTGTTGATATGCATGTACGTGCAGTAGTTTCGCACACAAAAACGGCGCGGGAGCAAAACCCGCGCCGTTTACATAGCGTTTCTGGTTGCAGGGCAGCCGGCGGCGAGACGCCAGGTTCTCCGCACCCCCCTACGCCGAAAGCTCGTCGGCAAGCGTCGCGATCTGCGCGCGCGAATCGTCATCGAGCGCACCCAGGACGGTAACGCCCGCCTGGGTAAAGGTGATATCAGAGAGCTCGGCAAGCTGCTTCTTCATAACCTTGGCCGCCATGGGCATCCAAGAGCCGCCCTCGACCAGCGCAATCGTGCGGTTCTGGTAGTTATGCTCGCCCAGCGTGTGGATAAACGTGCTCATAAACGGGAAGATGCCCGTCGCATAGGTGATCGAGCACAGGACCAGGCGATCGTAGCGGAAGGCGTCTTCCACGGCCTCAGCCATGTCGTCGCGGGCAAGGTCGAACAGCGAAACCTTCTGGCCGCGCTCCTCAAGCGCTGCGGCAAGCTCCTCGGCGGCCTGCTTCATGTGACCGTAAACACTCGCGTAGGCGATAGTCACGCCACGATCTTCGGGCTGATAAGAAGACCAGGTGTTGTAGGTCTCCAGGTAGTAACCCAGGTTCTCCTTGAGCACGGGGCCGTGGAGCGGGCAGATAACCTGGATGTCGAGGCCAGCTGCCTTCTTGAGCACTGCTTGCACGTTCTTGCCAAACTTGCCCACGATGCCAAAGTAGTAGCGGCGCGCCTCACACGCCCAGCCCTCGGGATCCTCGATGTCGTTGGCGCCAAACTTGCCAAAACCGTCGGCCGAGAACAAAACCTTGTCGTGCGCGTCGTAGGAAAACATGACCTCCGGCCAGTGCACGTTGGGCGCTGCCACAAAGGCAAGCTTATGAGCACCAAGGTCAAGCTCGCTGCCCTCCTTGACAACTACACTGCGGCCCGCAAAATCGGTGCCAAAGTAGTTCTTCATCATCTTGAAAGCCATGGCCGAGGAAACAACTTGAGCCTCGGGATAGCGCTCCATGAAGGCGGCGATGCCTGCAGAGTGATCGGGCTCCATATGATGAACGATCAGGTAGTCGGGCGTGCGACCGTCGAGCACGGCCTCGAGATTGCCCAGCCACTCGTCAACAAAATGAGCGTCAACGGTATCGGCAACAGCCACTTTATCGGAAAGAATCACATAGCTGTTGTACGACATGCCGTTTTCACTCACGTCATACTGGCCCTCAAACAAGTCGATGTCGTGATCGTTGACGCCAATGTAGCGGATATCCTCGGTAATCTCCATGATGCTCCCATCTCGAGCTGAGCCCTGAATTCGTCATGCATTCTACCACGCGCGCAGTATGTTGCAGCAGCAGTCACATGGTATGCGCATGCGCCCCAAGCTTCAGCGAAACAAGAAGCAGCGCCGCAAGGTCAAGCACGCCCACGGCCGCCACGCGCGGCACGCCCCTAGAGGCAAAACTTGCGCTCGACGGCATGCCCCGCAGCGGTGAGCGCCATAACGATAAGGTAGTACACAACGGCCACCGCCAGGAACGGCTCAAACGCACGATAGGTCAACGCCTGCACGCTTTGTGCCGCGCGCATCATGTCCATAAGGCCAATGGTGGCGACAAGCGAGGAACTTTTGAGCACGGTAATGACCTCGTTCACAAGAGCGGGAATCACCGAGCGCAGCGCCTGCGGGATGACAATCAGGCGCATCATGGTGCCATATGGCAGCCCAATGGCGCGAGCAGCGTCGTACTGCCCACGGTCAACTCCCTCGATACCGCCGCGCACGGTCTCCGAAACCGTCGCCGAACCATTGAGCCCCAGCGTGATGACGCCGGCGGCAAACATCGAGATCTTATAGCCCGTGAGCTGCGGCGTTGCAAAGTACGCCATAAAGAGCAGCACAATGAGGGGCACACCGCGAAAGATCGACGTATAGAAATCGAGCAGCGCCCGCAGCGGACGGCAGGGCACCACTTTGAGCACGGCGATAATGAAGCCCAGCACAAGAGCGATTGCGAGGGCGGCCGCCGTAACCTCGCAGGTCACGGCCAGGCCCTCGGCAAACATCGATATGTACGGTTGCAAAAGGTGGAACTTCATCGTCATGCACGCAAGTTTGATCAGAGGTGGGGCGGGCGACTACTTGCCCTGGGACTCGACGGTCGAGGTGTCCGAAGCAGAGAAGTCGCCGTTCCACATGAAGTCGGCGCCCACGTACTTTTTGATGTACGTGTCGATTGTGCCGTCCTCGAGCATCTCCCCGATGCAAAGGTCGAGCTCGGTCACAAAACTCGCGCCCTTGTTAGCCATCAGGCGATAGACGCCCACATGGTCGGCGGTCTCGGCGCGGTCGAGCAGGCCGAGTACCAGGCCCTCGTTAGCATCGCGCATGGACTGACCCTCGGCGCCATCGCACAGGTAAGCGTCGATACGTCCGGCAAGCACCTCCTGCAGGCACTGGTCGCCGCCGTCGTACGTGTGCACGTCGGCATCCGGCATCACCTTGGTGATGAACTTGTTCTGCACGGTACCGGTAGTGCAAGCGATGGACTTGCCCGCAAGGTCCTGGACGCTCTTGATGGGGTCCCCGCCCATGGTGAGCACGCCCACAAGCGGCTGATAATAGCCACGCGTGAAGTCGTAGGTCTCCTCGCGCTCCTCATTGGCGCTCATCGCCATGGTGAAGGCGGTGTCATTGCCCTGAATGGACGCGAGCGTGGCGGCGAAGTCCTGCGGCTCGAAGGTATAGGTGAATCCCAAGCGCGAAGCCATCTCGTCGGCAATGGCGATGTCGAGACCCACGACCTTGTGCTTGCCGTCTGCATCGGTATCGATATAGCGATACGGGGCAAAGGCATCGTCTCCCACAAAAGTGAGCTTGGCGCCCTTGATACCATCGGCAGTCGCCGCGGCAGAGCCAGATGCGGCAGACCCCTGGGCGGCGTTTTGAGCAGAACAGCCGGCAAGCGCAGCGACGGCACCCCCGGCGAGGAGCCCAACAAAACCGCGGCGGGAGATAGAACAGGTCATATTAAAGCCTTTCGACAAGATGTGGCACTAATCAGCACGCTCCATTCTACGGCGTAACCCATCGCAGCTCGCACGACGATGAAAACTAACCAGGGTGAAACATGTCCTGCGTGCCAAACCCAAACAAAGGGCACACAAAACGATAGCCGCACATCAAAAATGGGCCCCGCGCAAACGCGGAGCCCACCGGCAATCAAACAACGTGAGCAGATGTCAGCCTACGGACGCTGGCCCATGCCGCCCTCAAGGGTGATGGTCTCACCGTTCATGTACTTGAAGTCGGGACCGCACAGCTGCACGACCACGCGGCCGATCTCCTTCTCGACGTCGCCGTAGTGGCCGGCCGGCGGCATGTGGACGTTGGCCTTGAATGCCTCGGGGTGGGCAGCCTCGAAGTTCTCGAGCTGAGCCGTCCAAGCAAGCGGGCACACAACGTTGACGTTGATGCCGTCGGGACCCCACTCGTTCGCAGCCACGCGCGAAAGGCCGCGGATGCCCTCCTTTGCAGCCGCATAGCTGCACTGGCCAAAGTTGCCAAAGAGGCCGGCGCCCGAGGCGAAGTTCACCACAGAGCCCTTGGTCTCCTTGAGATGCGGGTAGGCCTTTTGCATGTACAGGTAGGTTGCATAGAGACCCGAGTAAATAGCAAGGTTAAATTGGTCCATTGTGTGATCGGCAATGGTCACGCCCGAGGCGGAGGCCTGTGCGTTGTTGACCACGGCATCGATGCGGCCAAACTCTTCGATGGCCTTGTCGATAACGTTTTGAACCACGGCCTCGTTGTTCTGACCAGCAGAAACGTCTGCCTGCACGGGCAGCACCTTGATGCCGTATTCAGCCTCGAGGCTCTCCTTGGCATCCTCGAGCTTGGCCACGTTGCGGCCGGTGATAACGAGGTTCGCGCCCTCTTTGGCAAACGCGATATCGATACCATAGCCGATGGATCCAGCGGCGCCGTCCTTGAGCGTCGCCTTGCCGCCGCCGGTTACGATCACGGTCTTTCCGTCAAACAGTCCCATGTGATACTCCTATCGCATCGAGGCTTCAAATCTCCACGGGTGAGGCCCGCGGCTCAAACCACTAATGTAGCTGAGCGTTTGCACCCTCGACGCCAAGAATGGAGCCAAATGGGGTGAAAGGCGACACCTCTCCGTCATTCGGTGTTCACGCGCGGGTATAAGATTGAACAAAACGATTATAAGGTGCGCATCGGGCGCACACAGATAGGAGCGCCATGAGCGAAGACATCAAGACGCCAGATTCCCAGGTAGATGTAGACGAAATGAAAAAGACGGATGCCGAGCAGGACAACCTGGACCAGGTCGAGGGCATCGAGGCCATGGCGAGCGATGCAGCGCGCCCGGAGGGTGCCGTACTCGAGGACGACCTCGCGGAGGCCAACGACAACCACGACGACGATGAGTGCACCGACAATGCAAGCGAGCCGGCGGGCGAGAAGTATGCCGATGACAAGAGCGAGCCGGCGGGCGAAGAGGCCGACACCGACGAGCAGATTGCGCCCGGCAAAGAAGACGGCCAGCATGACAGCACTCCCCTCGCCCTCGACGGAGTGCCTGTACTCGATGATGTCTCGACCACCGCTTCCGACACCGAGAACATACCTCGCTTCCTCACGCGCGACCAGTATGAGCAAGTGGGAGACGATCCCGATCCTTTGCCCTCGGGCTTTGAAGTCATCGACGGAGGAATCTCGGCGACAGGCGGGGCTCAAACCCCCACTGTCCCCGACGAGGAAAGTGCCCCTAAGGAAGCGCTGCCAGCAAAACCAGAGGATGGCGCCGCGCAAGCCGTCGCCAAAGCCGGCGCTGCTATCGCAGACGCCGCCGCGAGCGTGGGCACGATGCTCTCGCAGGGCATGGGAGCCGTCCGCGAGGTGAGTGCCGCCCGACGCGCGCACAGTGAAGCGCGCGATCACCTGGACGAGCTCTCGCAAGTCATCGAGGAAAACGAGGACGAGCTTACGCATCGCCGCGATGTGGAGGCGAACTACGCTCAAATCGTTGCCGAACAGAGCGCTCGCCAAGCTAGCTGCCTGGAGTCCGTACGTGCCGCCGTCGCCGCCCAGCAGGCGATCGCCAAGACAATCGACGACCTCAAACAGAGCCTCTCAGCCATGAAGGATGCAGACAAGGCAACCGAAAAGCGCCTTAAGTCGGCGCTTGACGCCGCCGAGTCCCAGGAGGCATCCGCACGAGAAGGGGCAAATCGCCTGGTAAGACGTGTAACCGACGCCCAGCGCGGACTTGAATCGGCAAAAGCCGATCGCGAAGCCAACCTTGCCGCCGCACGGAAGGCCGTGGAGAGCGCACAGGCACGCCTCAACGCCCTACGCGAGGAATTCGCCGAAATCCAGCGCAATCCGTCTGCGAACTCTGCCGCATACAGCGTACGTGGCACCGAACTCGAAAACGATATCTCCGACGCCGCCGAGCAGCTCCGTACCGCACAAGAGCAGTTGCCGCGCCTTACCGCTGAGCTCGACCAATCCATTGCCGACGCCGAAGCAGTCGTGGCCGAAGCCAACAAACCTATCGAAGAAGCCCGCTCTTCGTTCCGCGATGTCTCAAATGCCACCGCCGAAGCTCGCGACGCTTTAGACGCCGCTCGCAAAGACGCTGAAACTCGTCAAAAGGAACTTCGTTCCCAGATCAACGAACAGGAAAAGGCTCTCAAAAACCAACAGAAAGCCCAGCAAGAAGCCCAAGACGACGCCGACAACGCGGCAGAAATCCTCGCCGACGCAAACGATATCCACGCTCACCCGGAAATCACTCAGCAGCTCGCCGCCCGTATCGACTCGGATAAGCAGTACCAGGCCCAGCAGATGCAGCAAGTCGAATCGCTTGCCGCAACCGAGAAGAATGTTCGCGAGCAAACGCGCACGTCGCGCCTTAAGTTCGTGGGCATTGTGGCAGCGATCGTCGTGGCGGTCGCGCTTCTCATCTTTTGCTGGACCACGTTTATGAAGTAGCGAAAGCCTTCGACCTCACGC
>OLRJ01001376.1_pt1 | contig 20838 bp, 17 predicted proteins | sample 1672741 | NCBI WGS metagenome assembly OLRJ01 (sample SAMEA3136719, study PRJEB25190) | human gut metagenome | biome: human gut; feature: human-associated habitat; material: faeces | place: Austria | collected 2013
CGTCAGATCGATACCATGAAACGTAAACAGTTTGTCAAAGGTATCAATCAGATTGCACAGGAAGGTGCCATTCAGATCTTCCAGGAGTTCAATACCGGTATGGAAGAGATCATTGTCGGCGTTGTTGGTGTCCTGCAGTTCGATGTATTGAAATTCCGTTTGGAAAACGAATATAATGTAGATATCCGGCTGGAGAAGCTTCCGTATGAGCACATCCGCTGGATTGAAAACAAAGAGATAGATCTGGATGCGTTAAAAGGAACTTCTGATATGAAGAAGATTAAAGACCTGAAAGGCAATCCGCTGCTTCTGTTTGTCAACAGCTGGAGTGTTGGCATGACGCTTGACAGAAACGAAGGACTGGTGCTGTCTGAGTTCGGGCGGAATTAAGAATAACAGAAAGATGAAAGAGAGGAACAGATATGGTACAGACCGTAACAACCGCAAATTTTGAAGAAATCGTTAAAAACAATGAGACCGTGCTGCTGGATTTCTGGGCAACCTGGTGTGGCCCGTGTCAGATGCAGGGTCCGATTATTGATGCCCTTGCAGAAAAAAGACAGGACGTTGTATTTGGAAAAGTAAACGTGGACGAGGAGATCGCGCTGGCACAGCAGTTTGGCGTTATGAGCATCCCGACCCTTATCATTTTTAAAAACGGCGAGATTGTGCAGAAAGCAGTAGGTCTTCAGGATGAAGCATCCGTAGAGCAGCTGCTGAAATAGCAGAATTTTTCAAAAAATACAGAATATGACATCCCTGTATGGAAATACAAATTTTTCGTACAGGGATTTTTGATTTATAGAAATAATTACAGAAGGTATTGTGTGAAAACGATGAAATATGCTAAAATAATACTGTTAATATCTAACTGGGAATACTCCGGTTTCTTTCATCTTGTCTATAGAAAAATATTCGGTTCCTGTGATTTCAGGAATAATTTTCAAAATAATCTGGTTGACTTTTTACCGTTTGTATATTAATATGAGAACAAAGAACGAACATAAGTTCGTGTAAGGAGAAAAGAATGGCGAAAGAAGATAATAGAAAAGAAGATAATAGAAAAGAAGATAAATTAAAAGCGTTGGATGCAGCGATCTCACAGATTGAGAAACAGTATGGAAAAGGCGCGATCATGAAACTGGGGGATTCCGGAGCAAATATGAATGTTGAGACGGTTCCGACAGGTTGTCTGAGTCTTGATATTGCACTGGGACTTGGCGGTGTACCGAAAGGAAGGATCATTGAGGTCTATGGACCGGAGTCCAGTGGTAAGACGACCGTAGCGCTTCATATGGTGGCAGAAGTGCAGAAAGCAGGCGGTATCGCAGGATTTATCGATGCAGAGCATGCATTAGATCCTGTATATGCGAAAAATATTGGTGTAAATATTGATGATTTGTATATTTCACAGCCAGATAACGGCGAGCAGGCGCTGGAGATCACAGAGACAATGGTACGTTCTGGGGCAGTGGATATTGTAATCGTGGACTCTGTTGCTGCGCTTGTTCCGAAAGCAGAGATTGACGGTGATATGGGAGATTCACATGTAGGTCTGCAGGCACGACTGATGTCACAGGCACTGCGTAAACTTACAGCTGCCATCAGCCGTTCTAACTGTATCGTCATCTTTATCAACCAGCTGCGTGAAAAAGTTGGCGTTATGTTTGGCAGCCCGGAAACGACGACCGGTGGTCGTGCGCTGAAATTCTATTCCTCTATCCGTATGGACGTGCGCAGAATTGAGACACTGAAACAGAGCGGTGAATTTGTTGGAAACCGCACCAGAGTAAAAGTTGTAAAAAATAAGATTGCACCGCCATTTAAAGAGGCAGAATTTGATATTATGTTCGGTCAGGGAATTTCAAGAGAAGGCGATATTCTGGATCTGGCGGCGAATATTAATGTGGTAAACAAATCCGGAGCATGGTATGCATACGAAGGAGACAAGATCGGTCAGGGTCGTGAGAACGCAAAGACATTCCTGAAAGAACATCCGGAAATGCGGGATGAGATTGAGCAGAAAGTCAGGGATTTCTATAAGCTGGACGGTTCTGAAGACAGTATGACAGAAAACAATACGCAAGCAGATACTGAAAAAAGCACAGATACATCAGAAAATCTGTAAGATGATATTTCATTAATGAAAGAACAGGTAAAGGACTACAGCAATCCGGACTCCCATGTCCGGGCGAATAGTCATATAGCTCTTTAAAGAAAGTGCGGCTTTAAATAAGCATTTAATAATGGTAGAAAAACAGATCTTTACCGGAAGTTTCATGATGAATGAAAATAGAATATTGTTGGAGAATGAAATATCATGCAGATAGTGGAAATAACAGAAATGAGTCGTGGTCGAATTCGTATCCGTCTGGAAAATGGAACTATATTCCCATTATATCGGAAAGAGGCAGCAGTTTTTAATATCTCTGAAGGTTCAGAACTGGAAGTCACAGCCTGGGATGAGATCTGCAAAACAATCTTACAGAAACGGGCAAGAAAACGTGCTATGTATCTGTTGCAGAAAATGGATCGCACAGAAAAGCAGCTTCGGGAAAAACTTGTGCAGAGTGAATATCCGGAAGAAATCGTAGAGGATGCGATTGCTTATGTGCGATCCTATCATTATATAGATGATGTCAGATATGCAGAAAACTATGTTCGTTGCCACCAGGATACAAAAAGTAAGATGCAGATAAAGATCGCGTTGACGCAGAAAGGCGTAGAACGGGAAGTGATAGATCATGCATTGGAAGAATGTCTGGAGACAGACGCTGAACAGCTGATCTGCCGGCTGCTGGAAAAAAAACGATACAATGCCGAGACAGCAGATGAAGGGGAACGTAGGAGAGTCTATCAGTATCTCGCCCGCAGAGGATTTCGCAGCAGTGAGATACTGCATTGCATGAATCAAATGTGACTTTATTATGTGCTTTCAGAATCGTTTAAAGATATCATAGCGTATATGTTCTGAAAAAGAGATTTCCTGCCAGGAAATCTCTTTTTCAGAACAAAATAGTGGAACAAAACATGACAGGGATATCAATGCTGCAAAGAATATACTGGCAGAGGGATTAAGAAAAATCGCATAAGAAGATCAAGCAATAGGGCAGGGACTGCCCGAATTAACGCCTGTGGAGATAGTAGGTTATGAGGTCCGTGAAGCAGGAAGCCCATTGGCTTTAGACAATGGGTAGTTCACACAATGTCCATCAGAAAATTATTTCTGGGGATGAAATTCTTCACTTGATAGATAGTGAAATGCTTGACAGAGACTGGAAAAAAGTATAAAATTTATATGTTGTAGTTATGACATACAATAAGATTTATTTGTTATATGTACAATGAAAATTAAATAAGGAGGTGCTCCTGTGCCAACAATCGTTGCAGTGATAATCACAGCTGTTGTCGTTGCTGTCATTGTTGCAGTAGTAACGCACTTGGTTACGAAATCTCATATCCAGAAAGTATCAGATGAGAAGATCGGAAGTGCGGAGGAGCGTGCCAGAACAATTATCGATGATGCCGTAAAAGCAGCTGAGGCAAAGAAACGCGAAGCATTGCTTGAGGTCAAAGAAGAGTCCATTAAGACAAAAAATGAACTCGACCGGGAAATCAAAGACCGCAGAGCAGAGATTCAGCGTAATGAACGCCGTATCGTCCAGAAAGAAGAAAATCTGGACAAAAAGCTGGAGGCTATCGAGAAAAAAGAGGCAGGCTTTGCAGCAAAAGAAGAAGAGATCAGACGGCAGAAAGCTGAGGTTTCCAAGCTTAATGAAGAAAGAGTACAGGAACTGGAAAGAATCTCAGGACTTACCTCCGAACAGGCAAAAGAATACCTTTTAAAAACTGTTGAAGAAGATGTCAAACTTGATACAGCAAAACTCATCAAAGAGATGGAAGCAAAGGCAAAAGAAGAAGCAGGAAAGAAAGCCAAAGAATATGTGGTTACTGCGATTCAGAAATGTGCTGCAGATCATGTGGCTGAGACAACAATCTCTGTTGTACAGCTTCCAAATGATGAAATGAAAGGCCGTATCATTGGTCGAGAGGGTCGAAACATCCGTACACTGGAGACCATGACAGGTGTGGATCTCATTATTGATGATACACCGGAAGCCGTTATTCTGTCCGGCTTTGACCCGATCCGTCGTGAAGTTGCCCGGATCGCTCTTGAAAAACTGATTGTAGATGGACGTATCCATCCGGCCAGAATCGAAGAGATGGTAGAGAAAGCACAGAAAGAAGTAGAATCCATGATTCGTGAAGAGGGCGAGGCAGCTACTCTGGAAGTTGGAGTTCATGGCATTCATCCGGAATTAGTCCGTCTGTTGGGTCGGATGAAATTCAGAACAAGCTACGGTCAGAATGCATTAAAACATTCTATCGAAGTGGCACAGATTTCTGGACTTCTGGCAGCAGAAGTCGGTGTTGATGTCAGAGTTGCAAAACGTGCAGGTCTGTTACACGATATCGGAAAATCTGTGGATCATGAGATGGAAGGCTCCCACATTCAGATCGGTGTAGATCTTTGTAGAAAATACAAAGAATCCGCTACTGTTATCAATGCAGTAGAAGCCCATCATGGAGATGTGGAACCGGAAACTCTTATTGCATGTATCGTTCAGGCGGCAGATACGATTTCTGCAGCTCGTCCGGGTGCACGTAGAGAGACACTGGAAACATATTCCAACAGATTAAAACAGCTGGAAGACATCACGAACAGTTTCAAAGGTGTAGAAAAATCTTTTGCAATTCAAGCAGGTAGAGAGATTCGTATTATGGTTGTACCGGATCAGGTATCTGATGCGGACATGGTATTAATGGCACGCGATATTTCCAAACAGATCGAATCTGAACTGGAATATCCTGGACAGATTAAGATCAATGTGATCCGTGAGTCCCGTGTGGTTGATTACGCAAAATAAGACAACTGTACGCAGTTCTAACTAAAAGTATACCCCGTGTTTTCGGAATTCTGGATTCCGAGAATCACGGGGTTTTTCTATGTGAATAAATTCAAAAAATGACTGGAATTATTTCCGGGAATATTTCTCTTCGCAGTATTTGCAGCGATAGATTTCCTTGTCCGGATCTGTCAGGTAGAAAATCTGCTCTAACTCCTGTTCAATAGAAGTGATACATCGAGGATTGGAGCAGGAAATGACATTGTGAATTTCTTTTGGCAGCTGAAGGGCACGTTTTTCAACGATTTTTTCATCTTTGATGATATTAACGGTAATATTGTGATCAATAAAGCCCAGAATATCCAGATCCAAAGCATCAATATTGCATTCCACTTTCAGAATATCTTTTTTTCCCATTTTATTACTTTTTGCATTACGAATGATGGCTACGCAGCAGTCCAGCTCATCCAGTTTCAGATCATGATAGATAGAAAGGCTCATGCCAGCTTTGATATGATCCAGAACAAAACCTTCTTTAATAGCACCTACATTTAACATTATACTTCCACCTCCAGTAAAGTAAGAATCAGAGCCATACGCACATAGACACCGTACTGCACCTGTTTAAAGTAAACAGCTCTCGGGTCGTCATCGATTTCTGTAGAGATTTCATTTACCCTTGGCAGCGGATGCAGTACCAGCATATCTTCCGGGGCAAGTTTCATTTTCTCTTTATTTAAAATATAGAAATCTTTCATGCGGATGTAATCTTCTTCATTAAAGAAGCGTTCTTTCTGGACACGGGTCATGTACAAAATGTCAAGCTGTGGAAGCGCATCCTCCATGCGGACAACTTCTTCATACTGAATATTATTTTTATCAAGTACATCTTCACGGATATAACTTGGAAGTTTTAATTCTTCCGGAGAAATCAGAATAAAACGTACATTCTCATAGCGTACGAGAGCTTTGATCAGGGAATGCACAGTACGACCAAATTTCAGATCACCGCAGAGCCCAATGGTCAGATTGTCAAAATGCCCTTTCAGACTATGAATGGTAAGAAGATCTGTAAGAGTTTGAGTTGGATGTTGATGACCGCCATCGCCGGCATTGATGACCGGAATCGAAGAATGTAAGGAAGCAACCAGCGGAGCGCCTTCTTTTGGATGGCGCATGGCACAGATATCTGCATAACAGGAGATCACACGGATCGTATCTGCAACGCTTTCTCCTTTTGACGCAGAGGAACTGTCGGCACTGGAAAATCCTAAAATCTGTCCGCCAAGGTTGAGCATGGCAGCTTCAAAGCTCAGGCGGGTGCGGGTACTTGGCTCATAGAAAAGGGTGGCAAGCTTTTTCCCTTCGCAGGCATGTGCATATTTTTGAGGATTTGCCTCAATGTCATTTGCCAGACACAGAAGCTTGTCCAGTTCTTCTGTCGAAAAGTCCAATGGACTCATTAAATGTCTCATATATTTTCTCCTTATGCTTTTTTTATATACTCCTGAAATTTTTTAGATGAAACTTCTAAGAGTACATTTTTGTTAAAACTATCATATAATAATCAGATTTAAAATTCAATGAGGTAATAGAAAAAACATTGGTATACCATGAGTATTTTTGAGGTATCATTTTGATAAACCCAACTGGATACGCTCATTTCAAAAGTGGATTGATAAATGGTTTATCGGAATAATTTGGGATTACAAAAAATGGTATAGTATAGTTACAGCAAAGAAAAACAGTAAAAGGGTTCAAGGGGATATTTAAAAAATAGGAAAATGAACATTACTGTACTTATTTTAAGGAGGAATTAAGGATGAAGAAAAAATTAGCTACAAAGATTCTTGCTGCATCAATGGTAGGTGTAATGGCACTGGGAATGACAGCCTGCGGAAGCGGAGATACAAAGGACAACGGTTCCAGCACTGGCGAGAAAAAAGCAAGCAGTGATACAACCGTAGGTATCGTTGTTAAAACTGCTACAAACGCACATTTCCAGGATATCGCATACGGCGCAATGCTGGCAGGAAAAGATCTTGGGGTAAATGTAAAAGTTGATAATACTGCTACTGAGTCAGATATCGACGGACAGATCACAAAATGTGAGAACATGATCTCTTCCGGTGTAGATGCCCTGATCCTTACAGCAAATGATTCCACAGGCGTGAGCGCAGCAGTAAATGCAGCACATGCAAAGATCCCATTCGTAACTGTTGACACAACAATCACAAATGACTGGGGCGATGATGTAAAAGAATATATGCCGAACTACATTGGTGTAGATCATACACAGATGGCTTATGACATGGCAAGCCAGATCTTCGAATCCATCGGAGGAAAAGGAAACGTAGTAATCCTTCGTGGTGTAGATGCAGCAAGTTCTTCTCAGGAAAGAACAGCTGGTTTTGAGAAGGCTATTAAAGAGTACGAGAGCAAGGGCATCAAATTAGTAGAATCCCAGAGCGCTAGTTACGATCAGGATACAGCTACTACAACAATGGCAGATATCCTTCAGGCACACAAAGATGTAGACGTTGTTCTCTGCTGCAACGATCTGATGGCAGTAGGCGCTGTAACAGCTCTGAAAGAGAACAACATGACGGTAGGTGCTGATGGTGTAAAAGTAGCAGGTATCGACGGTAACGTAATTGCACTGCAGTCCATCAACAAAGGCGAAATGTATGCAACAGCTTATGACTGGTCTATCCTTCAGGGATACTACGCAGTACAGCAGGCAGTAGACCTGATCAATGGTAAAGAAGTACCGGAAACAACAATGACACCGGATACTATCATCACTTCTGAAAACGTAGCAGATTACCTGCCACACGGCGAAGAGCTTTCACAGTGGAAAATGGGTTCTGCATTAAACAGCGTATCTGATTACATGACAAACTTCCTGCAGAAGGGAATCGATATGGGAACCAAATAAGGTTTAAAAATTGAAACATTCAGGTGTTCCGGGCCGTAAGGCCCGGGCATCTTACAGAAAGAAAGGCGAGTTCTATGGAAAAAGAAATTTTACGCATGGAGCATATCAGCAAATCCTTTGGCGGCGCAAAAGCACTGGATGATGTGTCTTTTGACTTAAGAGCCGGTGAAGTTCACGCCCTCATGGGAGCTAACGGTGCTGGAAAATCCACATTGATGAAAGTTCTTGCGGGTGTATATATGCCGGATTCCGGAAAAATCACACATCATGGAAGGGTAGTTCCTATTAAAGCCTGTGTCGCAGATGCCCAGAAGGATGGTGTGGCCATGGTTTTCCAGGAACTGAACATTTTACCGCATTTAAGCGTACTGGAAAATATCTTTATTGCAAATGAAATAACAAAAAACGGAATCTATGACTGGAAAGCAATGCGCAAGCGTGCGAAAGAGGTTATGGGGGAGGTAGGTATCGACCTGAACCTGGATACGAGAGCCGGTAATCTTCCGGTAGCGACCCAGCAGATGATCGAGATTACCAGAGCTTTGAATCTGAATTCGGATATCATTATTTTTGATGAGCCGACATCTTCCTTGTCTATGACAGAGACAGAGAGCCTGTTTGAACTGATCGGCAGACTGAAGAAAAAAGGTGTTGGAATGGTATACATCACACATCGTATGTCTGAAGTATATCAGATCTGTGACAGGATCACATTGTTGAGAGATGGAAAAAATGTATTTACAGATGAGATCAAAAATGTAGATAATCACAGATTGCTGGCAGGAATCGTCGGATCTGAAAATACCAATCAGTTCCCTGAAAAAATGCATGAGACAGGAGATGTGATCTTTGAGGCAAAAAATGTCACATGTACCGGAAAATACGAAGACGTCAGCTTTGAATTAAAAGAGGGAGAGATACTCGGATTTGCAGGACTGGCAGGAGCCGGAAGAACAGAGATCGCCAAAACGATCTTCGGCTGTTACCATCTTGATAAAGGAGAGTTTTTATATAAAGGAAAACCGCTGCATATTAAAAATCCGGTAGATGCCGTAGAGCAGGGAATCGGATATGTAAGCGAGGACCGTAAGGCAGAGGGAATCCTTGCGGTACGTTCTATCAGAGAGAACATGGGCGTTGCAAACATGCATCGTCTCGGCAAACACTTCCACATCCAGCGGACACAGGAACAGAAGGAAGTACAGGATATGATCGACCGTCTCCGTATCAAATGTACCGGTAGGGAACAGCGTATCATGAACCTGAGTGGTGGTAACCAGCAGAAAGTATGTTTCGGTAAATGGATCATGTCAGAGCCGAAGCTGCTGATTCTGGATGAGCCGACCCGAGGCGTAGATGTGGGCGCGAGAGCAGAATTTTATCAGATCATTCAGAAACTGGTAAAACGCAACATCGGTGTAATCGTTATTTCTTCTGAGGAAGATGAACTGATCGGACTGTGCAACCGTATCGTAGTTATGCGGGAAGGACACAAGGTTGGCGAGTTCCAGGATTCAGAAGAGAATCTGAAAGAGAAAATGTTGAAATTAATGCTGAACATTTAAGCAGCATTGTTAGGAGGAAATTATGAAAGTATCAAAAGGAAAATTGTTTTATAACAGATTCGGTACTTATATTATATTGGTAGCGCTGATTATTTTCTTCTCCGTTACCGCAGGTGGATTCTTCTCCATCGGTAACCTTACAAACCTGTTAAGAACCGGTGCTGTATATATTCTGTTTGGCTGTGGTATGACATTCGTTATGATCAGTGGTAAGATCGATCTGTCTGTACCATCTATTGCGGCACTGGTAGGCTGTGTGGCAGCACTTCTGATCAAAGGTGGCATGGGAACCCTTCCGGCATCCATCATCGCAATCCTGATTGGTACAGCCTGTGGATTTATAAACGGATTTTTCATCGCAAAGCTGAAAGTACCGTTCTTCATCATGACGGCAGGTATGATGTATGCCGCATCCGGTATCGCGCTTGTTATTACACATGAGACATCCATCGGTATCCATCCGGAAAATGTAAAAATTCCATTTTCTTTTTGGGGTGGAAAAACCATTGGCATCATACCGTCACAGTTTATCATTGCGATCATCTTCTTTGTAATCTGTCTCTACATTATTAAAAATACAAAGATGGGTCGTTATACATATGCCATCGGTAGTAATGAGAAAACAGCAAGACTTTCTGGTGTAAACGTAGATAAATACAATATTCTGATCTTTACCCTGAACGGTCTGGCAGCAGCAATCGCAGGTATCGTACTTGCATCCCGTATGGGAACTGGTAGTCCGAACGTAGCAGATGGCGGTTACAATATCCTTGCAATCGCAGCGGCAGCTATCGGTGGAACCAGTCTTTCTGGTGGTGAAGGTAAACTTGCAAAAACAGTCGTTGGAGCATTCGTTCTCTGTGTTATCAGTACAGGACTGAACATCATGGGCGTAAATTCTTCCGTACAGAATATCGTAATCGGTGCAGTACTGATCGCAGTAGTTGCTGTCGATATGATCGACAAACGAAAAGAAGCTTAATTTCAGATAAAACCCTTGTTGCTGCGGGTTTCCCCTAATGGTTCCTGCGGCATACCATAATATCCCTATCAGTGTGTAACAACACTCAGATGACGATCCGCAGTTAGCCGCTGCGGATCGTCATATTTATATAGAAAAATAAAAGGTAAAAGTTCTGGCAATTATATGGAAGATACAGTATACTTAATCAGATAGAGTAAAAATTAGGAGGCAAATTATGAGCGAAGCAATCGAAAAGATTACCGTAGTATTGGGAGAATATAAAGGAATCAAACTTCCAAAGATGGAGGTTACTGTTACAGAGGAAGAATTACAGGAAGAATTAAAACGCGCCCAGCAGATGGCAGCTACCAAAGAGCCAAAAGAAGACGCTGCTGAGACTGGCGATGAAACCGTGATTGATTTTGTAGGATACAAGGATGGCGTAGCATTTCCAGGTGGAGATGGAAGCGATTATCCGCTGGTTCTTGGTTCCGGTTCTTTCATCCCGGGATTTGAGGAGCAGTTGGTAGGAAGTAAAAAAGGCGATCATGTAGAAGTAAAAGTTACATTCCCGGAAAATTATCATGCAGAAGATCTGGCTGGCGCAGAAGCTGTTTTCCAGGTAGATGTAAAAGAAGTACGTTCTGCAAAACTTCCGGAGATCGGCGATGAGATGGCACAGAGAGTATCTCCGTGCAAAACACTGGAAGAGTTCAAAGAGTATGTAAGAAATGAGATCAAAAAATATAAATCTCAGCAGCTTGCTTCCCAGAGAGAGGATATGATCGTATCCAAAATTATGGAGACAAGTACAGTAGAAGTACCGGAAAAAGATATTCAGGTGGCAGCAGACAACCTGAAACAGAACTTCAAAATGCAGCTGATGCAGGCAGGTCAGAATCTTGAAACATATTTACAGTCCGCACAGATGACACAGGAGCAGTTTGATCAGAGTGCTGTTGATCAGGCAACGATGATGATCAAAGGTCAGAGCGTGCTCGCAGAGATCGCAAAAAAAGAAAACATTGTAGTTACAGATGAAGAACTGGAAAAAGAGCTCAGCCAGATGGCAATGAACTATCAGATGGAAGTAGACAAACTGAAAGAAGCAATCGGCGAGCATGGTCTGGAACTGGTTCGTCAGGATATTTCCGGAAGCAAAGCAATGGATCTGATGCTTTCCCTTGCAGAGGAAGTGTAAAAATCAGTAGATTTAAATGAAAAACAGTCTGAATAAAACGGGATTTTATTTTGAAAGAATGTTGTCAGTCAGACAAAAAATTAATATGTGGAAACATATGTGAAGAGCAGGTATGTGTTATGTCACATACCTGCATTTCAAAATAATAAAGGAAGATTCCGTACCGGATGTTATGTCCGGATTGACGTGAAAAAAGATTGTTATCTGAAAATGCAGACAACAAGCAGAAACAAAAAATAAGGTTGTCTGCAAATCAGACAGATAAGCAGGAGGGACGAAGCGTATGAGCGAAAAGATCGTATTGATAGATGGACACAGTATTTTGAGCAGGGCATTTTTTGGCATTCCGGATCTGACCAATTCTGAGGGCCTCCATACAAATGCAGTGTATGGTTTTCTGAATATCATGCTGAAAATACTGGAAGAAGAAAAACCAGATTATCTTACTGTTGCATTTGACGTTCATGCACCGACATTCCGCCACAAAATGTTTGACGCTTATAAAGGTACGAGAAAGCCGATGGCTCCGGAGCTGCGGGAGCAGGTGCCATTGATGAAAGATGTTCTTCATGCCATGGGTATCGTGACAGTGGAAAAGGCAGGTTACGAAGCCGATGATCTGCTGGGAACTATCGGAAAACGTTGTGAAGCCGAAGGACTGGAAGTTGTAATCGTATCCGGAGACCGAGATCTGCTGCAGCTTGCTACGGAACATATTGAAATCCGTATACCGAAGACAAAACGGGGTGGCACGGAGATTGAAAACTATTATGCCGCAGATGTGAAAGAACGGTATCAGGTAACGCCGGAAGAATTTATTGATGTGAAAGCACTGATGGGAGATTCGTCCGATAATATACCGGGTGTGCCGGGGATTGGAGAGAAAACAGCAACCAATCTTATCGTGGCATATCAGACCATTGAGAATGCCTATGCCCATGTGGATGAGATTAAACCGCCGAGAGCGCAGAATGCGCTACGGGAGCATTACGACATGGCACAGATGAGCAAGGTGCTTGCGACCATTGATACCAATGCAGAGATTACCTATGAGCGGAAAGATGCTGCGTTGCAGAACCTGTTCACGCCGGAGGCATATACTTATTTCAAACGATTGGAATTTAAAAATCTGCTGTCCCGCTTTGAAGTGGAGACACCATCAGATCCGGCAGAGCAGCATTTTAAGACGATAACCATGTTGGATGAAGCGGAGGATTTTTTCAGAGAAACGCTGGAACTGCTTCAGCAATCTGAGAGAGAAGCTGCTGGGGAAATGCATCAATTGGCAGTTGCAGTTATTCAGGACGGCACGCAGTTTTTCGGATTTTCTTTCTGCGTATCTGCGCAGCAGACCGTATTTGTGAAAGCAGAAGGATTTCTGACGGAAGAGTATTTGAAAGATAAGACGGCTCAGCTGCTTCAGGAGGCAGGCGAAATCGTGACACCGGATCTGAAGGCGATTCTGAAATATATTCCACTGACTGATGAGACGAATTGCTTTGATACAACGGTGGCCGCATATTTATTAGATCCATTGAAAAGCGAATATCCGTATGACGATCTGGCAAAAAATTATATGGGTTTGCTTACCGTTCCGTCACAGACTGATCTTCTCGGGAAACAAAAGATTGCCGCAGCAGAAAAAGATGCGCCGGAAAAACTGGCAGAACTGGCTTGTTACGAGAGTTATATAGCATGGTCGGTAAAACCGATCCTTCAGGAAAAACTGAAAGAGAGTGGTATGTGGAACCTGTTTTGTGACGTGGAGATGCCGCTGGTATTTACACTGGCACAGATGGAAGAAGAGGGTATCCGCACCGATGCAAAAGCTTTACAAAACTATAGTGAACAGCTGGGGAGCCGTATCACAGAACTGGAGCGGAAGATTTATGAGCAGGCAGGAGAAGAATTTAACATCAATTCTCCAAAGCAGCTTGGAGTGATCCTGTTTGAAAAATTACAGATGCCAAATGGCAAAAAGACGAAGACCGGATATTCTACGGCGGCGAGCGTACTGGAAAAACTGGCACCGGATTATCCGATCGTTTCAGATATTTTGGAATATCGTCAGCTGGCAAAGTTAAAATCCACTTATGCGGATGGACTGGTTACCTATATTTCAGAAGACGGACGAATTCACGGAACCTTTAATCAGACGATTACTGCTACGGGACGTATCAGCAGTACCGAACCGAACCTGCAGAATATTCCGATCCGTATGGAACTGGGGCGGATGATCCGAAAAGTATTTCTTCCAAAAGATGGATATGTATTTCTGGATGCAGATTATTCGCAGATTGAATTGCGTGTGCTGGCTCATATGTCCGGCGACCGAAATCTGATCGATGCATACCGTCACGCGGAAGATATCCATCGTATGACAGCATCCCAGGTATTCCATACACCGTTGGAAGAAGTAACGGATCAGCAACGACGAAATGCTAAAGCAGTCAACTTTGGTATCGTATACGGAATCAGTTCCTTTGGTTTAAGTCAGGGACTGAGTATTACGAGAAAAGAAGCACAGGAATATATCGAGCGGTACTTTGAAACATATCCGGGTATCAAGACATTTTTGGACAATCTGGTCAGCGAGGCAAAAGAGACCGGTTATGCGACGACCATGTTTGGACGTAGACGTCCGATTCCAGAGCTGTCTTCCAGCAATTTTATGCAGCGTTCCTTTGGCGAGCGTATCGCAATGAATTCCCCGATTCAGGGTACCGCGGCGGATATTATTAAGATTGCCATGAACCGTGTCCGTCGCAGACTGGCAGCGGAAGGGCTCAAGTCCCGCCTGATCCTGCAGGTGCATGATGAGCTTCTGGTAGAGACTGCAGAAGAAGAAGTGGAGCAGGTAAGGATAATCCTGAATGAAGAAATGCAGAATGCTGCACATTTGGAAGTAAAACTGGAGACAGATACCAATGCGGGCAGTAACTGGTACGAGGCACACTAAAAAGATAGATAACTGTGACTTGCGGAATATTTGTCAATAGAGAAGCAGTAGCATAGAAAAAATGTTAAGATAACACAGGGAGTAAATAAAAAGCGAATGTTATTTATAGGAATTACCGGCGGTGTAGGAGCCGGAAAATCAGAAATCTTGTCTTTCCTTGAAAAAAATTATAATGCAAAAGTTATGTTGACGGACGAGATCGCCCATGATCTGATGGAGCCGGGGACAGATTGTTATAAGAAACTGCAGGAACTGTTTGCGGATGATGCAGTATTTCTTCCGGAAGGGGGATTTGACCGACCGGCACTGGCTGCCGTGATCTTTTCCAATGAAGCAAAGCGCCAGGCATTAAATGATATTGTACATCCGGCAGTAAAGCAGTATGTAAAGGAACAGGTGGATCAGCATCGCCAGCAGGAAGATCTGGATCTGCTCGTGGTAGAAGCAGCATTGCTCATCGAAGAACATTATGATGAGATCTGCGATGAACTGTGGTATATTTATACAACAGAGGATAACCGTCGGGCACGTCTGAAAGCTTCTCGCGGATATTCCGATGAAAAGATACAGAACATTTTTGAAAGTCAGCTCCCGGAGGCAGCGTATCGGAAAGCCTGCCGGGTTGTGATAGATAACAATGCAGCACCGAAGGATGCTTTTGCACAGATGCGGGAAGCGTTGGCGGGTAAGAAAATCGTTCCTGTCAGTAAATAGGATTTGCGTCAGGTAATATAGACCTGGTCAAGACGGCATAATTTTTGTTATCTATGCAATTTTTTATGATGCAGATGGTAGACATCAGGTGTTTGATTTTTTGTACAGACAAATTGAAGGCAAGAAGAAGCGGTCATAATTTGACGTAATGCAGGAATGAGATATCATAATAAAATTTTGAATATATAAAGGAAGTACAAGATGGAATTATGCAGTATAGCCAGTGGCAGCAGCGGAAACTGTATTTATGCAGGATCTGACAACAGCCACATTTTGATCGACGCCGGGATCAGCGGAAAAAAGATTGAGAGTGGGTTAAATGAGATCGGATTGAAAACAGAAGAGATTCATGGAATTCTGGTAACCCATGAGCATTCAGACCATATCAAAGGTCTGGGGGTATTGGCAAGAAGATATGGTATTCCCATGTATGCTACAGAAGGTACCTGGAGATGGATACAGGAACATCAGGCAATCGGAAAAGTGGATGAGAGCCTGCTTCATATCGTCAGACCGGAGGAAGAGTTTTTTATCGGAGATATGGAAATCACACCGCTGCATACCTCTCACGATGCTGCAGATCCAGTAGCATATATGATGAAACAGGGTAAGAAGACCATGGCAGTTTTAACGGATCTTGGAAAATATGATGATTATCTGGTAGACAAACTGCATGGTTTGGATGTATTATTGTTAGAAGCAAATCACGATATACATATGTTGGAAGTGGGTGGATATCCCTATTATCTGAAAAAAAGGATTCTTGGAGAACGTGGACACCTCTCCAATGAACTTTCTGGACAGCTTCTGGGACGTTTGCTTCATGATAATTTCAAGAGTGTGATCTTGGGTCATCTGAGCAAAGAAAATAACTATCCAGAGCTGGCTTACGAGACTGTCCGGCTGGAAATCAGTATGGGAGACAATCCCTATCAGGGAAATGACTTTCCGATTCAGGTAGCCAGACGTGATTGTGTATCAGAACTGGTTTGCGTATAAATACAGAAAAGAAAAAGCATGAAAACGTGCGGAGGGAGAACAATGGAAAAGACAACAAATAAGACCATTATAACCGTAGTAGGTAAAGATACTGTAGGTATTATTGCAAAAGTATGTACTTACCTGGCTGAAAATCATATCAATGTACTTGATATCTCACAGACTATCGTACAGGGATACTTTAACATGATGATGATTGTAGATATGAATACATCTGAAAAACCATTTGCAGACTGTGCGGCAGATCTGGAAAAACTGGGCGAAGAGATTGGTGTATCCATCAAATGCCAGAGAGAAGAAATCTTTGATATGATGCATCGTTTATAAGATAAAAATGGCTGCTTTTGTCAGAAAGCGGTTACAGATTTTTAATAGAAACAGTTTTGCAGATGATATTATAAAAATATAAAAGCAGAAATTGTAAAAATGTTGAGAGAATAAGTAACAGCACTGTACATGTAAAAAGGTACAGATAAACCATTACTGAGAAATGAAAGGGAAATACCTATGATTAACATGTTTGAAGTCAACGAGACGAACAAGATGATCGAGCAGGAAAATCTGGATGTGCGTACCATCACACTTGGAATCAGCCTGATGGACTGTATCGATGCAGATCTCAATCGACTGAATGAAAATATTTACAACAAGATTACAACTGTTGCAAAAGACCTGGTAAAAGTAGGAAAAGAGATTGAAACAGATTATTGTATTCCGATTGTTAATAAACGAATTTCCATTACCCCTATCGCGCTGGTGGGAGCAGCTGCCTGTAAAAAGCCGGAAGATTATGTGACATTGGCTAAGACGCTGGACAAAGCTGCCCACGAAGTAGGCGTTAACTTTATTGGCGGATACTCTGCACTTGTTTCCAAGGGAATGACTGCAAGTGATGAGCTTTTAATCCGCTCCATTCCGGAGGCACTGGCAGTAACAGAGCGTGTATGCAGTTCCATCAACCTTGGTTCCACCAAGACCGGTATCAATATGGACGCAGTAAAACTGATGGGCGAGATCATCCATGAAGCTGCCGTCTATACAAAAGACAACGATTCCTGCGGATGTACGAAGCTGGTCGTATTCTGTAATGCTCCGGATGATAACCCATTTATGGCAGGCGCATTCCATGGTGTTACTGAAGCAGATGCGATCATCAATGTGGGTGTATCTGGTCCGGGCGTTGTAAAGACTGCTTTGGAAAAAGTTCGTGGAGAGAATTTTGAAGTTCTCTGCGAGACCATTAAGAAAACAGCATTCAAGATTACCCGTGTTGGTCAGCTGGTAGCAAAAGAGGCATCTGAGAAGCTGGGAATCCCATTTGGCATCATTGACCTTTCACTGGCTCCGACACCGGCAGTGGGAGATTCTGTAGCGGAGATCTTAGAAGAAATCGGTCTGGAATATGCAGGCGCTCCTGGAACGACAGCAGCTCTGGCTATGCTGAATGATCAGGTTAAAAAAGGCGGCATCATGGCATCCTCTTATGTTGGCGGATTAAGTGGTGCATTTATCCCTGTCAGTGAAGATCAGGGTATGATCGATGCAGTAAATGCCAATGCTCTTACGATCGAAAAACTGGAAGCAATGACCTGTGTCTGCTCTGTAGGTCTGGATATGATTGCTATTCCGGGCGATACCACACCGGCAACGCTGTCCGGTATTATTGCAGATGAGATGGCTATCGGTATGGTCAACCAGAAAACCACAGCTGTACGTCTGATCCCGGTTATCGGAAAGACTGTTGGCGACAACGCAGAGTTTGGCGGACTTCTTGGTCATGCGCCGATCATGCCGGTCAACAACTATTCCTGCGAAGCATTTATTAATCGTGGCGGACGGATTCCGGCACCGGTACACAGCTTTAAGAACTAAGAAAATATACAATTCTCTGGAAATAAACAGAAATGTGAAACATATTTGTCAGCTGAATAGAAAATAACATGGGGGTGTCTTCTGTATGGGAGGCACTCCGTTGTTTTTTATCAAAAAATTTGAATGGTGTAGACGGAGAATCCGGAAACAGAAATAAATGAAACAAATGTAAAAAGATAAGGAGCGTGGACTATGTTAGGAGTGATTATTTTTCTGATTATTCTGGCTATTGCACTAATGCTTGGTGTTGTGATAACGGTTAAAAAACATGCTTATAAAATGCTGATTGCCATTCCATTTGTGGGAACGTTGGTTATCGTTATTATGTTGATCATTCTTGGCACAATGCGGTAGCCGAAATAAATGCAAGATATGGAAAATGTTTTTGTCATTGATCCGGTACAAAATAATAAGTACAACTTATAAAAGCGAGTAAATAATTTAATGCTGATTATAACAGCACTTCATTGTAAAATAGAAATTGTCATGGTAAACTTAATGTGGAATGTGTAAACGCATTCCACATCATTTTTTGTCTTATTGCGAATCAAAAATCTGGCAGAAGCGATTTTGACGAAACAAAAAACGATGATGCAGAACAATGATTGAGAGTATATTGGTATGATAAGGAGGACCTTCCACATGAAGAAGATGTCAATTGAACAGGTTTTGAAAGAAAATGCATATCCGGGCCGTGGTATTATTATTGGTAGAAGCGCTGATGGTAAAAAAGCGATCACAGCATATTTTATCATGGGCAGAAGTTCTAACAGCCGCAACCGCGTATTCGTAGAAGATGGTGAGGGCATCCGTACACAGGCATTTGATCCGTCCAAACTGGAAGATCCGAGCCTGATTATTTATGCGCCGGTTCGTGTGCTTGGTAATAAGACCATTGTTACAAATGGGGATCAGACAGATACTATTTATGAAAATATGGATCGTCAGATGACATTCGAACAGTCTCTCCGTGGAAGAGAGTTTGAACCGGATGGTCCGAATTATACACCGAGAATTTCAGGTATTATGCATGTAGAGGATGGAAGATACAGTTACGCTATGTCTATTCTGAAAAGTAATAACGGAGATCCATCTGGATGCAACCGCTATACATTTGCTTATGAGACACCTGCAGCAGGCGAGGCCCGCTTCATCCATACCTATATGAATGATGGCAATCCACTTCCAAGTTTTGAGGGAGAGCCGGAACTGGTAGATGTGCTGGATGATATCGATGCATATACAGATCTTCTCTGGAACAGCCTGAACACAGATAATAAAGTATCTTTATTTGTTCGTTACATTGACATTGCGACTGGCAAATATGAGACACGTATCGTAAATAAAAATCAGTAAGTTTTCTTAAATAAGTTCTTTTTACAAAAAGATGAAAATGAGATTTTGATTTATGAACGTATATGGCAAAACAATAATGACAATAGGATGTACTCTCTGGAACTGTAAAAATATGATGCTGGAAAGATGTTTATTACAGAATGTGGCAATGACAGTAATTTATTAGCAATAAAATTTTGAGAGCATGGTAAGAGTACACCGGTATTATAATGGAGGAACACATGAAGGAATTAGAATTAAAATATGGATGTAATCCAAATCAGAAACCGTCCAGAATTTATATGGAAGAGGGCGAACTGCCGATCAAAGTATTATGTGGCAAACCGGGATATATCAACTTCCTGGATGCATTTAACGGCTGGCAGCTTGTAAAAGAGCTGAAACAGGCCACCGGACTTCCGGCAGCAACTTCTTTCAAACATGTATCTCCGGCAGGTGCAGCAGTGGGACTGCCGTTGAGTGATATTGAACGCAAGATTTACTGGGTAGATGATCAGGGAGATCTTTCACCACTGGCAAGCGCATATGCCCGTGCAAGAGGCGCAGACCGTATGTCTTCTTTCGGAGATTTTATTTCTCTTTCTGATGTATGTGACGTAGATACAGCAAAACTGATCAAACGTGAGGTTTCCGATGGCGTGATCGCTCCGGGATATGAGCCAGAAGCACTGGAGATCCTCAAAGGTAAAAAAGGTGGAAAATACAATATTATCGAGATCGATCCAGAGTATGTACCTGCACCGGTAGAGCACAAACAGGTATTTGGAGTTACCTTTGAGCAGGGAAGAAATGAATTGAAGATTGATCGTGATTTCCTTGGAAATATCGTGACAGAGAATAAAGAAATCCCGGATTCTGCAAAGATTGACCTGATTATTTCTCTGATCACATTAAAGTATACACAGTCCAATTCCGTATGCTATGCAAAAGGCGGACAGGCGATCGGTATTGGTGCAGGACAGCAGTCACGTATCCATTGTACCCGTCTGGCTGGACAGAAAGCAGACAACTGGTTCCTTCGTCAGGCACCGCAGGTATTGAACCTTCAGTTTGTAGACGGCATCAAACGTGCAGACCGTGATAATGCCATCGATCTCTATATCGGGGATGAATACATGGATGTGTTGGCAGACGGTACATGGGAGAATATTTTCAAAGTAAAACCGCCGGTATTTACTGCGGAAGAGAAGAAAGCATGGCTGGAGAAAAATACAGATGTAGCCCTTGGCTCTGATGCGTTCTTCCCGTTTGGCGACAACATTGAGCGCGCTCATAAGAGTGGTGTAAAATACGTTGCAGAACCAGGCGGATCAATTCGTGATGACCATGTTATTGATACATGCAATAAATATGGAATGGCAAT
>OLRJ01001388.1_pt1 | contig 20757 bp, 20 predicted proteins | sample 1672741 | NCBI WGS metagenome assembly OLRJ01 (sample SAMEA3136719, study PRJEB25190) | human gut metagenome | biome: human gut; feature: human-associated habitat; material: faeces | place: Austria | collected 2013
AAAGCCCGCGAACTATTTTTATAGTTGATTTGGTGAAATTCCAAAGCCGACAGTAGAGTCTGGATGAGAGAAGAGAGTTATAAATTTAAAAGATTTATTTATTATGATTGCTCATAAAACTCGAAGAAGAAGATTCTCTCGAGTTTTTTTATTTGACCTATAATAATTTATTTTATTGGAGGTTATGTATTATGCAACAAAGTGTAAATACTCATAAATCAAAAAGAACAATGTCTACTAGAGTGATAGCTCAGATAGGAATTTTGGCAGCTATATCTTATTTTTTAAGATTTTTAGAAGTGCCATTACCAATATTCCCATCATTTTTAAAACTTGATTTATCAGATATAGTAGCAGTATTCGGTGGATTATCAATGGGACCTGTTGCAGGTTTTATAGTAGTCGTAATCAAAAACTTATTACAAGCAGTTTCAGGAAGTACAACTGGAGGCGTTGGTGAAATAGCAAACATATTAATCGCAGGACCATATGTATTAATGGTATGCTTTATATGTAGAAAAGCTAAAACTTATAAAAATGTATTAATCGGTGGTGTTTTAGGAACAATACTTATGGCGATAGTCGGTGCAGTAGTAGATTATTACATAGTATTCCCATTATACGGATTAGTAATGCCAATGGATGTAATAATAAGCATGGGTACAGTATTAAACCACAGAGTTACAGATTTATTCACTTTTATGATTTGGTTAGTAATACCGTTTAATATATTAAAAGGTGCAATCATGACAGTGGTAATTTTACCATTATATAAAAAGATGGAAAGAATATTAAGAGTTAAATAGATTTATAAAAATAAACCTGTCCTTTTGTTAGGGCAGGTTTTTTAGTTTCCATCGAGTTAATGAAAAGTATAAGGCTAGCGACATATCTCATACTTTTTTTAGGTTATAATAAATATAGTCTTATACATTGAAAAAATAACGTATAAGCCTATAAAACTACTAAAAAGTATAATATAATAATATTTGGTTTATATTTAAACTGTAGAGTGTAATAAATAACATTAATTTCACCTTATAGTTTAAATAGTAGATTAGATACGGAGATGAAAATATGAAAAACACACAGATGATAAAGAATATATACTTAAATAACGATCAAGAAACTAGGGAGATTGGTTTTAAGTTAGGTAAACTTTTAAAGCCAGGGAGCATAGTTTGTTTAATCGGTGATTTAGGTGCAGGAAAAACAACAATGACTCAAAGTTTGGCAGAGGCACTAGAAGTAGATGACTATATCACAAGTCCAACTTTCACAATAGTGAACCAATACGAAGGAAAAATGCCACTATATCATTTCGACGTATACAGAATTGGATGTAGCGAGGAAATGTACGATATAGGATTTGAAGAATACATAAATGGTGACGGTGTATGTATAATCGAATGGGCAAATATAATCGAGGACATACTACCAGATGAATACTTAAAAATAGAATTAAACTACAAAGACATGGGAAGAGAGATGACGCTTATTCCTTATGGCGAAGAATATGAAAAAATAGTTGAGGAGTTGACTAAATAATGAAGATTTTAGGGATAGATACATCATCTATGGCGGCAAGTGTAGCTGTTATAGAAGACAATAAATTAATTTGTGAATATACAATTAACACTAAAAAAACTCATTCACAAAAACTTATGCCAATGATAGAAAATATGCTAGGTTTAAGTGATTTAAATGTGCGTGAGATTGATGCGATTGCAGTTTGTGAAGGGCCAGGTTCTTTCACAGGGCTTAGAATTGGTATGGCAACAGCAAAGGCAATAGCTCATGTTAACGATATACCAGTGATAGGAGTTAATTCACTAGAGGCTTTAGCAGCAAATATGAACCTTTGTGATAAAAAAATATGCTCAATATTAGATGCACAAAGAAATCAAGTTTATACAGGAAGATACCAATATGAAGGTACAAAATTAGTAGAAATAAAAGAAATCGGAATTCAACAAATAGACGAACTTCTTGAAGAATTAGCACAAAGCGGTGAACAATGGATATTAGTTGGAGAAGCTGTTTATAAATACGAAGACAAAATAAGAGAAATATCTAATATAGAAATTCCAGCAGCATCAAATAACGTGACAAAAGCAGGAAGTTTATGTTCTGTGGCGAAAGTTAAATTTGATGAAGGAAAAGATATATTCGATTGTTATACAGTAAATCCGCTATATATCAGAAAATCACAAGCAGAAGAACAATATGAAGAAAAACAAAGAAAACTTCAAGAACAAAAATAATTAATAAAGGCTATATAAATATAAATACTATTTAGTCTACAAAAATAATTAATAATATTGGAGAAAAGTGAGGTTTCAAAATGGAAAAGAATCGAGAAAATCTAAATAATATAAATCAAGATTTACATATGGATTTAAACCCAATTTTGGGGCTGGGCACAGAATTAAATATGAATAACTTAATAATTAGACCAATGAGAAAAGACGATATAGATGGAGTTCATAGAGTAGAGGTAAATTGTTTTGATGATCCATGGTCAAAAAAATCTCTAATGGATGAACTAAAAAACAACTTAGCTAGATATCTTGTGGCTGAGTTGGATTCTGTAATTGTTGGGTATGTGGGCGTTTGGTTTGTTGTTGATGAAGGTCACATAACAAACGTAGCAGTACACAGCGATTATAGAGGACAAAAAATAGGTGATAGATTAGTGGCTGAAATGGTGAAACTTTGTAAAGAGCATGGATTAGTTTCAATGACTTTAGAAGTTAGAAGTTCAAACACAGTTGCACAAAATCTATACAGAAAGTATGGATTCAAAATGGCAGGAGTCAGAAAAGAATATTATAGCGATAGAGAAGACGCAATAATAATGTGGAATCAGCTATCAGAATTATAAATATGACATTTGCATAATGAATGATATAAATAAAAAAATTAATAAACGCAAATATACAAAATTATAAATAGCTAGAATATGAGGCGGTGAAACAATGAAGGATATAATAACTTTATCGATAGAAAGTAGTTGTGATGAGACTGCAGTTGCAGTATTAAAAAACGGAAGAGAAGTACTTGCAAATATAGTTTCAACACAAATTGAATTACATAAAAAGTTCGGTGGTGTAGTTCCAGAAGTTGCATCAAGAAAACACATTGAAAATATAGATGCAGTTTATCAAGAGGCACTAGACACAGCAGGAATAAAAGCAGAAGATATCGACCACATAGCAGTAACTTATGGACCAGGATTAGTTGGAGCTCTTTTAGTAGGATTATCTTATGCTAAGGCACTTGCGTTTACGCTTGGTGTTCCACTAGTTGGAGTAAACCACATGCAAGGTCACATAAATGCAAACTATATACAACACAAAGATTTAAAACCTCCATTTATAACTTTAGTAGTTTCAGGAGGGCATACTCACTTAGTTGAGGTTAAAGATTATCAAAATTATGAAATCCTAGGAAGAACTAGAGATGATGCATCTGGTGAGGCATTTGATAAAATATCTAGAGCTATGGGGCTTGGATATCCAGGTGGACCAATAATAGACAAGCTTGCAAAACAAGGAAACAAACATGCAATAGAATTCCCAAGAGCATACTTAGATGATTCATATGATTTTAGTTTTAGTGGATTAAAATCAGCAGTATTAAATTATTTAAATGCTCAAAAAATGAAAAAACAAGAGATAGTAGTAGAAGATGTTGCTGCATCTTTCCAAGAGGCAGTAGTAGAAGTATTATCTACAAAAGCTGTCAATGCAGCCGAAGAAAAAGGATACAAAATAATCGCCTTATCTGGTGGTGTTGCTGCAAACTCAGCACTAAGAGAAAAGATAACACAAATGGCAAACGAAAAAGGCATAGAAATAAAATTCCCAGGATTAGATTTATGCACAGACAACGCAGCTATGATAGGTTGTGCAGGATATCATAATTTTATAAATGGAAAAATTGATGATATGTCATTAAACGCAGTGCCAAACTTAAAAATAGACATTAACTAATAAAATATAATCTAGATTTTGTTCGATAAATAACTAACAATTTTTAGAATTATATAAACAAATTATGACAAAATAGGAGAAGACATCATGGAAATCAAAAGATTTGAAGGAACAGGAAGAATGAGTAAAGTAGTTGAACATAACAACACTCTTTACTTAAGTGGATTAACTAACGACGAAGGTGATATGAAAGAACAAACTGCAGCAGTTTTAGCTAAAGCTGAAACAATATTAAACCAATATGGTTCTGACAAAAACCACATATTATCAGCAACTATATACGTAAAAGATATGGCATTATTCGCTGATATGAACTCAGTTTGGGATGCTTGGGTAGAAAACGGAAATGAGCCAGCAAGAGCTTGTGTAGAAGCTAACATGGCTAGAGAAAACTTATTAGTTGAAATAAGTATAGTTGCAGCTAAAAAATAGTATTTAAAATTAGTTCTAAATATTAAAAAAAGCTCATATAATAAAGTGACTATATGATTAAATAGACAAAATAAAAAGTTCTAGATACCTACTTAAATGAGGTAAACTAGAACTTTTTTTATTTAAATAATAAGTTATTACATTAATTCTTCCCAAAGCTCATAAAGTTCAGCAAGTCTATCTTCTAAGTTAGATTTCTCTTGTGAAACTTCTTTAGAACGTTCAGGGTTAGAGTAAACTTCTTCTAAACAAAGAAGTTCATCAAGCTCACTTATTTTAGTTTCGATTTGCTCGATTTCTTTTTCTGTATTAACTATTTTGTTTCTGTTTTTCTTTTGTCTTTCACGTTCTTCACGTTCACGACGTTTTTCTTCTTTAAGTTGAGTTTTAGTTTTTTCTGATTCTTCTTCAACAACAGCGTTTATCTCTTCAGATTCTTTCTTTTTAGCCATGTAATAGTCATAGTTACCAAGATATTCAGTAATTCCGTTTTCGTCTAATACTAAGATTTTGTCTACTACAGTATTTAAGAAATATCTGTCGTGTGAAATTGTGAATATTGTCCCAGTATAGCCATTTAGGGCATCTTCTAAAACTTCTTTTGAATCTATATCTAAGTGGTTTGTCGGTTCGTCAAGAAGCAGGAAGTTCGCTTTTGATAAGATTAATTTTAATATAGCTATTCTAGCTCTTTCGCCCCCACTTAGTGAAGAAATTTGTTTAAATACATCGTCATTTTCAAATAAGAATGCACCAAGCATAGATCTAATTTGAGTTTGAGTAAGATGTGTGTTGTCTTTCCAAATTTCATCAATAATTGTATTATTTAAATCAAGAGTTTTTTGCTCTTGGTGGAAATAAGCCACGTTTACATTTGTACCAAGTTTCACATCACCAGAAAGAGGAGTAAGTTCGTTCATTATTATTTTGAATAAAGTCGATTTACCTATTCCATTTGGCCCGATTAGAGCGACTTTTTCCCCACGATATATCTCGAAATTCAAGCCTTTGAATAATATTCTATCGCCATATCCCATAGAAATATCCTTAACTTGCATTACATCATTACCGCTGACAACAGCTGGGTCAAAAGATATTTTTGCTTTCTTTCTGTATAATTCAGGTCTATCAAGAACATCAACCTTATCAAGAGCTTTTTCCTTACTTCTAGCTCTTTTAAGATGTTTTTCACGACCATAAGCCTTAAGCCTTTCGATAGACTCTTCTTGTTTTTTCAGTTCTTTTTGTTGGTCTTCATATTTTTTAAGTTCTAATTCTTTTTCGACTTTAGATTGCTCTATAAAATCAGAGTAATTACCATTATAAGTCTTAAGTTTTTTGTTGTAGATTTCGAAAGTTCTATTTACCACTTGGTCTAGGAAATATCTATCATGGGAAATAAGCATAACAGTACCTCTATATTGCTTTAAGAAGAACTCTAACCACTCAATTGCCTCAGAATCAAGGTGGTTTGTCGGTTCGTCTAGAAGTAATAATGTAGGTTTTTTAAGAAGTAACTTACCTAAAAGTACTCTTGTTTTTTCCCCACCAGAAAGAATATCAACTTTCTTGTCAAAGTCACTGTCTTTAAATCCTAAACCAATAAGAACACCTTTCGCCTCGGATTTATATCCGTATCCGTTATTTGCAGCAAATTGCTCCATTTTGTGCGAGTACTCGTCCATTAATTTATCTAAGATTTTAGAATCTGATTTACTTCCTTCTTCAGCTATTTTGATTTCAAGTTGTCTAAGATTTTCTTCCATTTCGATAAGAGGTCTGAATACTTCAAGAACCTCTTCTAATATAGTATTTTCCGAATAAAAATTGGTATTTTGCTCTAAATAACCAATCTCACAATCCTTAGAAGTGTAAATATCCCCACTGTCATATCCATATTCACCGGAAATAATTTTGAATAAAGTCGTCTTTCCAGTACCGTTAACTCCAACGATTCCGACTTTATCGCCTTCATTTATAGTAAAACTAGCATTTTCAAGGATAGAATCTACGCCAAAACTTTTATTCAAATTATTGCAAGATAAAATGATCATAAGTTTTCTACCTCCTTAAACTACCTAAAATTATAAACTTTTGATATAATATAATCAAGGATATATGAAACTATTTAAAAAATATGGTATTATTTAATTATATTGTTATGAAAATATTAAATTAAAAGAGGTGAGACGATGGCAGGTAAAAACATATCAATGGCGGTCATCAGAAGACTACCTAAGTATTACAGATATCTTGGTGACTTACTTGATAACGACGTACAAAGAATATCTTCAAAAGAATTAAGTGAAATAATAGGATTTACGGCATCACAAATAAGACAAGATTTAAATAATTTTGGTGGATTTGGACAACAAGGGTATGGGTACAATATCGAAGCCCTTCATGCGGAAATCGGAAAAATTCTAGGGCTAGACAGACCATATAATGCAATTCTAATAGGAGCAGGTAATTTAGGACAAGCAATAGCTAACTATTCTGGATTCAGAAAAGCTGGATTTGAAATAAAAGGATTATTCGACGCTAATCCAAAAATAATTGGATTAAAGATAAGAGATTTTGAAATATTAGATTCAGATCGTATTGAGGATTTCGTAAAAGATAATAAAATAGATATAGGTATTTTATGTGTTCCAAAAAACGGAGCTCAAGAATTAGCTGATAGATTAGTTGCATGTGGTGTAAAAGGGCTTTGGAACTTTGCGCCAATGGACTTAAAAGTACCAGACGACATTATAGTTGAAAATGTAAACTTAACTGAAAGTTTATTTACATTATCATACTTAATGAAATAAGAGTAATCAAGATACTTTGCATTTATAAAAAATTATAATAAACTGCTACATGAAATTTGTATGTTATTCATGTAGCTTTTTTATTGTAAAAAACTAAAGCAACGGACGAAGTCGTTGTCACCATAAATGAAGTTAATTTAAATCAATAGACAAAGTCGCTTTCATTAGAATTATATTAAAAAAAGCTAAGTGATAAAATCACTTAGCCTTCTCATTAAAAATAAAAAAGTACGTTCAAATTATTCAGCGCTTGGAGCTTCTACAGGACATACGTCAGCACAAGATCCACACTCTATGCAGCTATCTGCATCTATTACGTATTGGTCATCTCCAGCTGATATACATTCTACAGGGCATTCTGATTCGCATGCACCACAGCTTATACAAGCATCACTTATTATGTAAGCCATATCTTTATTCTCCTTAATTGATGTCAAAATTTTTGAAATTAAAAACAACCCAACAAAAAACTATCCGAGGTCGAAAACCCCTCAGATAGTCTTCTTTGCTATTATTCTTCAACTATAGCATCGTTTGGACAGGCATCAGCACATGATCCACAATCTAAACATTCGTCAGCGTTTATGCTGTATTTGTCGTCCCCTGCAGTTATAGCATCGTTTGGACATTCATCAGCACATGAACCACAAGCAACGCAATCGTCTGTTATTTTGTAAGCCATACTAAAATCCCCCTTATAATGATTTTAATTTCACTTATAATTATAGCAAAGTTTATTCTATATCACAATAAGAATTTGGGTCAAAAAATAGTTAGGATTTTGAGTATATAGTTTGTATTCTAAGTTTTGAAACTAACTTAAAAATTAAAAAATTAACAAATTAGGTGTTTATTTGTGGTAAATTATGGTATAAATAAAGTAAAAAATAATTAATAAGGGGGAGTAAAAAATATGAATTGTAATACTTGTAAAATGTGTCAAAGTGCAGACAAAAAACTAGAAAACTTTGTAGCATCAAAATCAGGAGAATTTGAAACAGCATTTCAAAGAACAATCGACCAAAAAGTAAAATGTGGATTTGGACTTCAAGGTGTCTGTTGTAGATTATGTTCAAACGGACCATGTAGAGTAACTCCAAAATCACCAAGAGGAATATGTGGAGCAGATGCAGATACAATAGTAGCGAGAAACTTCTTGAGAGCAGTATCAGCAGGGGCAGCATGTTATCTACACGTTGTTGAAAATACAGCATTAAATGTAAAACATGTTGGAGAACACAATGGGGTTATAAAAAGTGAAAAAGCTCTAAACATATTAGGCGAAGAATTAGGAATATTTGATGATGATCCACACAAAAGATGCGTAAAAATAGCAGATGCAATCCTAAAAGATTTATACAAACCGAGATATGAAAAAATGGAATTAGTTGAAAAGCTAGCTTACCATATGAGAGTTGATAAATGGAAAGAGCTTGGAATCATGCCAGGTGGAGCAAAATCAGAAGTATTTGATGGATGTGTAAAATCATCTACAAACTTAAGCTCAGACCCAGTAGATATGTTAATGCATTGTCTATCACTAGGAATTTGCACAGGTTTATATGGATTAACTTTAACAAACTTATTAAATGATATAGTTTTAGGAGACCCAGTAATAAGAATGGCTCCAGTCGGATTTAGAGTAATCGACGAAGATTATATAAACATAATGGTGACAGGACATCAACATTCAACATTTGCAAGTTTCCAAGAAAAAATTAAATTACCAGAAGCAGTAGAAGTAGCAAAATCAGTAGGAGCAAAAGGATTCAGATTAGTGGGATGCACATGTGTAGGTCAAGATTTACAATTAAGAGGAGAACACTACAAAGAAATATTCGCAGGACACGCAGGAAACAACTACACAAGTGAGGCAGTATTAGCAACAGGGGCAGTGGATATGGTAGTTTCAGAATTTAACTGCACATTGCCAGGGCTTGAACCAATAGCAGACAAATTACACGTAAAAATGATTTGTTTAGATGATGTTGCTAAGAAGAAAAATGCAGAATTAATCCAATTAGATAGAGATAAATTTGATGAAATAGACCATAGATTGATAAATGAAGCAGTAGAGGCATACAAAGCGAGAAGAGGCAACGTAGAAATAGATATACCAAAAGACCACGGTTATGATAAATCGCTAACTGGTGTTAGTGAAAAGAACTTAAAAGAATTCTTAGGTGGGAATTGGAAACCATTAATAGACTTAATCGCTGATGGAACAATAAAAGGTGTTGTCGGTGTAGTCGGATGTTCAAACATGACTGCGGGCGGACATGATGTTCATACAGTCGAATTAGTAAAAGAATTAATTAAAAAAGACATATTAGTATTATCAGCAGGATGTTCAACAGGTGGACTAGAAAACGTAGGATTGATGTCACCTGGAGCAGAAGAATTAGCAGGCGAAAATTTAAAAGCAGTCTGTAAAAAATTAAATATACCACCAGTACTAAACTTTGGACCATGTCTAGCAATAGGAAGAATCGAAATAGTTGTTAGCGAATTGGCAGAGGCATTAAATGTAGATATACCACAATTACCAGTAGCACTTTCTGCACCACAATGGTTAGAAGAACAAGCACTAGCAGATGGAGCATTCGGTTTAGCTTTAGGACTACCACTTCACCTAGCTTTACCACCGTTTGTAACAGGAGGACCATTAGTGACACAAGTTCTGACAGAAGGACTAAAAGACATAACTGGAGGAAGTGTAATAATAAACCCAGACCCAGTAGCATCAGCAGAAATATTAGAATCAGAGATATTAGATAGAAGAAAAGGCTTAGGTTTAAAATAATTTTTAAGGATGTGGTCAAATGCGCAGAATAATAATTCATAAAGATTTGTGTACGGGGTGCAAAAGTTGTGTAGTAGCCTGTATGACTAGAAATTGTAGCGAAAAACATAAATTCGATAGCTTTATAGATGTAAATAAAGATAAATATTTTATAGATTTATCCAATATAGATACAGAAAGTAGAAATCACATAGAACTAAATTATGAAGAGAGTCCAGTTCCACTAACTTGTAGACATTGCGACAAACCAGAATGTGTTGCAACATGTATGAGTGGAGCTATGACAAAAGATTCTATAACAGGGATTGTTTCTTATGATGAGAAACGATGTGGATCATGTTATATGTGTGTAATGAGCTGTCCTTATGGAATATTAAAACCAGACGACAGAACAAAACAAGATATAATAAAATGTGATTTGTGCAAAGAGGAAGATATTCCTTTATGTGTGTATAATTGTCCAAGCGGTGCTTTAGAATTACAAAGTGAGGAGGTAGAATTATCATCAGATGTAGCTACAACCTCACAAGAAAATATAAAAACTTATGTGATAATAGGTGCGAGTATCGCTGGAATAACTGCAGTAAAGACAATCAGAGAATTAGACAAAAGCGCAAAAATTATTGTAGTATCAAAAGACGAAAAAATTTACTCTCGTTGCATGTTACACCATGTAATTTCAGAACACAGAACAATAGATGGAATTAATTTTGTGGACGAAGATTTTATAAACAAGCAAGATGCAACTTGGATAAAAAAAGCGACAGTAAAATCAATTGACCCAGATAATAAAAAAATTAAATATGAAAAAGAAAACAAAGAAGAAGAGTTGGCTTATGACAAGTTGTTAATAACAGCAGGTGCCAATGCGTTTATTCCTCCGATTAAAAATTTGAGAGATGCCAAAAATGTATACCCACTTAGAAATATAGAAGATGCTGTAATGATTAGAGAAAAAGCAAAATACTCTAAACGTATTGTAATTATGGGGGCAGGTCTTGTCGGAATGGACGCATTAGCAGGATTAGTTGAGTTAGATAATGTAGGTACTTTAACATTAATCGCATCAGAAGATAGAATTTTAGACAAACAACTTGATATTAGAGCAGCTAAAGTTTATGAAGATAAATTTGAACAAAAGGGAGTAAAAATCCTTAAAAACTGCATGGCATCAGAAGTATTTTTAGACGAAGATGGAAATATAAAAGGTATTGGAATAAAAAATGGAGAAATAATACCTTGTGATTTGTTGATAGTTTCGACAGGAGTAAGATCTAATATAGAAATTGTAAAAGGTTCAGGAATTGAGACAGAAAAAGGAATCAAAATAAACGAAAAATGTGAAACGAATAAACAAGATATATACGCAGCAGGAGACATAACAGGAACAGGAATCTGGCCATTAGCCACAAAACAAGCACAAGTAGCAGCGACAAACATGGCAGGAAAAAAAGCCACAATAGACGATACATTTGAGTTTAAAAACACAATGAACTTTATGGGTATACCTACAGTTTCAATAGGATTTATCACGCCAGCAGACGACACTTATGATGTATTTACATATACAGATGGTGAAAATTATAAAAAAGCAGTAATAAAAGATAATGTTCTGACTGGTTTCATAGCACAAGGAGACATCTCATATGTTGGAGTTTATACTCAACTTATAAAAGATAAAATAAAAGTAGAAAACTTAAAAGAAAGAGTATTTGACCTTGGATATTCTGACTTTTTCAAAATTAAAGAAGATGGACAATTTGAATGGTAGGGTAAAACTTAGGGGTTAAATTTTTAATATAAAAAAAGGGAAGAAGCATTTCAGTTTTAACTGGATGCTTCTTTTCATGTTGAAATGATTTTTATTATGTATCATTGATTTGCGGCATTTTTAATTATTGAGCCATAACAGTCCCCACAACCAAGTCTCTTTTAATAATTTTTTAATGACCTTTTTAATAATTGCTTAAATTCCATACCCTCGTCATTTCGGAATACAAAAAGTATTATATCCTATAGGATATGTAGAAAATTGTAAAAACTTGCGAAAAAACAAAAAAATTTATAAATTATACAAAAAAATTTTCACTTGGTTTGAAACAAAACCATAATGGTTTGAAATATGGAAATATATACATTTTATGTGGATGTATTTTTTGTAAGGATGAAAAATTTCGTAAAAAAATAGTTGAACTTTCAACTAAAAAGGACTATTTATATAATAGGAGTGAGATTATGAATAATTTAGAATATGAAACTTTGAGATATGTCGGTGCATTATCAAGAGCAATAAATTCCACAGCAGATTGGAAGTATAAACAATTCGATTTAAAAAAAGGTCAATATTTATAACAAGGATTTGTGAAAATCCAGGTATAAATTTTGTGGAGCTATCGAATCTGTTAAAAGTTGATAAGACGACGACTACAAAAGCAGTACAAAAATTAATTGAACTTGGATATATAAACAAGGAACAAGATGAATCGGATAAGAGAGGATACAAATTAACGCCGACAGAAAATGCGTTAAAAGTATATGATTTTATAATGCAAGAAGAAGCTAAACAGTTAAAAATAAGTTTTGAAGGTTTTAGCAAAGAAGAAAAAGAAATGGCAACAAAATTAATTAAAAAAATGAGTAAAAATATTGAAGAGTATTGGCATGAGTATAAAAATCAAGGCTAGGTGAGAGTATGAAGAAAATATATCTAGATTGAATGTATTAAATAAAAAGGAGAATAAAATGGAATTTAGAAAATCAACAAAATCAGACATAACAAAAATAATGGATATAGTAAAACAAGCCCAAGCATATTTCAAAGAGCAAAATATCGACCAATGGCAAAATAATTATCCAAATGAAGAAGTTATAAATAATGATATAGAAAATGGGGAAAGCTATGTAATGTTGGAGAATGGAAATATAATCGCAACAACAGTAATTTCATTTACAAAAGAAACATCTTATGAAAATATTCTTGATGGAAAATGGATTACAAACGGAGATTACGGAGTAATACATAGAATAGCAGTAGATAATACTCAAAAAGGAAAAGGCCTTTCTCACAAAATAATAAAATATGCAGAAGAAATATGCAGACAAAATAAAGTAAATAGCTTAAAAGTAGATACTCACGAAGAAAACATACCAATGCAAAATCTTCTTAAGAAAAACGGATTTAAATACTGTGGAATTATTTACTTAGAAGATGGCGGAAAAAGAGTAGCCTTTGAAAAAACTTTATAATTTAAAAATATTCACTTAATATAGAAAGTCATCAAAATATTTGTATAATTTGTATAAAATCTATAAAAGGGAAGTATTAAAAATAATACAACCAGGGAGAGTATCCAAAATAAATTAAAATTATTTTGGACACTCTTTTTTTTTAATCTAATCTCCAGTTTAATTCACCCTCATCTAAGGCTTTGATGAAGATTTCTGCAGACGCTAAGTTAGTGGCAATTGGCACGCTATAAACATCACAAAGTCTGATTAAGGCTTGGATGTCTGGCTCGTGCGCTTGAGCAGTTAATGGGTCTCTTAAGAAAATTACTAGGTCGATATCCTTGTTGACAATTAAAGAACCTATTTGCTGATCACCACCAAGTGGTCCAGAAGCAAGTCTATGTATGTCCAAGTTTGTTTCAGCCATAATTCTTTTCCCAGTTGTCCCGGTAGCATATAAACCGTATTTAGCTAATATGCCTTCATAAGCGATACAAAAGCTAACTAATGTATCTTTTTTCTTGTCATGTGCAATTAAAGCGACATTTAAAATTTTGTGCATAATTACCTCCTAATTTTTGGCTTTGTAATAATATTAAACAAAATAGAAAAAATCTGCAATACATTTTCTGTTAATATTATTATTCTGCACAAAATATTTCAAGGCATTGCCTGTAAACTACCCCACAATTGCTACAAGCGAATTTTGAATAAACTCTATATCAAGCGGTTCTAGAAAATCAAAAGAGAGAGACATATAATCCAGAAATCTTGATTTAAACAATAATACAAAATCTACAAGCAGCATGTGTCTGATTTAATAGATTTATATAATAGATTAATATAATAGATTTATCTTTTGGTCAGGTGTTTCATCCGAGGGGTACGGTTTTCTATACGGGAGGTACGGTGTCTCATCCGTACCGTTTGTAATTGAATCCGAGGGGTGTTGAATTTTTTCCGTACCCTGTTGATTTAAATCCATGGGGTCTTGATTTTTTTCCATGTCATTTTATAGCAGTAGAGTTTGGTTTTTTATTGATGGTTTTGGATTTAAACCTAGAATATGTAATAATTCAAGCATGAGTTTTTGCTTTAAGTATATAGGATGTTGTCTTAAATTAAAAAAATTATTACTTGGATTATTAGAGCTATTATTCGGAGATTTATCACTAGAAGATTTATCATCATACTGAATTTCTTTCTGAGTTTTTTGTGATATAACTTTTTCAGGTTTATTTTCATAGTTCTTAATATTGTTAGATGTAATTTTGGAGCTACTAACATTTTTATTTATAATTTTTTCGGATTTAATTACATTTTGTCTAGCACTTTTTGATTTAGCTTTTTTAGATTTAGATTTACTATGCTTAGACTTTTTTGATTTAGCTTTCGCATATTTAATCGTTTTAGGGTTAGTATTTTTAGGACTAACTTCTGTATATTCATTACGGTTATTATAAGATGACATAGCGTCATTATCTACACATATATCTTCATCACAGTTATTATCAGAACAGATATTGTCATCATTTAGGCATATATCTGTATTATGGTTATTGTCAGAAGATATAGCTTTATCATCTATGCATGGAACTTCATCACAGTTATTATCAGAGCAGATAGTGTTATCATCTACGCATATATCTGCATTATGCTTATTATCACAACATATAGTCTTATCATCTAAGCAAGTATCTTCATCATCATTAAGTTGAGGGGGAGTATAATTATAACTATTTTCCTTTTTCATATTTTTAATATATTTTTCTATAAAAGAAAAGTCTTCTAACTTAGGAAAATTTTCGGCAGTATTAAAATAAACAAGTGTTTTTTTACTTTTAATAACTCGTTTTTCTAAAACATTTTTATCACACATTTTTTTAAATCTTCTATAAACAGAATCTTTTTTCATATAAAGGATAGTAAGGTCCTCAGCAACAGCACTATAAGAAACAAGATAAAACATCTTGCCATCTATCTCTTTACTAATCATTTTGCCAGAATTTCTAAAATCAACAAACCATCTAAGAATTAATAAATCCGCTGGATCTAACCCTAAATCAATTGCTGCACGCTGCGAAAAACCAAAAAAACTAAATCTCATAATATAAAAGTCCTCCTTTTAAAAATTAGAAAATTACTAGGTAGAATAAAAAGAAGTGTCCATTGCCAGAGGTGAGTAAATTGTTATCTACCATAAAATAGATTTGTCTCTACAAAAATATCGAATGTTTGTTTTCTTACTTAAATTATATACTATAAATACTGTATAAAGAAGTAGAAATATGATTTATTTAGAGGGAATATTGTGTGATATTTTATACAAATAGTGGTTTTTGTGATTAAGTTTTGGCGGAAAGAGGGTGTTTTTGGAGGTTTACTTTCGGATTTAAAGTCGTGGGGGTTGGTTTTTGGACCGAGTAAAATGGGGATAGTTTTTATAATAATTTAATATAAAATGTAATTAATAAGAATTAAAGAGGTATATTCAAAACTAGCTGCATCTAAAGAATACTATGTGATACAAATTTGAATTAGATGTTAAAAAATCTAATTCATGATTTGCCTTATCGGAAAAAGGTAGAACTTATCAAAATAAAGTAAAAGATAAATACTTAACCTTAAAATATATAGCATATATAGATTTATATATAAAAATAAAAGTAGGTTTGAATCATTATATAACGATGGGTTATTTTCAACATGGATTCCGTAAGAGACAATGAAATATTTTAAAGGTTGTGAAAAAGGTTACGTAACGCTTTTTATTAAAAAAAGTAGGTGATAGATTGATCGAGAAAGGTACGTAGCAAAAAATATACTACGTACCTTAAAAAATTAAAAAATAAATTTATTTATTTTCTTTTCTAGCAGCAGCTTCAGGGAATAATTCTTTTAATAAAGCATTTGCAGTTGAATTTATACTGTTTGTACTAGAAATTATTGCGCCTTCATCTGATAATATTTTACCTTTAAAGAAGTTATTTGATCTGCTCCAATCAAATCTCATAACTCTAGAAAGAATATCATTGTATGATAAACCTTTACTATTTTCAGCAGCTTCACTCACAACTCTAGCAGCTATTATTAAACCAACGCCAGATGAAATGACGCCATTTGACTTAATTGTAGATTTTTCTTCCCTAGTTTCTGCATTTAGAAAATCTGATATTATTTTATTCTTTTTTAAGCTATCGAAAAAAACATCGATTTCTAATGATAGTCCACCTAGATATTCAGGATTGTTTCCTAATTCAGTAGACATTTTATTTATACTGGCTCTACTTTGAGAGTTATATGTACCTAATTCTACGATAGCATTTTTTATATTATTTAATGTATATAGTTTTTTGCTATTTTTAGAAACACTAGCTGATAATAATTCTGTGTTTTCATTTAGATAATCTGTACTGTCGATTGTTTCAGATGTTAATTTTGATAATGGATCTCTAGTATTAAATAGCGTATTTATTGTTGCTGTAGTAGTCTTAGCATTTTGGTTAATATCTACGAAATCTTGACGTATTTTCATATTATCTGTTTCAAAAACTATATTACATAATAAATAATTCCCTTGTATACTATCAGGATCTTCTATTGCTAATTCAGCGATTGCCTTAGATCTGTGGTTACCATCCAAGCAGATAAAAACAAACCCTAATGGAATAGTTAATACACCAAAAAGTGAACCTATTTCTTTAGCTTTCTGATAAACAGATTCCATACTTTCAAATTGATCCATATCATCAAAGACAATGGGCGTAAATGGTAATTTTTCTCTAGTTACTAATGTTATAGGCGGTATTGTGAAATTATCTTTATTATCCATAATATAATGTTTTAATTCCTTAACATGTTTAGCATCTAAGAATCTGTTTACAACATCTGATGATATAGCAGTATCTTTCTTCTTAACTTGAGTAGTTTGAACAAGTGTGCCTATAACAGAAAATGGTAATACAGTAGCAAACCAATATCTTCCCCCAGAAAAATATAAAAGTGAATGTAAGCCTGTACCACTAAAACAAGATGTTTTTTTGACTGGATTTGCTAATATCGTATTTACTTTATTGTTATTATCATCTGATAATTTTGTATTTAATACATTTTTCATATTTTCATACCCCTTTCTTTTTTTATAATTAAAGTATAGCGATATATATTTTGCACGTCAATAAAAAAATGTAAAAAAATACCAATAATACGTATTACGTTAAAAGTTCGAGAGTTTTAAGAACATAATAACTTTCTTGTTGGCTTTTTATTTATATAATAAAAGGATTTTCAAGTAAAGTGTTGTAAAAATAATATATGATAAAATTATAAACTAAGACAAAAAGATTATATTTTATTAGTGTATACGATATTGATAATATCTTTTGTTAAAGGATATAATATTGACAAAGATAATAGAGTATAGAGGAGAAGGATAGCTATGAGTATAGATATTTATAAACTATCGGAAACTAATGAAGTTGAGTGCAAAGAAGCTAGTGGTGGCTTACCAAAAGATTTATGGGAAACTTATTCAGCATTTGCAAACAGTAATGGTGGAATAATATTACTTGGCATAAAAGAGAAAAACGGAAATTTTAGTGTACAAGGTTTAGACAATATAGATAAAATAAAGAAAGATTTATGGGATAATTTAAATAATCCTAAAAAAGTTAGTGTAAATATAATTAGTGATGAAAATGTAAGTGTAAGAGAATATGATGAAAAGTTTATATTAGAAATAGTTGTTCCAAGAGCGGATAGAAGACAAAAACCTGTCTATATAGGTGAAAATCCTTATAGTGATAATAAGCATGGTGGAACTTTTAGAAGAAATCATTCTGGAGATTATAAATGTACAAAGAATGAAATTGATAGGATGATAGCAGATTCACTTGATAAATCGCAAGATGGAATAATACTAGAAGGTTTTACAATAGATGATTTAGATATAGAAACTATAAGTAATTATAGAAATAGGCTGGGAAGTCTAAAACCTTCACATCCATGGATAGGATTAGATATAAAAACTTTTTTATATAGGTTAGGGGCTTATGGTAAAGATAGAACAAGAGGCATAGAAGGTGTAACAGCTGCTGGTCTTTTAATGTTTGGACAGGAAAGAGAAATACTAGAAGAATTCCCAAAATATTTTCTAGATTATAGAGAAAAATTCACAGAAAATAGATGGGATTATAGAACGAATTCAGCAGAAGGAACTTGGTCAGGTAATATATATGATTTTTATTTTAAAATAATAAATAGAATAACGGACAATTTAAATGTACCATTTAAATTAATAAATGGGATTAGACAAGAGGATACAAGAGTTCATGATGCTATAAGAGAAGCTGTAGCAAATGCAATAATACATGCAGATTATAGCTTGGAAAGAGGAATTGTTATAGAAAGACAAAATACATATTTTAAATTTTCTAATCCAGGATCACTTAGAATATCTATAGAAGAAGCTATGAATGGCGGGATTAGTGATCCAAGAAATGTAAATATATTTAAAATGTTTAACTTAATAGGGGTTGGAGAAAGAGCGGGTTCAGGTCTTGAAAATATTAGAAAGGCTTGGAAAGAGCAAGAATGGGAGACTCCAAATTTAAATGAAACATATAATCCAGATAGAGTAGAGTTAATATTAAGCACTAACTCATTATTGCCTAAAGAAAGTGTTGATTTTATAAAAAATATATTAGGAGATGAATATAATAACTTAGATAAAGATGAAAAAATGGCTTTAGTTACTGCACATCATGAGGGGAATATTAATAATAGAAGGTTACAAATTTTAATAGATAATAATTCTATTTACAGCAATAAAATTCTTTCTAATTTAGTTAAAATGGAGTATTTAGAAAGTAAAGGAAAAGCGAGGGGGACTAAATATATTTTATCTAAAAAATTTGATAGTAAATCTTTAAATAATAAAAACAATAATAATATAAAAGAAAAAATATATAAAAATAATAATGACTCAAATATATTAACTGGTGATGAAATAAAAATAATTGAATTTATTGAGAATAAAGGTTATATAACGAATGCAATGGCAAGGGAAAATCTTGGTTTTGGAAGTACAAAAGTAAAAAAAATATTTAATAAATTAATGAACATAGAAAAAATAAACAAGGAGGGAAATGGACCACAAACACGTTATATATTAAATAAAAATAATAGCGACCGATAGCGACCGATAGCGACCGATAGCGACCGATAGCGACCGATAGAGTAGCAATATCCAATAAATAACAAACTTAATATGCATATAATTACAAGGTCAATAGGAATATTAGTATATACTAAAAAATAGCTAAACACAATTATATAAATTCAAGGAAAACTGCTGTAGAAAAAATTCAATTTTTCGCAGCAGTTTTTATATAAAAATAAATCGAACATACATTCGTAAAAATACTTGCGCATATCGAACATATGTGCTATTATAAAAATACAAATGACAAAGCGCAAGAATTTATATAAAAATATAGATTAATAAATAACGCACTCTCAAAAAAATTAAAATAAAACATCCAACAAAAGCTTGTAGTATTCTACAAGCTTTTTTCCTACCTAAAATGTATAATCTAAAGTTAAATCTTCTACTAAGCTGCGGCCTAGTTCTCTAGCCATTTCAGGGTATTTACTATTTTCCATGTCTTCTCTTTCATGGCAAGAATACGCTAATACTTGTCCCATATCTTCAAACCTTAAATAGCGGCAAAGAGTTTCGTAGTGAAGTTTAAGTGGATCCATTGCCCATTCTTGTTTATCTCCACAAGCAGCTAATAATACTGCCTTTTTAGGGAATTTTCTGATTTTCTTGTTTATAGAGAAGAAACGGTCGATTGCCGTTTTTAATTGAGTAGATATTCCAAAGTAATATACAGGAGTTACAAAGGCGATTAAGTCTGCCGATAGTATCTCTGGATAAAGTCTAGTCATTGCATCATCAGATACGCATTTATTAGTCCCATTCTTTTGGCAGTGATGGCATCCAATGCATGGTCTTATATTTAATATTCCTGTATCAAAACGAACGACTTCATGCCCTGCCTCTTTTGCCCCTTTTGCAAATTCATCAGCTAATAATGATGTAGTCCCTTTACTCCTAGGACTCCCAGTTAAAATTAATATTTTCATGTAGATTCCCCCTTTAATTGAAATTGTAGAATTGACTTATATTATAGTGAATTTAGTGTTAATTTCAGCTAACAACAAAATTATGCTGACAACAAAAATTATATTATCAATTACCCCTATATATTAATAATATCGAAATTTTTAAAAAAGTAAATGTATATTTATAAGTATTATAAAATATACATTTATCTTTTTAGATAATGATAATTCTAATTTGTTATATTAGATAATTAAATATATAAAAAAGTTAATGAACTTTATTAAGATTACAGTACAAAAGGTGGATGATAAAAATGTTTTATTATATTTAGAAGAATGTATTTTAAAAGAAATATAT
>OLRJ01001389.1_pt1 | contig 20737 bp, 20 predicted proteins | sample 1672741 | NCBI WGS metagenome assembly OLRJ01 (sample SAMEA3136719, study PRJEB25190) | human gut metagenome | biome: human gut; feature: human-associated habitat; material: faeces | place: Austria | collected 2013
ATTAGTTTCTAGGCAATTCTATTTTACCATAAACCTTGAGGAGATATTTTATTTTTAACAAGAAAAAATGCCGTGTTTATGCAGCTTTTTGCGTTTCGCAAACGCCTAATAAAAAGATGGATGGGCGGTCAGAAAGGATTGCTTCGGAAATGTAAAATTAAAACAGGACAAAAAAATATCTCCGGGTGTGATTAAGGGAAAGAGAAGGGATCACATCCGGAGATACTTATCGGGATTTGTAATATATTCAGGGGTTCTTATATTACTCAGACATTGTTTCTGTATTCATATGGAAGTACCTTTGTCCGGTTAAAACTCGGGCAGTCACGAACCCATTCCAGAGATTCCTTGATGATCGCAGTCTGCATTGGAACGATGTTTGGTTCGCCGGCATTGGAACCGATCGGTACATGAGGTGCTGTAATTCTCGGTGCACCCTGCTGTCTCGCAATCGGAGGAAGAGCAGCGATCACACAGCAGCTCATTCCGGCTTCTTCGCAGCATCTGGTTACAATTGTCGCGGAACGGTGACAGGTACCACATCCACCGGTACAGAGGACGATATCAACGCCCTGTTCTTTGAGTTTTCTGGCAATTTCAGGTCCTGTTTCATTCATAAATTTCTCCACGTTTCCGCCGCCGCCCATGAAGGTGTAGGTTTCTGCCGGGAGGGAACCGATGAAGCCTTCTTCTACCAGTTCATGAAGACGGTCGATCGGGAACATGGCATTGACATCTTTGTTGATATCGGAGTTATCGAAGCCTCCGTGTGTAACCATCAGCATATCGGACGGGGTGTCAAAAGAGATCGTACGATAAGAAAAATCTCCGGATGTATTGAATGGTGTCTGATCTTTGCGATGGATACCGCCGGCTGTGATAAATGCGACTTTACATTCACTCAGTGGCTTCTTTAATTCAGTAAATACCGGTTTTGGTGTGATCGGTACAAAAATTTCTGACTGCATGCTGCCTGCATTGTTTAACCAGTTTATCATTTCTGTAAAAGATACGGCACTTCTGTCTGTAATTGTTGTCAATGAGATCACAAAACAGATCCAGAACTATGCTGCCATCAGTTTCAAGACGATTCAGGCTTATACGACAGGCGCGATTTTTTATGTTGTGCTGATATCGGTTCTTATTATTTTGCAGAAGCAGGTAGAAAGAAGAATCAGGGGGTAAAGGCATATGATCAAAATTTCGAATTTACAGAAAAGATTTGGTGATCTCGAAGTGCTGAGAGATGTAAATATTGATGTGGCAGAAGGGGAAGTTGTCTGTATCATCGGTCCTTCCGGTTCCGGCAAAAGTACATTGCTTCGCTGCATTAACCAGCTTGAAACACCTACAGCGGGCGAGATTGAATATGATGGAAAGAGTATTACCGGTGGGGAAATGAAACTGAGAGATTTTCGTGAGGAAGTAGGAATGGTCTTTCAGAGATTTAATCTGTTTCCGATGAAAACCGTTCTCGAAAATGTGATGCTGGCACCGGTGCTGACGAAAAAGAAAAATAGAACAGAAGCAAAAGAAAAAGCTATGGAGCTGCTTGGCAAAGTCAACATGGCGGACAAAGCGAACAACAGACCGTCTACGTTGAGTGGTGGACAGCAGCAACGAGTTGCGATTGCCCGTGCGCTTGCAATGGAACCCAAAGCACTTCTTTTTGATGAACCGACTTCGGCACTGGATCCGGAGCTGGTAGGTGAAGTGTTAAATGTTATGAAAGATCTGGCAAAAGAGGGCATGACAATGATCGTGGTTACTCATGAGATGGGATTTGCCCGTGAGATGGCAGAAAAGGAATCCTGTATTATTGTAGGAAGATGTGCCGATTATATTTTCCGTGATCACAGAAATGTTTTAAATATATATATTTATGCGCCGGTAGATGCACGTTATAAAAACTGTGTGGAAGTACTCAAGATGAAACCGGAAGAAGCCACAAAAATGATTTATAAGGTCGATAAGGCACGAACCGCATATCACAAACGCTATGCAAAGTATGCCCCGGGAGATCCGGACAGCAAACAGATTATGATCGATTCCAGTATGCTAGGGGTTCGGGGAACAGCGGAAATTCTGGCAGAGATTGTGCAGAAGAGATTCGGGCTGTAGAATGGAGAGAAACTACTGGCTGATTTTTAATGAAAGAAGAAAACCTGGAAGGATAGAACAAAGAGTGTAAACGCTGTATTCAACTGTCAAAGAGAAGCGTTCGATATTTTTTCAGATTTCAGATTTTGTATCTTTAAAAAAGAATATCAGAGTGCTAAGATAGACAAGGCGAAAATCAATAGTTATGGAGGAATATAAATTGACAGAAGAATACGAGACACAAAAGACACAAAACCTGCCGGTGTTGCGGGGCGAACTGGCATTGCTGGTGGTTGTACTGATCAACAGTCTGGGTGTTGTGCTGATGCTGTATTCCGGCTCCGGCATCTCTGCAATCTCCAGCGTACCATATGCATTTTCGGAAGTGTTCAACAAGATTTCCCTCGGCACATGGACCTACATTTTCCAGGGACTTCTGGTATTATCCCTGATGGTCATGCGAAAAAAATTTGTCGCACCGTATCTTTTCAGTTTTGTTGTTGGATTTGCATTCAGCGAAATGCTCGATGTACATGAGATGTGGATTAATGTGCTGCCGACTGCAATCGGATACCGGGTAATTTATTTTATCATCAGTTACCTGCTTCTCTGCATCGGAATCGCACTTTCCAACCGTTGCGGCCTGCCGATCATCCCGACAGACCTATTTCCGAGAGAGCTGGCTGGTATTACAAAAGTAAAATACTCCAGAATCAAGATCGGATATGATGTTACCTGTCTTACAATAACTGCACTGATGACATTAATTATTCTCGGTCACCTGGACGGACTCGGAATAGGTACGATCCTTGCCGCATTTACTATGGGAAAAGTAATCGGAATGATCGGTGACAAAATGGATCAGCATGTAAGATTCGTATCCTTTATGACAAAGAAAACAGCATAAGAAGCTATCGCTTACGAAACTGCGAAACGAGGTACATGATCACACCGGCAACGATCATAACCGGGATCAGGACACCAAGGATCGTAACCAGCAGAAGTAATACGACAGCAGCAATCAAAATGACAGCAACCTTGCCGTACCATGTGGAAAGATCCAGCTTAAAGCTGTGTTTCTTAACATGTCCCCGGGCGGAATCGGAGCTGTCATATTCATTATAACCGGAAGTTCCTTCGCTGTATGTGGAAGAATATGTGCTTCCGTTCTGCGGATTGCCGGCATCGACTTCTGTATCAAGAAGCGTCCGGGCAATCAGGCGGGGATCTCCGAGTTCGTTCAGAATATCAGTTTCGGTATGGCCTTTTTGCTGTTCGTCTTCAATATAATTGCGATAATACTGCACATGTGCAGCAACATTTCCTTCCGGCATCCGACCGGAAAGCTGATTATATAAAATATCAAGAAATTCTGTTTTATTCATCATTTATCTCCATATGAAACAATCTTATATCAGGATTTACAGACTTTTTTCAGATTGGCAATATCATACCACATACATCCACATCGGCAAAGAGATTGAAGTATTAAATTTTTCTAAAAACAGAAGGAACAAAGTTGAGTTTTTCAGAGAATTGTTGATGTTTTGATTGGAAAATATTATAATAAAAATAAGTTTTTGTAAGGGATAAAACAAAAATCAGGGAGGATTTACAAAATGAGTGTAAATGAAGCAAAGACAGCAATTTTAAATAACAAAACAGCGCTTGGAATCGAGTTCGGATCTACAAGAATCAAAGCAGTTCTGGTGGATGATAAATACAATCCAATCGCATCCGGAAGCTATGATTGGGAGAACCGCTACGAAAACGGTGTCTGGACATATTCTCTGGATGATATCCACAAAGGTCTGCAGGGCTGTTACAGCGACCTTGTGAAGGATGTAAAGGAAAAATATGACGTGGAGCTTACCAGCGTCGGAGCACTTGGAATCAGTGCCATGATGCATGGCTACATGCCGTTTGATAAAGAAGGAAAGCTTCTGGTACCGTTCCGCACATGGCGAAATAATATTACCGGTGAAGCTTCCGGGAAACTGATGGAACTTTTCCAGTATAATATTCCACAGAGATGGAGTATTGCACATCTGTATCAGGCAATCCTGAACGGAGAAGAGCATGTAAAAGACATCGATTATATGTGCACTCTGGAAGCATATGTGCATCGTTTGCTGACCGGAAAAAGAGTTCTTGGTATCGGTGATGCGGCAGGTATGTTTCCGATTGATTCCACGACAAAAGATTACAACCAGGAGATGGTAGAGAAATTTGACAAACTGGTAGAGTCTTATGGATTCCCGTGGAAACTTCGTGATATTATGCCGGAAGTCATGGTTGCCGGACAGGATGCAGGTACTCTGACTGAAGAAGGTGCGAGATTCCTTGACCCGACAGGCAAACTCAAAGCAGGCATTCCGATGTGCCCGCCGGAAGGTGATGCAGGAACTGGTATGGTAGCGACCAACAGTGTAAAACAGCGCACCGGTAATGTTTCCGCAGGTACTTCTGTATTTGCCATGATCGTTCTGGAAAAAGCACTTTCCAAACCATACAAAGAGATCGATATGGTAACAACACCGGCTGGTGATGCAGTTGCCATGGCACATTCCAACAACTGTACTTCTGATCTGAATGCATGGGTAAATGTATTTAAAGAATTTGCAGAAGCAATGGGTATGGAAGTGGATATGAACCATCTGTTCGGAACACTTTATAACAAAGCGCTGGAAGGAGATCCGGACTGTGGCGGACTACTGTCATACTGCTATTTCTCCGGAGAGCATATGACAGGATTTGAAGAAGGACGTCCGTTATTTGTACGTTCTCCTGAAAGCAAATTCAATCTTGCAAACTTTATGAGAAATAATCTTTACACCTGTCTTGGTGCAATGCGTGTAGGTCTGAATATCCTGATCGACAAAGAGCATGTGCAGATCGACCGTCTTCTGGGACATGGTGGTCTCTTCAAGACCAAAGGTGTAGGTCAGCAGATCCTTGCAGATGCAGTAAATGCGCCGGTATCTGTTATGGCAACAGCAGGTGAAGGCGGAGCATGGGGAATCGCTCTTCTGGCAGCTTATATGGTTGACAGAGAAGAAGGCGAGACACTGGATCAGTTCCTGGATAATAAAGTATTTGCAGGAAATGAAGGAAGTACTCTGGATCCGAACCCGGAAGGTGTAGAAGGATTTAATATATTTATGGAAAGATATCTGAAGGGAATTCCGATTGAGAGAGCAGCAGTAGACTCCAAAATCTGGTAAGTTGTTCTGAAGTCAGATTCCTGGTTGAGATAAAAGGTGAAAATAATGTTAGAAAAATTAAAAGAAGAAGTTTACAGGGCAAATATGGATCTGCCAAAATACGGACTGGTTACTTTTACCTGGGGAAATGTCAGTGGCATTGACCGGGAAAAGGGACTGTTTGTTATCAAGCCGAGTGGTGTAGAATATGACAAACTGAAACCAGAGGATATGGTAGTTGTGGATCTTCAGGGAAATAAAGTAGAGGGAGAATATAATCCTTCTTCTGATACTGCCACTCATGTAGTGCTTTATAATGAATTTCCTGATATTGGCGGAATCGTACATACTCATTCTCCATGGGCTACCAGCTGGGCACAGGCGGGCAGAGGCATCCCCTGTTATGGAACCACACATGCAGATTATATTTATGGCGAAGTTCCCTGTGTGCGGAATCTAACAAAAGAAGAAATCGATGAGGGCTATGAGAGAAATACCGGTGTTCTGATCGCCGAGTATTTCAAAAACAGGGATTATAATGCAGTACCTGCTGTTCTCTGCAAAAACCATGGACCATTTACCTGGGGGAAAGATGCTCATGAGGCTGTTCATAATGCAGTTGTACTGGAAGAAGTAGCCAAGATGGCATGTCGCTGTGAACTGATCAATCCGCAGGTACAGCCTGCACCGCAGGAACTGCAGGATAAACATTACTACAGGAAACATGGTGCGAATGCATATTACGGACAGTCAAAGTGATTCCGGGTATGAACAGGAAAAAATGTGAAGATGTATAAGTAAATCCCAGATAATTATCCTCTGTGGTGACTCACGGTTCAGAAAGTGAGGTCTCACAGAGGATAATTACTGGGATTTTTCTCTATAGTTCAACATTTTCCCTGTTATACACCGTACTTTGACTGGAACAGGTCCCCGTCAGTTTCAATAGTTTCGTCCGGTGAACACAGCCACGCTCCGGGGTTTCATAATAAATTCGCCATCAATTCTTACGTCCTCACCCAAAGGGTAACAATATTTTCCATCAGCATCTCCATAAGTATTTATGCTCAGATGCCATGCTGCTCTGCCATGAAGATCAGGAAGCGTGATAGTGACATCTTTCCAGTAGGTATTTACTGAAATACAGACAAGGTCATCCTGCCCCTTTTCTGTATTATATCCTGCAAAACAGACAGAAAAAGTCCGGGCATCTCTGGGAATATCCACTTCTCTGGCATTGGTATTGTGAGTATGAATCGGATCAAGCCCACAGACAGCATTTGGAAGCTTTTTGTGGATAACCGGATGAGCCTTGCGGTAGGCGATCATAAACTTAAAAAATTCAAAAATATCTTTGTTTTTTTCCAGCATACGCCAGTCCAGCCAGGAAGTAATATTATCCTGACAGTAACTGTTGTTGTTGCCAAATTTAGTATTGCCAAACTCATCACCGGAAAGAAACATAGGAGTACCACGACTGCACATAAGCACAGCACAGGCATTACGGATCATACGGTGACGGAGAGCAAGAACTTCAGGATCATCCGTTTCACCTTCGAATCCACAGTTCCAGCTCCGGTTATCATTGGCACCGTCCGAATTGTTCCAGCCATTGGCCTCATTATGTTTGTCATTGTAAGAATATAGATCATATAAAGTAAAACCATCGTGACAGGTAAGAAAATTGATACAGGAATTGTAACCGGCATAATTATTCTTATTGTTGTCATAGAAACCACCGTACAGGTCACCAGAGCCGGAAATACTCCATGCAGCATCCCAGGCATTCCAGGAATCTCCCTTCAGGTAGCTGCGGAGAGCATCTCTGTAACGTCCGTTCCATTCCGCCCACCGTCCACTGGCAGGAAAACTTCCTACCTGATACAGCCCACCGGCATCCCAGGCTTCTGCGATCAGCTTCACATTACTGAGAATAGGATCTTCTGCCAGAGTGCGGAGAAGCGGCGGATTGTTCATAGGTGAGCCGTCCTCATTACGACCAAGAATGCTGGCAAGGTCAAAACGGAATCCGTCTACTCTGTAGTTGATGGTCCAGTAACGTAAGCATTCCAGGATCAGCTGCTGAACGACAGGATGATTACAGTTGAGGGTGTTGCCGCAGCCGCTGAAATTATAATAATAGCCTTCCGGAGTGAGCATATAGTAGATGTTGTTGTCAAAGCCCTTGAAACTGAAAGTTTTGCCCATCTCATTGCCTTCGGCAGTGTGGTTGAATACTACATCAAGAATCACTTCAATTCCGTTTTCGTGAAGAGTCTTGATCAGGGTTTTCAGTTCGGTTCCTTCCTGATTGTGCTCATTGGCAGCAGCATAACTGCTGTTGGGGGCAAAAAATCCTACAGTATTGTAGCCCCAGCATTCCAGCAGATGATTACCGTCAACAGTACGGGAATTCATGGTTTCATCAAATTCAAAGATCGGCATCATTTCCACAGCATTGATTCCAAGCTCTTTCAGGTAAGGGATTTTTTCCATAAGACCGGAGAAGGTACCACGATGCTGAACTCCGGAAGAAGGATGATGGGTAAAATCACGTACATGAAGTTCATAAATGATCAGATCACAGAGTTCCTGTCTGGACTGAGGCATATCGCCCCAGTCAAAACGGTCTTTGACAACCCGGGCATGATAAGTGTGTTCCCAGCGGATCCCCCAGGTACGCTGTCCTGCAACAGCTTTGGCATAAGGATCCAGAAGAACTTTGTTTTTGTCAAAAAGAAGTCCCTTTTCCGGACAGTAAGGGCCGTCTACCCGATAGGCATATTCAAATTCATCAATGTTCAGACCATAGACGATCATAGAATAGACATCACCGATTTTGTAGGCTTCCGGGAAAGGAAGGATGGCAAAGGGTTCTTCCTGTGCGCGGTGAAAAAGAAGCAGTTCACAGGATGTTCCTCCGCAGGTATGGATGGTAAAGTTTACACCGTTCTGTAAGGGGGTGGCACCATTCAGGTCATAAATGCCCGGACGGACCGGAAATCCGGAGATTTCTGCCATGGGAACTGATTCATAGGGGTGGTCAGATACGAATTTATGATGATAGGATTTCATAAAACAACTCCATTTCTAAAGTAACACTGTTATAGTTCGTGCAGTCAGGAAGATTATTCCAGGAACAGGGCTTCGCATTCAGCCAGAATTTCCTGATTGCGTTTATCATAATCGACGTTCATTGGCTTTATTTTGCCTTCAATAAACATATTCATTCCCTGAAGCAGTCCGTCTTCGCTGTCAGGCAGAAGGGTACCGCCGTATTGTTTCAGGAACGACCGGGCACCGTTTACATCGCAGGCCGCAGCCGGGATTCCAAGTACATCTGCCTCCGGTACCACGAGAACCTGTCCTTCATAAAAAGAAGAAAGAATAAAAAAGTCGCAGGAGACGAGAACAGGCATGGGATTGGTCATGGATTTCAGAAGAATTACATGATCGCCGCATGACAGAGCACCTGCAAATTCACAGGTGGATTCATAGAGTGTTCCCATTCCACCGATGATGATCAGCCAGGTATCCTGATGATTTGTCCAGAAACGGTCAAAAGCTTTCAGTAGTCGCTTATGTCCTTTTTCAGGAGAATAACGTCCGATATTGATAAATTTTCGTTCGGAACCCGACAGTACATTTCTGAGTGTTGTAAGAGAAACGGTTGACTGTGTTTCTGGATCAAAATCAACTGGTTTAGAAGCACGCTGCCGGATATTATCTATGTCCATATAATTGGCGATAACCTGGATATTGGCAGGATGTCTGCCAATGCGTTCTACAGCAGGACAGATATCTGCTCCAACAGGGATTACATGATCGTAAGTCCGGTATGCACGACTAAGGAGAGGACGGCTTGGATTTTTTTTGGCGGCGATTTCCCGTTCCATATCATTGTGTACCCAGATGGTACGGATACAAGGAGCCTGTTCAAAAAGTGCGATCATATAGTTTTCGTAACCGTCAAAGTGCACTACCTGATCAAAATCAGCATAGCCGAAATGTTTTTTCCATTCTCGCTGATAGGCTTTACGGAGACGCCTGTGGATGCCGAAGGAAGTGATACCCCATTTCAGATATATAAGCTGGGCGATACCGGTGATCACATCCAGATTCATCTCAGTGGCAAGTGGATAATAATGATAACCTTCAGGAATTCCATGAAGTCTTTCCGGTGCTTCCTTCAGAGAAGGGGAACGGAAAGAGATATAATATTCGCATTTGTCCCGGTCAAGATTGCGGATCAGACTGAAAAATGCAGTGGTGATGCCGTTGGGTTTCAGGCTTCCCGCATAGAGAAGGACTTTTTTCTTCTTTGTACCGGGCATTCGGTATTCCTGGCAGATTTTTTTACCAAGAAGGACATGACGGCAGAGGTTGGAAGTGGCACTGATATTTTCGTAAGTACAGTACTTTTCCAGAAAAGCTCTGTCCGGACAGCCGGTGTGCTCCTGAAGTTCTTCTGCGACCTCTTCCGGGGTGGTGACCACAGGAAAAGGATAATCGCTGATATCTTCGTACATTCCACGTTCTCTCAGATATTCTTCCTTGTCATAAGCAAAAAGAATGATCTTCCGTCCGGTATTGGCATAATCATACAGGACACTGGAATAGTCTGTGATCAGCACATCACAGGCATTAAGCACTTCATAAGTGTCATATTCAGACGGAAAACTGCGGATGTGGTGATAACTGTCTACAGGAAGAAGATTCTGTACAAAAGGATGAAGTTTTACCAGAAGAATCTGATTGTCCTGCAGCAGGTGATCCAGCCTGGAAAGATAATCTCTGATCTGAGCGATATATTCATCCTCTTTTACAGAGGCAGATGTGCCGCGAAAGGTAGGCATGTACAGACTCAGCTGGCATCCACCATAGCCCAGTACTTCTTTCAGTTTCAGACCACGATCCCCATCAAAAAAAACGGCATTTCTGGGATAGCCTTCATGAAGGACAGTACCCTGGTATAATTCTGTAAGATTATAGGCTCCTGCCATTTTTTCTTCCATATATATGTTAGGAAAGACAAGGTAATCTGACATAAGGAGATTACGCATGACATTGCCGGTGTCATGACGCTCGGAAGGATTGTCCTGTCCCATTCGTTTCAGAGGGGTGCCATGCCACACATTCAGAATGATCTGCCCTTCTTTTTTGATATATCTCCCGGGAAAAGTAGTATCTGTGATCAGAAAACCTGCCCTGGACAGATGATAATAATAAGGAACAGATCCGGTCAGCACAATATGATCCGGCTTCAGTCCGTAATGGGAAAGCTTCCGAAGAATTGCCTCCCGGTGTCCTTTGTGGACCGCCAGAACAATATGAAAATCTCTGTAATCCGGCTGGGACAATTCCTGAAAAATAGCCAGAATGTTGCTTTCCAGTGCAAGGCCACTTCTGGATACAAGAAGAATCTCTCTGGTATCAACAGGAGTTTTTTCATAAAAGGTATTATAAAAAGGATACCATGTACCACTTTTCAGTTTTTTGATGATCTTTTTTGTAAGTGCCATACTTCCTCTTTTCTATATGATAAATTATTGTAACTGTTCACAGCAACAATAAATCAAAGATCATTGGTAAGATGTAATTTATCCAGAATGTAGAAAACAAGGCTTAATGCCATAGCTACCACGCAGGCAAGAACCATTCCTGTAAGTTTTACATTGCCAAGATTCAGTGAAATTCCGGAAAGACCTACGATAAATACTACGGAGGTCAGTGCCAGGTTACGGGATTTACTGTAATCTACCTGATTGTCCACCAGCATACGAAGACCGGAGGTACCGATCATACCATATAAAAGGAAGGAAATACCTCCAATTACAGGTCCCGGAATGGTGTTGATCAGTGCTGCCAGCTTGCCAAGGAAGGAGCAGCAGATAGAAAGAACAGCTGCACCGCCAATAACCTGTACGCTGTAGACTTTGGTCATAGCCATAACACCAATGTTTTCACCATAAGTGGTAGTAGGAACAGAACCAAGACAGCCGGAAACTGTTGTTGAGAAGAAATCTGCAAAAAGAGAACGGTGAAGTCCAGGATCTTTCAGAAGATCTTTACCTACGATTTTGCTGGTAACGATCTGGTGTCCGATGTGCTCGGAAGTAACCAGAAGCAGTGCCGGGAATATGGTCAGTATTGCATCAAGGTTGAATTTGGGCTGCTGAAAGTTGGGAAGTGCGAAGAAAGCAGCTTCCTTTACTGCTGTAAAGTCCAGAATGCCACAGAGTGCAGCGGAAATGTAGCCTGCAATAATGGCGATCAGGATCGGAATTACAGACAGAAAACCTCGGAAAAGGATCTGACCGAAAACAGCAACGCCAAGAGTGATCAGAAATACGATGACATTTTTCATATTGACAGTATCGTCCAGAAGACCGGCCGTACTTGCAGCACTTCCTGCCAGTTCCAGACCGATAAGAGCTACAACAGGTCCCATGGCAGCAGTTGGAAGTACAATATCGATCCAGTCAGTTCCACACTGACGGATGATCAGTGCAACAAACATTCCGGCAATGCCGAGAACAACAAAACCACCAAGTGCATACTGATAACCGAATTTACTTGCTACCAAAAGCCCGGGCGACAGGAATGCGAAACTGGATCCCAGATATGCAGGTGCCTTGCCCTTGGTGATCAGAATGAACAGAAGAGTTCCCACACCATTCATCAGTAATACGATCGCAGGATTGATACCAAACATAAAAGGAACCAGTACAGATGCGCCAAACATGGCGAACATGTGCTGGATACTCAAAGGAATCAGCAGATTGACCGGTACCTTTTCCTGAACTTGAATAATTTTTCTCTCCATTTTACCCTCACTTTCTCATCTGTATGGTCAGATGAAGTCAAAATTGTAACTGTTCAGTATCCTCACAGTTACCCAAAATTTATAATATTATAGCACAGGTTTTTCGTGAATACTATTTGAAACAGGGAATATTGATAAAAAATTAATTGTAAAAAAATACCTGCTGTGTTGTCTGCGAAGAAAGAGTTTTTGAGAATATTGCAAAAACTGTGGGATGATTGTAAAATAAACGTACAGAAAAGGCAACGTAAGAAGCATAAATATAAGTTGACGATAACAAAGTTACAGTTTAAACTATAACGTGAACTTGTATCAGAGTACAAAGGATAAATAAGATGTATATAATTGATTTTCATTCTCACATTCTTCCGGGGATTGATGACGGAGCCAGAAATATGAATTCTGCCATGTCTATGCTGGAGCAGGTGAGAGAACAAAAAGTGGATTATATGGTGGCAACACCCCACTTTTATGCATCGCAGGATCGAATCGAAACTTTTCTTCAAAGAAGAGAGAAAGCCTGGGATGCTTTTTGGAGTGCTATTCAGGAAAAGGGTTATCAGAACCAACCCCATATAATATTGGGCAGTGAAGTGGCTTTTTTTGATGGGATCAGCAGAGCAGAGGATATTCCGGAGCTGACAATGAGGGATACGAACATCCTTCTGGTAGAAATGCCTTTTGTACCGTGGACGGACAGGAATATTGATGAGATTCATTACCTTATTAAAGAGAGAAATCTCCGGGTATTGATTGCACATCTGGAGCGTTTTATCTGGATGCCCGGTAACAAAAAAATGGTTAGTAAACTTTTGGAACTTCCGGTATCTGTACAGGTCAATGCAGAAAGTCTCACAGACTGGAGACATCGCAGGGCATTGGTTAAGATGTTCAGTAAAGGGACAGCCCATGTACTTGGAAGTGACTGTCATGGATCCAGACACCGGATACCTAATCTTCAGGCTGGCAGAGAGATTATCCTGAAGAAAGCAGGGGCAGAGTGCCTGGAAAAGATAGATCAATATGGTCAGCAACTGTTGTTTGGAGATTAATACCACACCAGATCGTGGGAATCTACTATTATTGGAGGAAGATAGAATGTCAAAAAAATCGATGGTCGCTGTCAGTGTTATTCTGCTGGTTCTTCTGGTTGCACTGATGGTATGTGAGAGAATGAATCCGACAGGTGGACAGGTTTTGCTTCAGAGCATTTTCTGAACAGAGGAGAAATGAAGACATGTCTGGATATAGAAGAAGAAAACATAAGAAAAGGAAGGTTTACAGAGGTCTGATCATAGGAACTGTAGTTCTGATTATAGGAGCAGGCTTTACCATGTTCGTGCTTGGAGGTGCAGATAATCAGCGAGTAGCTGGTTCAGACACCGCCGAAGATGACAAAAGCGTGATCTACAAAGGTGAGACTTATGAACCCAAAGGGAATCTGGAAACTTATCTTATTGCGGGAATTGATTCAGCAGGCAAAGTAGAAGATGTACAAGAATATGATGGCACAGGACAGTGTGATGTACTGGAAGTGATCGTCAGAGACAGAGATACAGATGAGTGTAAGCTCCTGAGTATAGACCGTAATACGATCACATCAGTAAGGAGTCTGGATGATGATGGTACGGATTTGGGAGCTACAGATATTCAGATTTCGCTGGCTCATTCCATGGGATTGGACAATAAAGTACGTGCTGAGAATACAGTAGATGCAGTATCGACTCTTCTGGATGGTCAGAAGATTGATGGATATGCAATGGTGAATATGAGTGCCATTCAGCTGGTTAATGACATGGTAGGTGGTGTCACAGTTACGATTGAAGATGATTTTTCCCAGAGAGATCCTACTTTGAAGATGGGTGAGACAGTAACACTGATGGGAGAACACGCCGAAAATTATGTCCGGGGAAGAATGGATGTAGGAGATGGCAGCAATCAGAACCGTATGAATCGTCAGAATACCTATGAGGAAGGGTTCAAAACTGCTTTTCGTGCCAAATGTCAGGTAGATAATACATTCCCTCTGGATGTATATCATGCCATGGAAGAATATATGACTACCAATATCAGTGCCAAGAAATTCAGTCGTCTCGCTATTCTGTTGTCAGATGCGAAAGAGGATAAGAAGGTTTCCATAGAGGGAACTTATGGGGTGGACGAAACCGACTGGCAGACTTTTAACCCCAACAGAGACAGCCTGAAAGAAGCCATTCTTGAGCTGTTCTACGAAAAGAAAAAGTAATGTGAATTCCAGGCGATCCCGCCTGTAGAAAGAATATACAAGGAGAGACAATATGAATCAGGAAAACATGAATGACGAAATGGAGATAGACCTGTTGGATCTGGCTTATATGTTGCTGGATCACTGGCATTATCTGCTGGTTTGTCTGCTTGCCGGAGCACTGGTATTTAATATCTATGCATTTTTCGGCATTGCCCCTACTTATCAGTCCACATCCAAGCTCTATGTGGTATCAGCCTCAGATGATTCTGTAGTTAACTTAAGTGACCTGAATCTTGGTACATCACTGACCGCTGATTATGAGGAATTGATGCTCAGTTATCCGGTGCTGAACAGAGTTATTGATAAACTGGAGCTGGATATGGATTATGAAGAACTGAGAGGACTTTACACACTGAATAATCCTACAGATACACGAGTGCTTCAGATTACAGCTACAACTACAGACCCTCAGCTTTCCATGGATCTGGCAGAAGCTATGGCAGAAGTTTCCGTATCTTATCTGCCGGAGACCATGAGTACTCTTGCACCGAACATTGCTCAGCACGCCAAACTTCCGGAGTACAAAGCAGGTCCAAGTTACAGTAAATACACTATGATGGGTGGCCTTCTGGGACTGGTTCTCTGCTGTGGTGTACTGGTTGTAAGATATCTTATGGATGATACGATCCATACAGCAGAAGACATGGAAAAATATTTTGGTACAGCACCTCTTACCACAATTCCTGACAGCACGCAGGTAGAAGATATGGAAGAGAGATACTACAAAAACAAGAAAAAAGGGAAGGAGAAAAGGAGCAGTAAAAAATGAAACAATTAGATATAGTACTTCCAGAGCTTCCCTACGCAGTAGAAGAAGCAATGAACCGCCTCAGAGTAAATATCAAGTTCTGTGGCAAAAACACCAAAAAGATCCTTCTTACCAGCTGTGTTTCCAATGAAGGTAAAACAACAGTTTCCACTTATTTATGGAAGATGCTGGCAGAAGCAGGATTTCCGACTGTTTTGGTAGATGTAGATCTGCGTAAGTCAGTTATGATGAAGAGACTTCAGGCGGATTACAAAGAAGAAAAAGGTCTGAACCATTATCTTTCCGGAATGGCAGAGCTGAATGAAGTTATATATAAGACCAATATTCCGAATGGATATCTGGTACCATGTACACAGCTTCTCAACAACCCTTCTTCCCTTCTGGAAGATGCAAGGTTTAAAGAACTTCTGGATACACTGGCAGAAAAATTCCGTTTTGTGATTGTAGATACACCGCCTCTTGGAAATGTATCGGATGGTACACTGATCGGTTCCATGTGTGATGGTGCTATTCTGGTAGTACGTGCCGGAGAAACATCCAAATCTATGATCCGTCAGTCTATCAACGAAATTGAGCAGTCCGGATGTAAACTTCTGGGAACTGTACTGAATCGTGCAGATGTGTCAGGCAGAGCCGGCAGATATGGACGATATGGCAAATATGGTTACGGTTATGGCTATGGATATGGCTATGAACCTGAGCAGAAAAACACAAAATAAATCAGGTAATTCTTTCCTTAAGGGAAAATTACATATAGAACTATTAACCGGATAAACGGGCCAGCGTGGCCAGGGCCGTTTATTGATACATGTTATGTTATGAAGGAGTTGAGTCGGATGAAAACATTAAAGAAACTTGCAGTTATCATGCTTTCTGTAATGGTTCTCTTCGGAACTATGACAGTACCGGCATCTGCAGCTGCAAAAACTTCACCGAAGAAACAGACTCTTGCAGCAGCTTCTCTGAAAAAAACCTCTTTTACTTACAACAGAAAAAGACAGGTTGGAGAGCTGAACAGAGTAAAAGGATCTAACGGCAAATACCTGAAAAAAGGTGTAGATTACAAGGTAGTTTACCCGAAAAAATCCACAAATGCCGGAACTTACACAGTAATTATCAAAGGTCTGGGCAAATATGCCGGACAGACTCTGAAGAAAACCTACACAATCAAAAAAGCACCTGCTAAGAAAAACATCGTAACTGTATGGACAAACTCTGTATCAGTTAAGAAAGCTCAGGTTGCTAAGAAGAACTACAGCACAAACATCAAATTCGCAAGAATGGCTGGTGGACCCAAATGGGTATCCAGCAATCCTAAGGTTGTAAAAGTTAACAATGCTGGTAAGATCACAGTTGTTAAGGGTGCTAAGAAAGGCACTTACAAAGTAACTCTGGTTGTTACAGCAAGAAACTACAAACAGGTTAAGAAAGTTGTTAAAGTTGTAGTTAGATAATGATTTTTCTTAAAAAGTTCCCTGGCCACGCAGGGAGCTTTTTTTGTGCCGAAATTCTTATCATAATATAAAAAAATATTGCTTTTTTATTAAATTTATATTATAATCTTTGATGTAAAAAGAATTTACCCTTCAAAAATTTTTTTTACATAACCCCTTATTTAATTATTTATACTCCCCTTGAAGACCCTGGTAGCTCCCCTACCAGGGTTTTCTCTTTGCCATAATGGAGAAAAGTTGTTTTTGTCAAAATGAATTTTAATGCATATTTTTTAGCGAGAGTGAAATACTAAGTCCTGTAGCATAAAATTGGTTACTGTGAAGATCGTGAACAGCAACTAAGAGTGTTACTAATATTCATAAATGCTCAGGAGGAAATAACAAATGGCAAAAAATTATGAAAACGAAAACAAGACAGGAAACTACAGTGCAGACAAAACATCCGGTAAAAATGCAATGAACGCAGGAAAAAACAGCTCTAAAAACAAAACTTCCAACAGTTCCAGAAACAGCTACGGAAACAAAACATCCAGTGCTTACGATGAGGAAGAAAGATATTAATACAAAAGAATAAAAGAAGAAACTTAAGGCTTCGCATCGGCGGGGCCTTTTTTCGTTGTCGGGCATATAATAAAGCAAAAAGGAAGGCTTGCCATGTTTCCTATAGAAACAATATCGGCAAAAATGCTTGATTATTATGTAGGGCGTTCTGATGCTTTGATCATAGATCTCAGAGACAAAGAAGCTTACCGGAAAAGTCATATAAAAGGAGCTGTAAATGTACCTTATGAAGAAGCAGAAGAAGGTTTTCAGTTTGCCAGGGACAAAACCCTTGTTTTTTACTGTGATCGTGGTGGCGCCAGTATGGCAGCTGCCAGAAAGTATGTACAGATGGGGTACAGAACCAGATCGGTGATCGGTGGTTTTGGAGCGTACAGAGGAAGAAATCTTGTAATTTTGTGATAACCATGGTAAGGTAATAAAAAACACACAGAGGAGACGAAAAAATGAAATATATGTTTGCATCTGATGTACATGGTTCCGCATATTACTGTCGTAAAATGCTGGATGTATATAAAGAAGAAAAAGCAGAGCGCCTGGTACTGCTGGGCGACCTGCTTTATCATGGCCCGAGAAACGACCTTCCAAAGGAATATGCCCCCAAAGAAGTAATTGCCATGCTTAACGATATGAAGAATGAGATCTATGCTGTAAGAGGAAACTGCGAGGCAGAAGTAGATCAGATGGTTCTTTCTTTTCCGGTAATGGCAGATTACTGTATTCTTGCTATAGATGGGCTTACTTTCTATGCCACACATGGACATGTTTATAATGAAAAAAATCTGCCGCCTTTTAAAGAAGGAGATATTCTCATCCATGGTCATACCCATGTACTGAAAGCAGAACAGAGGGAAGGTTACATTCTTCTGAACCCAGGTTCCGTTTCTATTCCAAAAGAAGGTAATCCACCTACTTATGCAGTACTGGAAGATAAAGTATTCACAATCAAAGATTTTGACGGAAATATTGTCCGGGAAATGAGGCTTGCATGAAACAGATGGAACTGATTGCTCCATGTCATTTTGGAATGGAAGCGGTGTTGAAACGTGAGATCATTGATCTGGGTTATGATATCAGCAAAGTAGAAGATGGTAAGGTTACTTTTATTGCAGACGCACCGGGTGTGGCTCAGGCCAATATGTTTCTTCGTTCCACAGAGAGAATCCTTCTGAAAGCAGGAGAATTCAAAGCAGTTACCTTTGAGGAACTTTTTGAAAAAACAAAAGCAATTCCCTGGGAAGAATATATCCCCAAGGATGGCAGGTTCTGGGTTGCAAAAGCCAATTCTGTAAAAAGCGCGCTGTTCAGCCCATCTGATATTCAGTCTATTATGAAAAAGGCCATCGTAGAGCGTCTGAAGGCCGTATACGGTATCTCCTGGTTTCCAGAGGACGGGGCAAGTTTCCCGATCAGAGTTTCCTTTATGAAAGATATTGCCACCATTGGAATTGATACATCAGGTGTTTCTCTCCATAAGAGAGGCTACCGTCAGATGACAGTCAAGGCACCTATCACAGAGACACTGGCTTCTGCCCTGATCATGCTGACTCCATGGAATAAAGACCGTATTCTGGTAGATCCTTTCTGTGGAAGTGGAACCTTTCCTATTGAAGCTGCTATGATGGCAGCGGATATGGCACCAGGAATGAACCGTTCCTTCCTTGCTGAGGACTGGAAGCATCTGGTACCACGTAAATGTTGGTACGATGCTCTGGAAGAAGCCCAGGACAGAGTCAATACAGATATTAAGGTAGACATTCAGGGATTTGATATTGATCCGGAAGCTCTCAAAGCAGCCAGAGCTAACGCAAAGATGGCAGGTGTGGATCATCTGATCCATTTTCAGCAGAGAGCAGTAAAAGATCTGAGACATCCGAAACCTTATGGGTTTATTATTACCAATCCTCCTTATGGTGAACGACTGGAAGAGAAGGAAGCACTGCCGGCTCTTTATAGAGAGATTGGAGAAAGCTTCCGGAACCTTGATAAATGGTCCATGTATCTGATCACATCCTATGACCGTACAGAAAATGATGTCGGAAGAAAAGCGGACAAAAACCGTAAGATTTATAATGGAATGCTGAAAACTTATTATTATCAGTTTCTGGGACCAAAGCCGCCGAGGAGGAATGCATGATGAAAAAAGTAATTTTTGCAACAGGTAATGAAGGTAAGATGAAAGAGATCCGGGAGATTCTGGGAGATCTGGATATAGAGCTTCTGTCTTTGAAAGATGCGGGAATCCATGCAGATATTGTAGAAGATGGCAAGACCTTTAAAGAAAATGCCCTGATCAAAGCCAGAGCCATCAGAGATCTTACAGGAGAGATCGTGCTGGCAGATGATTCCGGACTGGAGATTGATTATCTGAATAAAGAACCTGGCGTTTATTCTGCCCGCTATATGGGAGAAGATACTTCTTATCATATCAAGAATGCCAATCTGGTAGAACGTCTGAATGGAGTTCCCGATGAGAAGAGAACAGCCAGATTTGTCTGTGAGATCGCAGCTGCTTTTCCGGACGGAACAGAAAAGACCGCAAGAGGAACCATGGAGGGCCGTATTGGATATGAGGAAAGCGGTGCCAATGGCTTCGGATACGACCCTATTTTTTATCTTCCGGAGTATGGTTGTACATCGGCGGAACTTTCCATGGAAGAAAAAAATAAGATCAGTCACAGAGGAAAGGCACTGCAGGCTATTAAGGATGAACTTCGATGAAAATTCTGGTTGTAAGTGATACACATGGCAGAGATGAAAATCTGGAGACAGTAGTGTACAGAGAGGCACCTTTTGATATGCTGGTGCACTGTGGCGATGTTGAGGGCAGAGAAATTTTTATTGAAGCTCTTGCAGAGGTGCCCTGCTGTATTGTGTCCGGAAATAATGATTTCTTCTCAGACCTTCCCAGAGAGGAAGAGATAGAGATTGCAGGAAAGAAATTTCTGGTAACTCATGGTCATTACTATGGTGTTTCTATAGATGAGACAGGTGTGGTGGAGGAAGCACACTCCCGTAATTGTGATGGCGTGATGTTCGGACATACTCACAGGCCTGTTCTGGAGGTTATCGATGGAATCCTGGCGATCAATCCGGGAAGTCTGTCCTATCCCAGACAAATGGGCAGGAGACCAAGCTACGTAGTGCTGGAGACTGATGAGGATGGGAATATCACAGGAGAAATAAAGTATTTGTAGATGAAATAGAGTATTTCTTCACAGCTGCTCAGTAAGTTGTAGAGAAATACTTTGTCACTGTTACAGTAACAAAGTAGAAATACGCTGAAAAGCGAGTAAAATCAAGGTTTTCCCCGGTATGGACAAATTGTCTGTACCGGGGAAATTTTTGCGAAAATAAAAAAAATAAAAAAATTTGAAAAAAGGTGTTGACATTTGTCTCTGCCTGACATATAATATGTCTTGCGTTGAGCGATACAGCAAAAACGCAAACAACTAAATACCGTTAACGGGGTGTGGCTCAGCTTGGCTAGAGCGCCTGGTTTGGGACCAGGAGGCCGCAGGTTCGAATCCTGTCACC
>OLRJ01001391.1_pt1 | contig 20728 bp, 15 predicted proteins | sample 1672741 | NCBI WGS metagenome assembly OLRJ01 (sample SAMEA3136719, study PRJEB25190) | human gut metagenome | biome: human gut; feature: human-associated habitat; material: faeces | place: Austria | collected 2013
AACCGTATTTTGAACGGTTTACGAGAGAACTCCCTGATATCTGCGCACTGGCAGAATGTCCGGAGGAGAAGCTGTTGAAGCTGTGGGAAGGTTTGGGATATTACAACCGTGTAAGGAATATGCAGATCGCAGCACAGACGGTTATGGAACAATATGGCGGAGAACTTCCGGCAGATTATGAGCAGTTATTGCAGCTGAAAGGAATCGGAAATTATACAGCGGGAGCCATTGCATCTATCGCATACGGGATTCCGGTTCCGGCGGTGGACGGAAATGTGCTGCGTGTCATCATGCGTCTGACCGGAGACGACAGTGATATTATGAAACAGTCGGTAAAGACAAAAGTAGAGCAGGCATTGCTTCCGGTCATGCCGGAGAACGAGGCAGGGGCATTTAATCAGGCATTAATGGAGCTTGGCGCTACAGTCTGTGTTCCAAACGGCGCACCAAATTGTGAAGCCTGTCCGTGGAAAACATTTTGCAGCGCAGGTTTGGAAGGAAGCTATGACAGGCTTCCGGTCAAGAGCAAAGCAAAAGCGCGAAAGATTGAACATCGCACGATTTTATTGATCCGTGACGGAGAGCATGTGGTATTACAAAAGCGGTCGAAAAAAGGTCTGCTGGCAGGATTGTATGAATTTCCCAATTATCTGGCAGAATATTCAGAAGAGGAAGCACTGGAAAAAGTACGGGAGCTGCATCTGCATCCACTGCGTATCCGCAAACTTCCGGATGCAAAGCACATTTTTTCCCATGTGGAATGGCATATGCAGGGTTATATGATACAGGTGGATACCCTGACCCGTGAAGAATCCGGTTTGATGTTTGCTGAAATCGCAGAAGCAGAAGAAAAATACGCCATTCCGTCAGCCTTTGCAGCGTATACTAAACAGCTGAACCTGAAACAGGGAGCTGCGGCGGTAAAAGCTGATCAGGGCGTATTGTGATTATTTTATTGCAGGTGCTGAGAAAGGAAATATTTTATAACAATAAGATAATTGCTTGAAATGCAGGGAAATCTGGAATTTCAGATATAAAAAAGAGGAAGCCGGTACTCTCTGCACCGGCTATCTACATGAAAAAGATTTATGAAAAGAAATTGTGTTGTTGATTTGCTTATCAACTTAAAATCAGTATATCGGGAAATTATGTCCGGCATATGTGTAAGTTGTGTTTATTTAGTTAATAAAATATGAACAGATTATGAATATGTATTGTTTTGTGGTAATTGATAGTTGTTTTGTACGGATAAAGTGATGATATGGAGAAAAATGGAATGATAATGTTTTGTCAGAATAAACAAATTTAAGTAACAGTTATCATGCAAATGGATTCCTTGAAAGGAACGTAGCCGGATGTTTACAGTAAAAAAAGAAAGGAACATCGGTAAAAGATCAAATATCGAAAACGCATAAAATATGAGAACATTGTTTGGATGATACAGATTCTGATCGTAGCTTTATCAGTTTATTGAAAATTTATTACAACTTTCTATGGAAAGGTTGTATAATAGTATAGAACGGCGAAAAGCAGTTACAGAAATGATGAGAGGATCAGAGAGATTCGATTTCTGGAGGGATAGGGATATATGAAGCTATTAACAGTAACCGTGCCCTGTTATAATTCACAGGATTACATGGAACGTTGCATTGATTCGTTGCTGCTCGGTGGCGAAGACGTGGAGATCATCATTGTGGATGACGGATCTACAGACCGTACCGGAGAGATCGCAGATGAATATGCAAGGAAATATCCGGAGATAGTTCGTGTCATCCATCAGGAAAATGGCGGACATGGCGCAGGACTGAATGCAGGGATCAACCATGCGACCGGATTGTATTTCAAGGTTGTCGACAGCGATGACTGGGTGGAAGAGACCGCATATCGAAAAGTGTTGTCTACGCTTCGCAGTTTATGCAGTGGCGGCTGCATGCTGGATATGATGATCAGTAATTTTGTATATGAAAAAGACGGGGCAAAGCATAAAAGGATCGTAAAGTATACGAAGGTGCTTCCGGGAAATCAGTTGTTTGGCTGGGCAGAGACCAAAAATTTTCCTATTGGAAAATATATACTGATGCATTCCGTGATCTACCGGACACAGCTGTTGAGAGACTGTCATCTGGTGCTTCCGAAGCATACGTTTTATGTGGATAATCTTTTTGTGTATATACCACTTCCCTATGTAAAGACTATGTATTATCTGAATGTGAACTTTTACAGGTATTATATAGGAAGAGAGGATCAGTCCGTAAATGAGAGCGTTATGATCCGGCGGATCGATCAGCAGCTGAGGGTAAACAAGCTGATGATCGATGCCTATGATCTGAAACGGATGCAGGATCGGCATCTGCGGCGCTACATGCTCAGTTATCTGGAAATCATCACGATCATATCGACAGTCATGCTGATGAAATCCGGTACAAAGGAAAATCTTCAGAAGAAACGGGATCTCTGGGCTTATGTGCGGAGTCAGGATCGATGGCTGTTTCAGCGTCTGCGAAACCATATTATGGGGCAGACGATCCATTTGCCGGGAAAGGGAGGACGCAAGATCTCCCTGGCGATCTACAAGATATCGCAAAAAGTAATAGGATTTAATTAATGTACGGTTAGAATTATTACAATGAAGATTATTGCAATTCATTTTTGTATGCAAGGGCAGTTGTGCAGAATGAAAAAAGGGAAGCAGTATAGCGGTAATATTTCATTAAGAAAATTCCGGGCGTATATACTATGATTTAAGGAGGAACTAAATAATGGCAGAAAATGAATGCGGAAGCTGCTCCAGTGGAAGCTGTGAAGGGTGTGAAAGCAGTAGCTGTGGTGGAAGCTGTTCCGGACAGGATCCACAGAGCTTTCTGGAAAAATTAAATGAACATTCGGCAGTAAAAAAAGTCATTGGCGTTGTCAGCGGAAAAGGCGGTGTAGGAAAATCCTTTGTTACCGCATCCCTTGCGAGCGCAATGGCGAAAAAAGGATATCAGGTAGGCATCATGGATGCGGATATCACAGGACCATCCATTCCGAAAATGTACGGTGTACACGGTCCGGCACAGGGAACAGAATGGGGCATACTTCCGATCGCAGCTGATGACGGTGTAAAGATTATGTCTATCAACCTTCTGATGGATGATGAAGAGGCTCCGGTCATCTGGAGAGGTCCGGTCATCGCAGGCGTGGTAAAACAGTTCTGGAGTGATGTATACTGGGGCGATATTGATTATCTCTTTGTGGACATGCCGCCTGGAACCGGCGATGTACCGCTGACCGTCTTCCAGTCCCTGCCGGTGGATGGCATCGTAGTCGTTACTTCTCCGCAGGATCTGGTTCAGATGATCGTAAAGAAAGCTTACAATATGGCAAATATGATGAAGATTCCGATCCTCGGCGTTATCGAGAACTACAGTTATCTGAAATGTCCGGACTGTGGCAAAGAGATCAAGCTGTTTGGCGAGAGTCACATTGATGAAGTGGCAAAAGATCTGGATATGAAAGTCCTTGGAAAAATGCCTCTGGATCCGGCATACGCGCAGCTGGCAGATGAAGGTATCTTCTATAAGGCAGATAATATTTATCTGAACAAGGCGATAGAAGTGCTGGAAAACCTGTAAGATTAAAAAATAGTATTTTTTAAAAAGAAAATCCCCTGGATAAGATGTAAAATTGACAGATCTTTTCTTACTGGATAAAAATCCGGTAAGGAAGGAAACGTTGAAAATACATTTTTTCAGAGGATTTTTTGTTATTTATTTTTCAAGTGCTGTTCTGTTACCAGTTAATAACAGAACAGCTGAAAGTGAGAGAGAATTTGTATATAAAAAATTTTTATATCTATTTGCACCATCAGATGAGTGAGCATTCGAGGGGACAATATAAAAATGAATAGTGGCATCTATATAAGATTTGCCCTGTAAAACTGGGATTAAAACAGGGTAATTTCCGTGAGGGCATGACAACCAAATTTGCGATTGACTAACGGTATAGTTCTGTGTTACCTTACTGCGTAAACAAAAAAGAAGCAAACATATACTTATAATTGAAAAATAAAAACCGGCAGAAGTTTATGCATATATGGAGGTATAGAGACTATGAAAATGAAAACAGAGGAACAGGTTGTTATGCGGGTATCCGCAACAAGTATAGCGGTAAACCTGTTATTATCATTATTTAAATTACTGGCAGGTATTTTCGGACATTCCGCAGCGATGATCTCTGATGCAGTACATTCCGCTTCCGATGTGTTCAGTACCGTTATTGTCATCGCAGGCGTTAAGATTGCAGGAAAAGATGCGGACAGTGAGCATCAGTATGGACACGACAGATTTGAATGTGTGGCATCTGTTGTACTTGCCATTGTTCTCGGCGCTACCGGTCTCGGCATCGGATTATCCGGTGTAAATAAGATCCGAAGCGGAGAATATGGTTCCTTTGCTGTTCCGGGCATGATGGCCATGATCGCCGCTCTGGTATCCATTGCTGTTAAAGAGTGGATGTTCTGGTATACCAAGTCTGCGGCAAAAAAAGTAAATTGCAGCGCTCTGATGGCAGATGCGTGGCATCATCGTTCTGATGCCATGTCATCCATCGGAAGTTTTGTGGGTATTCTGGGTGCAAGACTTGGATTTCCGATCTTTGATTCTCTGGCAAGTATTGTGATCTGTGTATTAATTTTAAAAGCAGCTGTTGAAATCTTTTTGGATGCGATGAAGAAAATGACGGATGAATCCTGTGATAAAGATACGGTGGAAGAGATGCGTCGGTTTGTGCTGGAACAACCTGGTGTGGATGGTATCGAATCTCTCCGTACAAGAATGTTTGGTTCCAGAATCTACGTGGATGTGGAAATCTGTGCAGACGGCAACCTTCCGTTGTGGAAAGCCCATGATATCGGGGAAGAGGTGCATCAGGGAATTGAAAAGCATTTCGAAAAAGTGAAACACTGTATGGTACATGTAAGCCCAAACAGTGAAGAAAGAACCGATGCATTACACATCGGTTCTTCTGAGAAAACGAAAATATTTCACAAGCGGACTATATAAGAACAGCCACATGATCGCTGCTAGAGCGAATGCAGTCAGCACGTCAAATACAGAATGCTGTTTTATGAACATGGTAGATAAAATGATCAGAATGGTAAGGACCAGGGCTGCGGCTTTGGTTCCTTTTCGTTTTACATGTTTACTGTAAAAGATTGCGACACATGCAGCGATGGAATTGTACACATGGATGCTTGGAAAAAGATTTGTGGGGGTATCCGTACTGTAAAGATGGCGCACCATATCTGTAAAAATGTTGTCTCTTGGAAAGACTTCCGGCCGCAGACAGTGTCCGTTCGGATATAATGTGGAGATGACAAGAAACAGAGTCATTCCTACCCCCAGAAAGATGCACAGCCGGATAAATTCTTTTGCATCTGCAAAAAAGAAAAATACTGCCGTTGCAATGATATAGGCAAACCAGAGAAAATACGGGATGACAAAAAATTCGCAGAAAGGGATCATGTCATCCAGAGGCATATGGATTATATGGAAATTTGTGGTTATATGTTTTTCCAGCCAGGAAAACCAGGGAAAATACAGGAAGACATATAAAAAAATAAGCCCATGTTTATGATTTCTTAAAAATTTCTTTACCTTTTGCATGCGGATTACCTCTATTATATTAATATGTATTTGCAAAAATATTCTTTTAAATATAAAAATTCATTTGTATCGTGGAAAAAGTTAAAATAGAGAGTCCGACAACGAACTCTCTATCCATATTTTTATGATAATCGGAGTGACAAGATTTGAACTTGCGATCTCTCGCCCCCCAGACGAGCGCTTTACCAGACTAAGCCACACCCCGAAACGTATAACAAAGATTTTATCATATTTTAAAGGAAATGCAAGAGAAACAGCAGGTGTTGACAAAAAAATATTTAAAATCTATAATCGTATGAGCTGTAAAAAGTGTGTAGATAAAAGGAAGTAAGGAAACTATGAACGAAAAAAAAGAGAACCAGCCGTTAAAGAAGAAAAATAAGAAAAAATGGATTCTGATCTTTGTGGTGGCAGCCGTTGCCATTATCTATCTTGGAATCTCTTTTTTCTTTATTAAGCATTATCTGCCGAAGACGACGATCAATGGCATTTCCTGTTCTGGTAAGACAGTGAAACAGCTGGAAGATATGATCCGTGAAGATGTGGAAAAATATGAACTGACGATTCAGGAGCGTGGTGGCAGTACAGAAATGCTGAAAGGCGCGGATTTCTCACTAAAAGCAGAGTTTGATGATACGTTGACAAATATCCTGAACGGACAGCATACTTTTGCATGGCCGGTTGCTCTGTTTAAGGGAAATGATTATGAACAGGATCAGATGGTCAGCTATGACGAAGCGGCTCTGACAGATCTGGTCAATCAGCTTACCTGCATGGATCAGGATCAGATGACGCAGTCTGAGGATGCAAAACCAGTATACTCAGAAGAAAAACAGGAGTTTGAGATACAGCCGGAAGTCTATGGAACTTATATCGACAATGGCGCATTTCAGCAGAAGATAAAAGAGAATGTAATCAGTCTGCAGAGCACTCTGGATCTGGAAAAAGCCGGCTGTTATACTGATCCTGTTTACACGAAAGATTCACAGGAAACAAAAGATGCCTGTGAAAAGATGAATCAGATGGCTTCCACAAAGATTACCTATGATATGGTAGATATCGACAGTATTGAGATCAGTAAATCTGATATTGCAAAATGGCTTACGACGGATGAAAATATGAACGTAACCTTTAATGATGAAGCTCTGAGCCAGTATGTATCAGATTTTGCCAATAAATACAATACGCTGTACAAAAAACATACCTTAAAAACCAGCTGGGGTTCTGATGTAACTATTACAAAGGGAAGTTATGGATGGCGTCTTGATCAGGAAAAAGAGCGGAAACAGCTGAAAGAGGATGTACAGGCGATGCAGGAAGTGAAACGTCAGCCGGAGTATTCCAGAACGGCAAAGAGCCATACGGCCAATGATTATGGCAATACTTATGTAGAGATTAATCTGACAGCGCAGCACCTGTATTTTTACAAGGATGGCAAAAAAATCATCGATACAGATTTCGTATCTGGAAATGTTGCAAAAAATACGGCCACACCGGTAGGAATTTATCCGGTTACCTATACACAAAAGGATGCAACGCTTCGTGGAGATAATTATGAGACTCCGGTATCTTTCTGGATGCCATTCAACGGCGGTGTAGGAATGCACGATGCTACATGGAGAAGTAAATTTGGCGGAACCATTTATAAGACAAACGGTTCCCATGGCTGCATCAATCTGCCATACAGCGCAGCCCAGACAATCTTCCAGTATTTGAAAAAAGGAGATCCGGTACTGGTTTATGAACTTCCGGGAACGGAGCGCAGTAGTTCAGGAAGTAGTAGTTCAGGAAGCAGTACGACTACTGACACACAGGCTGCTACAGAGAGCTGATAGTAAAATTCTCTCATAAAAAGTCATAAAAAGCCAGTAAACAGGGTGTTTTCGCTTGTAAATAGCGGAAAAATTAGGTAAAATAATTACAATGGATTTGGAACCAGGCTGACAGCTTTCAGGCCTGGTTCTGTAGTATCTGGATGATATTATGGAAAGATGAAAGAATACAGGGGGTATTTATAAGTGGATGAGAAATTACTGACACCGGTGGAAGTTGCCGAGATGTTGCAGATCAAAAAAAATACAGTATATGATATGATCAAACGTGGGGATCTGAAAGCCAGCAAGATGGGCAAGCAGTTCCGTATTGCGGAGCAGGATGTTTACGATTACCTTGGAATCAGAAGGACAGATGCAGGAGACCTTTCTTCCGAAGGCGGAAACATCGTCATCTGTGGACAGGATGTGCTGCTGGATTCCCTTTGCGCTATGTTTAATGAGCAGAAGATTCAGAAATACAGAGCATATCGCTCTCCATTGGGAAGTTATAACGGTCTCTATGAGATGTATCAGAATGACAATTATGTGGCAACCTGTCATCTCTGGGACAGCATGACGGATACTTACAACCTTCCCTATGTCGTGCGTATGCTTCCGGGTGAGCAGCTGGCAGTTTTTCATCTGATCAAACGCTGGCAGGGATTTTATGTAAAAAAAGGAAATCCGAAAAATATCAAAAGCTTTGATGATCTGACCAGGAAAGATGTAACGATGGTCAACCGTGAAAAAGGAAGCGGCATCCGTGTATTCTTTGATGAAATGCTGAAAATGCATGGCATTTCTTCGAATGAGCTGAAAGGGTACGATACGATAGCAGAGACACACCTTATTGCAGGTTCCATGGTGGCAAGGGGAAATGGCGATGTGGCTCTCGGCAATGAAAAGACCAGCAAACAGATTGATGGCATTGATTTTATTCCGTTAAAAGAAGAAAGCTATGATATCGTATTCCGAAAAGCAGATCTGGAGAAGACGCCGTATAAAAAACTGGTAGAGCTGATCCAGTCTGAGCGTTTCCGGAAAGAAGCAGAAGCAGTAGACGGTTATAATGTAACCAATATCGGAAAACAGATTTTATAAAACAGATTTTATAAAACAGTTTTTATCCGGATTTTTGTAGGATATACGCACTGCTGTCCAAAGATAATAGTATGGGATATGACAAAATATATTGTCTGTTCTTAATGGATGGATTTAATAACAACAGAGTACCGGACCAGAAATGTATAACATTTCTGGTCTTTTTGTCGTTTAAAAAAAATATAGTTATCTGAAATTAGCATGACAGGTGATAAATTAATTTGATAACAAAATAGTTTTCCTGAAAAATCAAAGATGTATAACGGATAAAACAAAACAAAAACAATTAGTACTTGAAATAAACATGATTAAAATATTTATTTTATGCTGTTTTATAAAAATAACCAGTAAAAAAACAGTAAATTAATAGTATGATTATGCATATCTGGAATAAATAGAACAATAGAATAGATAACAAAACAGATGTTTCTGCTTGACAAAAAAAAAGAAATCGCTAAAATAAAACTATATTAATTTTGACGGCATCATAAATCTTAAAATTAATCAGAGGATAAACGGAACATGGTGTTGTATATAATGGAGGATATCAAACATGAAGAAAAGAGTAGTAGCAGCTATGCTGGTATGCGTTATGGGAGCAGCTATGTTGGCAGGATGCGGCAGCAAAACGGATGACACAAAGACCAACAGCGCAGCAAAAGCTGAGACATCTGCTGAGTCAGAGAGCAAAGGCGATACATTTGATGCAACAACCGTAAATGTATTCGCTGCAGCCAGCCTTAACACTGTAATGGAAGAACTCATTAAAACTTACAATGAGACTCAGCCAAACGTAAAAATCGTTGGAAACTATGACAGTTCAGGTACACTGCTGACACAGATTGAAGAAGGCGCTAACTGTGACGTATTCTTCTCAGCAGCTCAGAAACAGATGGACACACTTCAGAACAATGACCAGCTCGTTGTAGACGGAACAAGATATAATGTAGTAAATAACCAGGTATGTGTTGTAACTTATAAAAACAGCGGTACAAAAGTTACAGGTCTTGAGAACATCGGAGATGCATCCAGCATCGCACTTGCTGATGGAAGTGTTCCGGTAGGTAAATATACAAGACAGGCTATGGTTAAAGCTGGTATGCTCAAAGAAGCAGAGGATGTTTCCAAGATCACAACTCAGGAAGTATCTGAAGCTCTTGGCGGAGTAGAGATCAACGAGTGTGCAAATGTAAGTAAAGTAGCTTCTGCTGTATCTGAGGGTGCAAATGAAGTTGGTACTATCTACAAATCCGATACATACGGTCTGGAAGATAAACTTGACATTCTTCAGGTTGTTCCGTATGATCTTACGGGAAACGTTATCTATCCGGTAGCGCAGGTTAAAAATGATCAGGCAGATGATCTTGAAAAAGCAGCTGCAGAAGATTTCGTAAAATTCCTTGTATCTGATCAGGCTAAAGCAATCTTTGATAAATACTACTTCGATACTAACGTAGAGAACTAAATTGTAATAAAATAAAAAGATTCCTTGATTGAGCGCCAAAAGATTCCATGATTTTGGCGCTCTTTTCCAGATTGCAAAAAGACATTCCTGTAATCTCTGAAAGAACGGAGAGGAGATAGTGGGGAGTATACTGAAAAAGAAAAGGAGAGAGGTTGATGTTTGAATTATTGGCATCTTTGGACTGGAGCCCGTTGCTGATATCTTTAAAGACTGGCGTAGTGGCGACGATTGTGTCATTTTTCATCGGCATTTTTGCTGCGGATCGTGTTGTTCATGCCGGACACCGGGTAAAAGCGGTGGCAGATGGCATTCTGACCCTGCCAATGGTATTACCGCCGACGGTAGCCGGATTTTTTCTGCTGCTGATCTTTAGCCGCAGAAGACCATTTGGCCGTTTTTTGTTTGAACAGTTTAATTTTACCGTTGTACAGACCTGGGCGGGTTGTATACTGGCAGCTACAGTAATCGCTTTTCCGCTGATGTATCGAAATGCGAGAGCCGCATTTGAACAGCTTGACATTAATCTGATCTATGCAGGCAGAACCCTTGGCATGTCAAATATACAGATCTTCTGGAAAATTGTTATTCCGAATGCGGGACCGGGCATCATTTCCGGAACAATCCTTACTTTCGCCCGTGCTCTTGGCGAGTATGGAGCGACCTCTATGCTTGCGGGAAATATTCCGGGCAAGACGGCAACAATCTCGCAGAAGATTGCTATGGTCATCCAGGATGGCGACTATGTGACAGCCGGCATCTGGGTTATCATCATTATGATCATTGCCTTTGGCGTTATCGCAGCCATGAATATAATCGCCGGAAAGAACCTGAAAAATGTACAGCGATGGTAGGAGAGAAAGATGGCAATCGAAGTTAATATCAAAAAGAAAATAGGAAAATTCAGTCTGGATACTTCCTTTTGCGCAGAAGAAGAGATCTTTGCATTGCTGGGAGCTTCCGGATGCGGAAAAAGTATGACGCTGAAATGTATTGCCGGAATCGAAAAACCGGATACGGGAAGGATTGTCATTAACGGAAATGTCGTATTTGATTCCGAAAAAAAGATCAACCTGCCGCCACAGAAACGGCATGTAGGTTATATGTTTCAGGATTATGCCCTGTTTCCAAACATGAATGTTCGTCAGAACATCATGGCTGGTATGGGGAAAAAGCCGGATATGAGCCGTGTGGAAAAATATGTGAAGCGGTTTCATCTGGAGGGACTGGAAAGTCATCTTCCCTCCCAGCTTTCCGGTGGACAAAAACAGCGTGTAGCACTGGCTCGTATGCTTGCTTCTGAGCCGGAGATCCTGCTGCTGGATGAGCCGTTGTCGGCACTGGACAGTTATCTGAAATGGCAGATGGAAGAGGAACTGCTGGAGATTCTGGGGCAGGTTCAGAAAACTGTGCTTTTTGTTTCACATAGCAGAGATGAGGTATATCATCTCTGTGACAGTGTGTGTGTGATTGATAATGGACACATCGAGACATTACAGCGAAAAAAAGAGTTTTTCGAGAATCCGATCACAGTGGCAGCTGCCCGTATCTCCGGATGCAGAAACATTTCAAGAGCGAAAAAGATCTCAGGGCATGAGATTGAAGCAATTGACTGGAAGATGCGTCTGTATACAGTGCGGGAGATCAAAGATGATCTTGCCTATGTCGGAATTCGTGCTCATTATGTAGAAGAAGAGCCAGTAACAGATGCAAACCGTGCAAAAGGAAATGAGTGTAATTATGCAATCCTGAAAGTGGATCATCTCTTTGAACAGCAGTTTGAAAGTGAACTGGTATTTGACTGTGGCGCAGATCAGGAAGGAAGAGATGAAAGCCATGGAAAGCTTCGCATCCTTATGGACAAACAGCGTGGCAGAGAACTGGCAGCATATCCGGAATTGCTGATACATATCCCGGATGAAGCCGTATTGCTTTTAAGGAAATAGCATGCACCGGGTCTTATGTGCGTTCGACGTGAATTATATTGTCGGGTAAAGGGCTGTGGAACAGAGATCAGAATAACAAATATAACGGAGAAATGGGTAAATCCGTCTGTCAAAAACAGAGGGATTGCATCTGACAAAATGTGATGTTAAAATATAGTAACTGTGAAAGGGCGTTTTACATAGTCCAAAGCAGTTGCTATATTTTTTATTCATATTTCAGGAAACATATGGTATGCTGAATAAGCTAATGACTGTGATGACAATATGTTGTAAAATCTGTAAAAGAAAATAAAAACAGTGATAGATTAACAGAAAGAAGAGATTGAAAATGAAAAACTGGGAAACTTATGTCCGTAAGGTCGTTCCTTACGTTCCGGGCGAGCAGCCAAATAAAAAGAACATGATCAAATTAAATACCAATGAGAATCCGTATCCCCCGGCACCGGGAGTAACAGAATGTCTGGAGAAGTTTGACACAGATCGTCTCAGGCTGTATCCGGATCCGGCAGTGACGGCATTAGTCAATGAACTGGCAGCGTTTCATAATGTGAAACCGGAGCAGGTATTTGTTGGTGTAGGTTCAGATGATGTACTGGCAATGTGCTTCCTGACATTCTTTAATGGAAGCAAGCCGATTCTGTTCCCGGATATTACCTATTCTTTTTATGATGTATGGGCAGACACATTCCGTGTCCCGTTCCAGACGAAACCGCTGGATGAGAACTTCAATATCCGTCCGGAGGATTACCGAGAGGAAAATGGAGGTATCATTTTCCCGAATCCGAATGCACCGACTGGTGTGGAACTGGGACAGGATGCCATCGAAGACATCTTACAGCACAACCCGGATCAGATCGTGATTGTAGATGAAGCGTATGTGGATTTTGGAGCAACAAGCGCACTGCCGTTGCTTGAAAAATATGATAACCTGATCGTGGTACGTACATTCTCCAAATCACGTTCCATGGCAGGCATGCGTATCGGTTATGCCATCGCAGCATCCAAAGTGATCCGTTATCTGAACGATGTGAAATATTCTTTCAATTCTTATACTATGGATCAGCTTTCCATCGACCTTGGTGTGGAGGCAGTAAAAGATAATGCGTATTTTGAAGAGACACTGGCAAAGATCATCAACACAAGAGAACGCAGCAAAGAGCGTCTGAAAGCACTTGGATTTTCCTTCCGGGATTCCAGGAGCAACTTTATCTTTGCCACACATGAGAGCTGTCCGGCAAAAGAAATCTTTGAGGCATTGAAAGCGCAGAATATCTATGTGCGCTATTTTGAGAAACCGCGTATCGATAACTATCTGCGCATAACCATCGGAACAGATGAAGAGATGGATCAATTCTTTGCTTTTCTGGAGAAATATCTGGCAGAAAGAAAATAGAAAAAGATAATATATAAGGAATGTTGTTTCACATTATTTGGAATGATTTAGATATATGTGAAAGGACATTCCTTTTTATTTGTAGTATGATTCCTGAAACGTGTGGATATTTAAAGAAAAGAATATTTTTGGCAAATATGGAATCCTAAAAGAGCATTTTTGGTGGAAGCAAATTTGCAGTAGATTTATCTTTGTAAAAAGTTGCGGGAAACGGAAGTTTTGCAGAAAAATAGGGGATGAAACTGTGTTGAAAATACTGGAATTTATTTGACAAAACAGGGCTGTGTGTATAAAATATAGCTAGATGTATACAAAATACTTTGCAGCATTAAATACGAAGCGAATTGTTAAAAGATATCTGTGAGAGAATCGTGTGAAACATGTATTTTCAAAAATACAGATATTGGCAGAAACAATGCTACATCTGGTAAATCAGATGGAATGTACTCTTTTTCATTTAGAAGAGTTCAAGAGTACATTGTACCGAAATGGAGGATAAGTAATGGACGAGATCAGTTTAAAGGCGCTGGCAAAGATCAACCTTGGGTTGGATGTGCTTGGAAAGCGGGAGGATGGATACCATGATGTCCGCATGATCATGCAGACGATTCATTTGTACGACCGCGTAGAGATAAAGAAGACAAAATCTCCGGCGATCCGTGTGGAGACGAATCTGTACTATCTTCCGGTCAATGAGGATAATCTGGTGTATCGTGCAGCAAAATTAATGAAGGAAGAATTTCAGATAAAAGAAGGCGTGCATATTATCCTTCAAAAATATATTCCGGTAGCAGCTGGTCTGGCAGGCGGAAGTTCCGACGCGGCAGCAGTCATGGTAGGTATGAACCGGATCTTCCAGCTGGGGTTAAAACAGGAAAAGCTAATGGAACTGGGATTGAAGCTTGGTGCTGATGTGCCGTTTTGCATCATGCGTGGAACTGCGCTGGCAGAAGGAATTGGAGAGATACTGACTCCGTTGCCGCCGATGCCGAAATGTCCGGTGCTGATCGCAAAACCGCCGGTGGCTGTTTCTACCAAGTTTGTATATGAAAATCTGAAGCTGACAGATGCCACAAAGCATCCGGATATTGATGCTGTGGCAGATGCCATTAAAAATAAAGACTTGAAGGCAGTGGCCGCCAATATGGGAAATATTCTGGAGACGGTAACGATCCCACATAATCCGGTCATTGCAGAAATCAAGAAGGTTATGAAAGTAAACGGCGCATTGAATGCTATGATGAGTGGCAGCGGTCCGACTGTCTTTGGTCTGTTCCAGAGCGAGAAAGATATTCGTAAGGCATATGATGCACTGAAACAGTCTGATCTTGTTAAAAATCTCTATACATCAGATATACATAACAATCGTCGTTAGATCGTTTCAATTACAGAGAAAAGCTTGTTTGAAAAATACAATTATCTACAGATTGGATGTATCAGAGACTGGTATCAGATGCGACTGATTTGACTGGGTTGAAAAACAGGAGATGAGTGAAAATGGCAAAAAATCTTGAGTTAAATATGGATGCATATCTGCCACTTCGTGATGTAGTATTTCAGACATTGCGGACAGCGATTTTAAAAGGAGACTTAAAACCAGGGGAGCGGCTGATGGAGTTGCAGCTTGCGTCAAAGCTTGGCGTCAGCAGAACGCCGATCCGTGAGGCAATACGTATGCTGGAACAGGAAGGTCTGGCACGGACAATTCCGAGAAAAGGCGCAGAAGTAGCCGGCATGACCGAAAAGGATATGGAGGATGTACTTCAGATCCGGTGTGTGCTGGAAGAGCTGGCTGCCAGACTTTCCTGCCAGAATATTACCGATGAAGAGATGCGGGAACTGAAGATCGCTATGGTTGCTTTTGAAGAAAAGACAAGAGAGGGCAATGTGGTAGAACTGGCAAAAGCGGATGTGACGTTCCATGACATCATTTATCGTGCGGCTGACAATCCAAAGCTTCTGGTTCTGCTGAACAATCTGCGGGAACAGATGTATCGTTACCGTACCGAATATATGAAAGATGACCGCATTCACCCGGTGTTGATCCGTGAACATAAAGAAATGGTCAAAGCACTGGAAAGCAGAGATCAGGAGCTGGTGGCAAGAGAAGTGCGCCAGCATCTGAAGAATCAGGAAGAGGTCATGAAAAAGATTATCCGGGATCAGGGATAATCACTGAAAAAATGCATATACTGAATTTGTAAAAAGGATGGATACTCGAAATAAAAAATGGGGTATGCATCCTTTTCTTTGTTTTTCTTTTCCGGAAAATAATGTGAAGAATACATTTTAATAATCATTTGTTTGTAAGTTTATATATTGAAATTTGGAACATGGGTGGATGTATTTTGAAAAAAATATAAAAAGATAGTATGTATACACATATCGTGAGACAGGAAAAAGGAATGGAACAGAATAAGAAAAATGGAACAGCAATATCGAAAGATATTAATGAAAATATGAAAAAGTTTAAACAGATCTTTGCAGATTGTTCGGATATCAAGATGCGGCAGATGTATCTGGGAGAGGAACTGAAAGTCGCCTGTATGATCTCATATGTGGAGACATCGGTGGGCAACCTCATGTTGGAATCGTCTGTGCTGGGACAGCTTTTCCGTCAGCTTCAGAAACAGCCGTCTGAGCAGGTGGTGCAGGCACTGGATCAGAACAGAATGGGAATCTCTGATGCAGTTCCTTTTGCAACGATGGAAGAGGCGGCAGATGCCATGCTGACCGGCGAGGCCATCTTGTTTGTAGATGGATATGACAAAGCATTAAAAATCCCGGATAAGGGATATCCGGCGAAATCCATTCAGGACACGGAATCAGAAAAAGTCAGCCGCGGCTCCAACGAAGGCTTTACAGAATCTGTCAAGCAAAATACGGCACTGATCAGGAAACGGCTGCGCACGCCTCAAGTAAAAGTAAGGGAAATCAAAGCAGGTGTAAGGTCTAAGACAAATGTGGATATTGTGTATATGGATGGGCTGGTCAAGCCTTCTTTGTTGAAAGAAATCGAGCAGAGGCTGCAGAGATTTGAGATTGACGGGGTGCTGGACAGCGGTGTGATCGAACAGTTATCAGAAGAGAGTTGGCTGTCGCCCTTTCCACAGTTTCAGACGACGTTGCGGCCGGACCGGGCGGCAATGGCGTTGTTAGAAGGACGGGCAGTTGTACTGACGGATAATTCACCTGCGGCTTTGATCCTGCCATCGGATTATAACAGTTTTATTCAGACCAGTGATGATTATTACAACCGATGGGAGATCGCATCTTTTACCAGGCTCTTACGGTATGTGGCATCTTTTTTATCCATGACGCTGCCGGGGCTTTATTTGGCAGTAACAAATTTTCATACGCAGCTGCTGCCTACCTCTTTATTGCTTTCCTTTGCGGCGGCACGACAAGGTGTGCCATTTCCGGGGATTGTGGAGATACTTATTATGGAGCTGTCATTTGAACTTTTGCGGGAAGCGGGGATACGGCTGCCGGGAGCCATGGGGAATACCATCGGCATCGTGGGAGGTCTTATTATCGGACAGGCTGCGGTGGATGCCAATATCGTCAGCGGAATGGTCGTGATCGTCATTGCGTTTACGGCGCTGTGCTCCTTTGCGATACCAAATGAGGAATTTGCATCGGCATTCCGTCTGCTGAAGTTTGCCTTTATTTTTCTGTGCGCATTCCTGGGATTTTATGGATTTCTGCTAGGTATACTGCTGGTGCTGATCCATCTGTCTCATCTGAAAAGCTTTGGCGTACCATATCTTACACCGTTGGCAGGTGGCAAAAAGGGACGACGGGGAACCTGGGATTCTCTTGTGCGACCGCCGAGCTTTACATTAAAAGAGCGCCCACAGTATGTACGCTCTTCACAGAAGATTCGACTACGTATCAGGAATCCAGTCGAAAATGAAAAGAAAGATCGTTATAAATGAAAAGAAAAAGCGAGTAAAAAATGATAAAGAAGCAAAGGCTGTAAAGAAAGTGGAATGGAAATTGGAATAAATAAGAAAATATCGGGCAAGAAAACCAGACAGAAATAGAGGAGGGAACAGCATGGAGAAACGTGATGTGATTTATTCAGAAAATGGAAAGGTATCTCTGCGTCAGACGTATCGCATGCTGTTTCTGGAGATTTTCGGGATCAGCAGCCTGATCCTTCCCGCTCCGCTGGCAAAGATCTGTCAGAATGACGGCATATTTGCCATTCTGGCAGCAGGGGTGTTGTGGTATTTTATTTTACGTTTGGGAATTTTCGTTCAAAAAAGGGCAGATTATTTTTCCGGTGCAGATGCTGTAGATTCTGGTACAGATTCTATGAACAGGTCAGAAGTTTTACCTGATGCGCAGAGAATAGCGGAAGAATCTAATAATTCCTGTGGTAAGAATATAAAAGGAACATTGCAGGGGGTAATATTTGCAATCGCCGGTGGATTCCTTTTCTATATACTGACTTCCCTTGTGGAAAATCAGCTGCTGGACACAGGGTATCTGTGGATTGTCGTGCTGACACTGCTGTTTGCTGGTGGATATGGCATTATACGGGGGATTGAATGTCGGGCAAGAATCTATGAAATCTTATTCTGGATCTTGGTCATTCCCCTTGTGATCGTGTTGATACTGGCAGCTTTTGAAGTAAAGAGCACGTACTGGCTGCCGGTATTTTTCTGTGGTTGGAAGCAGTTCGTTTTAGGCGTCATGCTGTCAATGGCGGCATTTTCCCCAGCGGCGGTCAGCTTTTTCTTTTTTCCAAGCTGTGCAAGACCGGAAGGGCTGCAAGGTGCGGCAACATTTGCACTAGGTAGTGCAGTCTTTTTGAATGTGGTCTTATATATGCAGCTTCTTGGCGTTTTTCGCTGGAAGTTTTTGTCAGAACTCCGGTTCCCTGTTATTTCTCTCATGGCAGTAGTGCAGTTTCCGGGAGATTTCTTTGAACGTCAGGATGCGCTGATGACTGCGATATGGTTTTTCTGTCTGTTTGCCCTGTTTCATTCGCTGTGTCATTATGCCACTGCCGGTTTTCTGAAATTGTTTAAACAGGAAAAGAGAGAAATGCTTCGGAAAAAATGTACGGCAGGCATTATGCTTGCTGTGTTGGCTGTGGGAATGCTGTTTTTGCTGAACGGTTGTGGCAGAAGGGAACCGGAAGAGAGTATGTATCCACTTGCAATCGGTGTTGAGATGGCGGAAGAAAATGCGAGTCAGACGGAAGAAAATACAAATCAAATGGAAGAAAATGTAAGTCAGACAGAAGAATTAGAACTGGAAGAACTGAAACAGGCGAAGCATCCGGGGATGCTGCAGGTTTGTTATGCATGGCCTCAGTCAGGAGGCGACAGCGGAGAGACGGAAACGCCCAAAGGGGATATGTATGAGAAGACAGAAGCAGATTCGTTGTTTACAGCGCAGCAGATCGTATCGGAAAATACGGATAAAACACTGGATTTTCATCATCTGAAGCTGTTGGCACTGGATGTATCTGTTTTGCAGAATGAACAGCAGATGAAACAGCTTCTGGAATATTTTCGTGAAAACGAAAATATGGCATGGAATACCTGTGTGGTGGCGATGGACGGGGATATGGATGTTTTATTTTCTGATGAGACATCTCTGGAAAAACCGTTGGGCATGTATGTGGCGCAGATGCTGAACGGAAGGGAAGAACTGAAACGGGATGCAGTCGTTACCGTCAAAGATCTGATGAATCTTTATGAAAACCAAATTGATACAGTGCTGATTCCACAGCTTATGGCAAAAAATGGAAAACCGGTGCTGTCGGATCTGCGGATCTGCCAGCGTGGTACGGATAAAGGAATGGTGCAGACGCAGGAGACTGCAGACGCATACCTGCTACTGGAGCAGGCACGGGAAGTAAAGCTGCGTCTGAGTGATGGCACGGATGTGACCGTGCAGGATATCCGGGTGGAACGTCAGATTACAGAGCGGCAAACTGTTTCATGGAACCAGAAGAACGTGGGAAAAACTGTTGAAAATGACAAGATATATCAACAACTGGTCATAAAAGGCAATCTGAAACTTCCGGAGAGCAGAAAGGTTACGCCGGAACGTGGCAGGGAGATCTGTCAGGAAACGGAAAGCTTGCTGCAGGAAAGATTACAGGCACTGGTGGATACTGGGAAAACAAAACAGCAGGCGGATCTGACGGGAAGTTTTGGTCTGCTCGCGGGATTGGATCGAACGTTGTGTAAACAGTATAAGACACAGCCGGAGCTTTACGAGGAACGGCTGTATACACAGATTAAAGTAAGACTAAAACAGTTAAACGTGTAAAAATAAGAGGTTATATACCTTTCAGAATGTGGGACGTCAGAATTGATTTTTAACAAGTGAAATGTAGAAGATGGGAAACATTTCGCTTGTTAAAATACAGAAGAGCGATAAAATCGTGGATTAAGATTGGAAAAATCCGGCAATACTCTGAATACAAAGGCACTGATAAAGAAGGATATGCAGTTTCCTATGAAAAGAGATTGTATAAGTATTCTGCGTATAAGCAGGAAAACGACACATCCTTCTGTGCAAAACGTGGAAAGGAAGCCGGAAAATATGAATAAAACAGAGAGGACATTGTGGAAACGATGTAATTTAATAAGAGCCTTTAATAAGAAATACCTATTGGTAAAGGGAGTGGCGCTGGTTCTGGCGGCAGGCTTTGCCCTGTCTGCCGGATATGCCCTACATAATGTGCAGATGCAGCAGGAGATCGCATCCCATATTATACGCTTTCATGTACGGGCAAACAGTGACAGCAGTGTGGATCAGACGCTGAAACTGAAAGTCAGAGACGGCATAGGAACGATGATGGAGGAAAGGTTGGAAAATGCGCAGAGTCTTGCGGACAGCCGCCGTATTATACGGGAGAGCCTGACGGATATCGAAGATCGCAGTAAAGAGATCCTGCGGAAAAACGGATGTGAAAATGCGGTAACAGCAAGCCTAACAGATGCATGGTTTCCGGTAAAGTCATATGGAAACAGCGTCTTTCCAAAAGGAACCTATGAGGCATTGCAGGTAACCATCGGAAAAGGCGAGGGGCATAACTGGTGGTGCGTCATGTATCCAAATCTCTGCTTTACCGGAAGCATGTATGAGATTGATGAGACAGAAAATGAAAAAAAGCTCCGGCAGGTGCTGACCCCGGAGGAATATCAGACTGTTATGGAAAATAAGGAATATAAGGTACAGTTCCGGATTCTAAAATTTCTGAACAGAGACTGAGAAAATATGCTTTACAAATGGATGTGAAAAAGCTAGAATAGCATCAGTTGTTTATCTGTATAAGAAACAAGATACAATGAGCGCAAGAGAGTCAACATACTCGTATGATTGACGAACGGCGAATG
>OLRJ01001393.1_pt1 | contig 20719 bp, 18 predicted proteins | sample 1672741 | NCBI WGS metagenome assembly OLRJ01 (sample SAMEA3136719, study PRJEB25190) | human gut metagenome | biome: human gut; feature: human-associated habitat; material: faeces | place: Austria | collected 2013
CCTGCCGTGCGGCCGAGCACCGCCGCGCGGTCGCGGGCGGCGGCATCCGCGCGGTAAGCTTCCCAACCCCGCTCGCTCGGATGATAGAAGCAGCCGCGCTCCAAGCCATCGGGAAGGTAGCGCTGCTCGACCCATCCTTCGGGGTAGTCGTGGGGATATTTGTAAGTTCCGTAGTTTTCGGATCCCGGACGATGCCTATCGCGCAGGTAGTCGGGCACCTTGCGCGCAGGCCCATGCCGCACCTCGGCGAGCGCCGCATCGATTCCCGCCTCCGCGGCGTTGCTTTTCGGAGCGAGCGCTAGGTATATCGCCGCCTGTGCCAGGTTAATACGGCATTCCGGATAGCCGATGACCTCGGCGGACTTGAACGCGGCTTCTGCTATGAGGAACGCTTGCGGGTCGGCGTTGCCCACGTCCTCCGACGCTTGGATCATCATGCGGCGCGCAATGAACTTCGGGTCTTCCCCACCGTCAATCATGCGCGCGAGCCAATAGAGCGCAGCATCAGGGTCGCTCCCGCGCATCGATTTAATGAACGCGGAGATGACGTCGTAGTGCATGTCTTTGTTCTTGTCGTAGGCGAGCGCGCGGTGAGGCGTTGCGCGGCGCACGACATCGACGCTGATGAGAGCGGGCTTTTTGGGAGTGCCGGGCGCCACCATCTGCGAGGCGAGCTCGAGCGTGGTAAGCGAGGCGCGCCCGTCGCCCCCGGCGAGCAGCACGATTGCGGAAAGGGCATCGTCGGCAAGCGTATAGCGCCCGGCAAGCCCGCGCTCGTCGGCCAGCGCGCGACGAACGAGCTGCGCGATTTCCCCATCGGTGAGCGAGTGAAGCTCAACCACGCGGGAGCGACTGATGAGTGCTGAGTTCACTTCGAAGAACGGGTTCTCCGTGGTGGCTCCCACCAGCACGAGCACGCGGTTCTCCACCGCATGGAGCAGCGCGTCTTGCTGGCTGCGGTTGAAGCGATGGATCTCGTCAACGAACAGGATGGTTCGAAGGCCCTGCATCGTCAGGCGCTTTTCCGCGGCGCTGATCTCGCGGCGCAGGTCGGACACGGTGCCGCCGATGGCGGAGACTTCCACAAAGGTGGCTTTCGTGTGCTCGGCGATGACGTGCGCGAGCGAGGTCTTCCCCGTGCCCGCAGGCCCAAAGAGGATGACCGAGCTTAAGCTGTCTCCCTCGATGGCGCTGCGCAACCAGCTGCCGGGACCGACCGCGTCGATCTGTCCCACGACCTCGTCAAGCGTGCGCGGGCGCATGCGCACCGCAAGAGGCGCCACTTCCGCGCGACGCTCGTTTTCCATTGCTGTGAATAAGGTTTCCATGGCGCGTATCATACCATGCGAACGTTTGTTTGCCCAGAGGCGAAGGAGGAGAAAAGAAATGACCCGCCGGAAAGGGAGGTCCGGCGGGCCCAAGGAGGGGATTAGACGGTCGGGGTTAGGACCGCCCGCTGCTTTCGAAAGAAGGCAACTGCAGGATTCTCGAAGGAAGGGGGAGCCTTCTCACCTGCTACTTGCAGTATAACAACCACCCTTGAATCCCTTATGTTCGACACGTGGGCATCTTATGAATCAACCAGGGCTTTTGTTACGAGTTCGTTTCTTTGGCAGCGGCGAGGGAGCGACTTCTAAACAGCAACGCTAGCATGTTGGCAACCAAGCAATCGCTTCCACATACCCCAGGCAAGGCCACCGTGGGATCGCACTGCGCGTCCAGTCGCTGGGCACCTTCTTGCAGCTTCGCCCCCAACCAACAAAAAAGCGCAGGTCGCCTGATCAGCCTGCGCTTTCGTTCTTGAGTTTTGCGAACGCTTTCCTTGCCTTATTTGCCCAGGGAAGCTCCCGCACCACCTCCGGCGCCGTCCACACGTGCGAGCGCTTATTTGGGAAAGCCCGTCCACCCCGGTTAGGAAGCCCATCTCGCTCGGGAAGGTCGCCCGCGCCCGTAGACGCACCCCACCAGGGGAGGCCGCCGCCGCACGCGTACGCTTACCCCTGCTTGCGCTCGAAGAGCACGTTGTTGGTATGCAGCCAGCTCTCGACTGTGCCAGTGTCGAAGCCGTCTTCGGGGTCGATTACGAGCGCGTACATCTCCTCCTCGCGCAGCACCTCGTCGAGCGCGTCGGTCAGCTGGATTTCGCCGCCCACGCCAGGCTTCACGTCGGCCAGAAGTTCCATGACGCGCGGGCTCAGCAGGTAGCGCCCGAACACGGCCAGGTTCGACGGCGCGTCCTCGAGCGCCGGCTTCTCCACGAGCGAATCGACTTTCCACACATCATCGGAAAGTTTCTCGCCAGCGATGATTCCGAAGCGATGCACCTGGTCATCGGGCACGGGCATGACCGCGATCACGCTCGCTCCGCCGTGCTCATCCGACACCTTCTGCATCGCGGGAAGCATCTGGTTGTCGGGCACGATCACGTCGCCTAGGAGCACGTAGAACGGCTCGCCCGCCGTCTTCTCGTGCGCGCACCAGATGGCATGCCCCAGCCCGAGCGGCTCCTCCTGGTACACGTAGCTCACGTTATAGTTGCCAACGCGCTCCACCTCGTCGGCGTAAGCATCCTTGCCGCGCGCGCGCAGCGTGGAGACCAGGTCGGGGTCGGGCGTGAAGTGGTCCTCGATCGCCTTCTTGGAGCGGCTGTTCACGATAACGACCTCGTCGGCCTTCGACGCCAAGCCCTCCTCCACCACATACTGGATGACGGGGCGGTCGACCACGAGCAGCATCTCTTTCGGCTGCGCCTTCGTAGCGGGAAGGAAGCGCGTGCCCAAACCGGCAGCGGGAATAAGTGCCTTCATAGGAAACCTTTCTTCGCGAGGCAACATACAAGGAAAGCGCCCGCTCGGCGCTTTCCGGAAACTCACGGGACAGATTGTAGCACGGGGAAATTGCGCTGCCCGCGGCGCCGGCAAACGCGACCCGAAGGCCACAAAGCCCAAACGTGAACCGGCCCGCTTCCCACCTCAGAGGAAGGGAACCGGGCCGGGAATTAGCCGAAGCAGCTGTCAGCGGATTACCGCCGGGCCGCTACTGGGCAACCAGCCGGCCGACTGGTTGTCAGCAAGTCGCGGCCGGGACCGCGGCCCCGCCAGCTTCTTTTAGCCCCTCATCGCTTCGACATTCAGGATGATCTTCGCCATCTGGGCGCGGCTTGCACTGTCGTGCGGGCAAAGCGACCTGGTACCGTCGAGATTATCGACGCCCGAAATCACGCCGTTGGCAAGCGCCCATTTGATCGAGCTCATCGCGAAACTGGAAACATCGGCCCAGTCGGTGATCCCCTCCTCGCTCGGCTCGGCGTCGGCCCCGGCAATGCCGCAGCTCTTGGCATAGCGCATCATGACGACGGCAAGCTCTTCGCGCGTAATCTCGCGGTTGGGCTGCATCTCGCCCTTACCATCGACGCCCGGGACGAGCAGCGTATCGCCCAGCACGAGGTTCGCCACCAGAATGACCGGCTGACCCATGCGCGCATAACTCGCGGCAAGCCCGACGAATTTCGCTGAGCTCACGTCAATCTTGCCCTCGGAGGGATCTGGTTCGACCTCGTTCGACTTCACCTTAAACGTCTTCTCGACGGTACCACGATAATCACCCATGCCGGTGAGCACCACGCAACCCGTGCCGGAGCCGTCGCTGCCCTCCACGACGTAGGTATAGTCAGTGCCCTCGGTCAGCTTCACACGGCCCTCGTAATAGAGACATTCGAATCGCCGAAAACCCACGTTATCGCTCTCTGAGATACCGATTGGGACGCCCTTGTTAGCACAATACCTGGTCACGATTATTCCATTCGAGAGCATGAGTAAAAACGAGAATGCACAACTCGCCCAGTTGACCACCAACTTGCCACGCTTCTCCCGGAAGGTCGTTCAAGGGATCGCGCCTGATGGCTCTCGATCCGCGGCGTATCGAGGGCTATCGCCGGAGCCCTTCCCCCGCTGCCTCGCCGAAACTTTTTGAGGCGCGGCGACGAGAATGCCTTCTTCTTCGGAATCGGCTCGTCGTGGACATAAATCATCGATATGTGAGGAGTTAGTTTTGGAAAACTTGATTTCGAGAAAACTGACCTGGGCAAACGAGAACCCTCGCAGAGCCAACCTCCCTCGTCGCCCTTTCCAGACTCACATATCGACGATTTCTGTCCACGATGCAGAGTTTTCAGCAAAGAAGGGAGGACCTGTCGCATCTCGCCGCACTAAGCGGCAGTATCACGAGCGGCATTTCACGATTGGAGAACGCTCCCGCCAAAAACTTCACACGTCGCATAATGCGTACAGAGGGAAGAGAAGCCTGCGAAGAGTCGGTTTTCCGATGGCAAGGGCAATTGGAATGCAAGGCCGCACTAGAGGATGCGCGTCCTGTCCTACAGGCCGCTTGGTCTCAGATGGGGCAAGAAAAAAGCAGGCCGAAATTGCTTCCGACCTGCCTAAGTTCCCATGGTGGAGATGAAGGGATTCGAACCCTCGGCCCCCACGTTGCGAACGTGATGCTCTCCCAGCTGAGCTACATCCCCACGGGTTTTGCGCTCTTGGCGCGTCGATAAATAATGACGGATGTTGCGCAGATTGTCAAATCAAATCCCGGGATGCTCAAATCGTCCACACAATACCGCAGCCGAAGGGCAAGCAGGCAGCAATCATCGCCTCAAAAACAAGTATGCCCCGAACGAGTCGGGGCATACCTCCTTGTACCATGCGGCTGGGTTTAGGAGAGAACTTTTTCCTCAAGAACGACTTCAGTCTTCTCGGGAATAGCGTTGGGGTTTTCGATCTCGAACGGCTCGAACAGCGGCTCGCCGTTCTGGGACAGCTCAACCATGCCCGTCAGAACATCGACATACTGGTAAGACTGACGCGCCGTGCGACCGCGCTTGCGATCGACTTCCATGATGAACAGCTGCGGATGAACCTGGGTGAGGACGCCTTCGCTTTCAACGATCTTGGAGCGCCCCATATTCGCGCGCACCTTCAGGCGCTGACCCACGAAATCATGCAGCGTGTCATGAATGGAGTCGACGATTTTTGCTTGCTGTGCTAAATCCATGCTGGCTCTTTCTCCCGCATATATAGTTATCTCGATTACGCATTGTATCACGGACGTCAATTTTCATGCGAAATCTCGCGATAAACGGCACAAAAACCGCTATAATGGGTTAGATTCCCTTCGTAAATACGCCTTCCCCAGCGCAATGAACTCGTCGAGCGAGAGCGTCTCACCGCGTCGTTTCGCATCAATTCCGCACTCATCGAGCAAGTCGGGAATGCACCCGATGAAAGCCTTGCCGGCATTTCCCCTGCTCGCAAAATACGTCTTGAACGAATTGGAAATGGTCTTGCGGCGACTCGCGAAAGCGGCGTCGGCCATAGCACACGTCGCCTTGAGAAGCGCGTCATCGAGCGGTTCGCCATCGGCGTCGAACACGGGCCTGCGATCAAGGCGCAAAACCGATGAGTCGACATGCGGCGGCGGGAAGAAATTGTTGGGGCTCACCAGGAATCGGCCCGCAGGATCGGCGTACAGGCGCAGCTTCACTGTGTAGGCACCATAGTTCTTCGAGCCCGGCTCGGCGCACATGCGGTCGGCCACTTCCTTTTGGACCATCACCGTCGCGCTCTCGAGCTGGGAAAACTTCTGGAAGAAGTCGAGCACGAGCGTGGCCGCCACCGCATAGGGCAGATTGGCCACGAACTTGTTGGGGAAAGAGTGGCGAGTACCATTCCCAGACCCAAGAGGACGAGGGGCATACTTCGTGCTCGAACAGTCCTGCTTTGGCGAACAGTTCACTGGGCTGTTCGCGTCGTGCGGAACTGCGCGCGAAGCACACCCCTCACCCTCGTTCGAAACAGCACACTTCGCCAACGCAAGATGCACTTCTTCCTCAGTCAATTCGAGCGCGTCTTTCGAGATGAGGGCGAAGCGATCAGCCCACGGCTCGAGCGTGTCCTCAAGCACCGCGGGCAAATCGGCGTCGCGCTCGACCGACACCACGCGCCCCGCGCACTTCAACAGCGCAATAGTGAGAGTTCCGATTCCGGGACCCACTTCAAGCACGTCATCGGAGGCGTCAAGCTGCGCAAGCTCGACAATCTTCTGCAGAATTGCATCGTTGACCAGGAAGTTCTGGCCGAGCGCATGCTTTGTCGAAAGGTCATGCTCCTCCAGGACATCGCGCGTTGCCGCAGGAGTTGCCAAGGGGGAGAGCATGTTAGCCACGGCCGTTGCCCTTCTTCGAGTTACCTTTCTTTGCAGCGCCCTTCGTTCGCGCGCCGCCCTGCTGGCCGCCTCTTTTACCCTGAGCACCGCTAGCTTTGCGCGAGCCGCCGCCTGCATGCGACCCCTTCGGCTTGCCGTACGCGCCCGCAGGCTTCTTGCCGCCGTCCTGACGCGACGCGCTCTTCGCATGGGGCGCTTTCGTACCACCCGCATCGTCGAGCGAAAGCCTCGTGCGCGCACCACCACGCGGGCCGCGCGACGATCCAGGTTCGGGCGAATCCTCTTCGCTCGAACTCGAAGGCTCTTCCATCTGGGGGAACGCTATAATCGCAGCCCCGTCACCTTCTGCACCCTGCACGGGCGCCATAGCAGAGTCAGCAGCTGCGAAGAGGTCCTCTATCGAGCGCACCTCAGCCTCGGCCGTGATCTCGCCGTCGTTGTCGATCTTCCCCACCCAGTCGAACACGGTTTCCAGACGGAACCCCGCAACAGCGAGCGCCGAGCGGACGATGGACACAAGCGCGGAAAACCCATGCGGATCACCGCCCTCGCCCACCACATGCAGCACGGCAGGGCGCTTTTCCTCGACGCGCGCATTCGTCCAATAGTAAGGCTGCAAACGATCGAGCAGCGCCTTCAACTGCGACGGCGGGCCCGCGAAATACACAGGGCTCACCACGGTGATCTCGTCCGCCGAATCGATGAGCTCATAGATTTCCTGCATGTCGTCGTCGATGACGCACGGGGCGAAATCGTCGTCAATTGCCTCCTCGCCGAGCTCGACAAGCTTGGCAATGTTGTCGCGGCACGCATCGCAACCCGTGCACCCTCCCACGTCAAGCGTGGAAACCGGTGCAAGCGCAAGCTCGTCATCGGGGCATTCCTCGATGCAAGTCTCAAACAGCATATTGGCCAGGTGCGCGCTTCTGCCGTTCGTGCGCGGTGATCCGACGATGATAAGACGATTCAAAATTTCCCTCCCGAGCGCAGCGATATCAGTGCGCATTGTACTATGGCCGCGCGACGCGGCAGGCTATTTCCCCAGCTGCCATGCGGTAGGCGGGCGATTCAGCATGCTCTCCGCGTTCGTGAGCACGCGACGGAACAAGGCCAAGCGCCCCTCCCCCTCCGCACCGCGCACATCCGCGAGCGCGCTCTCGGTGAACACTACCATGGCGGGTTCGCACACCTCGCCGCGCAACGGCTTCGGCGCCATATACGGGGAGTCGGTCTCCACCATGAGCTGCATCTCCGGCACGCGCGCCGCAGCATCGCGGATAGCGTCGCCGTTGTTGAAGGTAAGCGCGCCGCCGAACGTGACCGAGCAGCCCGCCTCGATCCACGGCTCCAACGTTTCCCAATCGCTCGTGAAGCAATGCAGGATGCAACCCGCCTCGGGCCATCCCTCGTCGCGCATGATGGCGAGCGCGTCGTCGTGCGCCTCGCGAACATGCAGCATCACGGGCAACCCCGCCTCTTTCGCGATGCGCACCTGCGCGCGGAACGCACGCTCCTGGTCCTCGCGCGGCGAGAGGTCGTAGTGGTAGTCGAGCCCGATCTCGCCCAAACACGACGTGCGCTTATCGTGCAGCAGCGCGCGCAGGCGCTCCTCGATTTCGGGACCCCAGTACTTCGCGTTATGCGGGTGAAGACCGGCTGCGATGCGCATCCGCGGCACGCGCGGAGACGGCTGGCCTCAACAGCGGGAGAAAAGCCGCTGCATGGAAAGCGCGGCCTCGTGGTTCCACTTCGAGAGGCTGTCGTAGGTGGTCGTGCCGTCCTCGTAGACGTCGACCACCGTGCACATAAAGCCAACCCCATGCAGGCCCGCACGGGCGAGCGCGAGCCCGGGGTTTTTCTGATACTGCAGATGACAATGGGCATCGACCGCCAAAACGCCCAGGTCAGGCGTTTCCACGATCTTCCATTCCCCGTTCTTCTTCCGCTTACGGAACAGGCTGTCGAAGAACTCAGGCTCGGTCGGCTCGTCCGTCGCGGTCAGCTCGACGGCCGCTTGCGCGCCAGCCGCCTCGCATGTCGACGTTTCAGGTGCGGTCATGCCCATGTCGCTCATCTCCAAAATCGCGAACCCGATGCGCTATTCCGCGTCGAGGTCGATCTCGTCCATGCTCAGGCGCGGGAACAGCGGGTCGCCCACGGTGACGGCGTTGCCGGCAGGCAGCTGACCCCACTTGGTGGCTGCTTCGATGTCGGTGCAGGCAGCGATTTCGCCCAGCCCAAGACGGGAGAAGACCTCGGCCGACGTGTTCGGCATGAACGGCGCCATGTAGAGCGCGATGATGCGAATCGCCTCGAGCGAGTTGTAGATGACGGCAGCCAGATCGCCCGCCGTCTCCTCCTTCTTCGCCAAGTTCCACGGGGCGCTTTCTTCCACGTAGAGGTTTACGCGGCCCGCAAGCTCCTGCACAGCCGCGGCGGCGCCGGTGAAGTCGACCTGCCCCAGGCACGCGTCGTACTTCGCGTAAAGTCCCTCGGCGATGGACAGCATCGGGTTCGCCACACGCGCAGCGGCGTCGGCGGGAACTTCAGGAACCTTACCATCGAAGTACTTCTTCGTCATATTGAAAACGCGGCTGCACAGGTTTCCCCAGGTGTTCGCCAAATCGGCGTTGTACACCTGCACCATGCGCTCCATCGAGATGTTGCCGTCATGGCCAAACTGCACGTCGCTCATGAAGTAGTAGCGGTACGCGTCAACGCCGAAGATCTTCACGAGGTCGGCGGGCTTCATGCCGTTGCCCTTCGACTTCGACATCTTCTCGCCCTTGGTGAGCAGGAAGCCGTGGCCGAACACGGTGTGCGTGACGGGCAGCCCCGCTGCCATGAGCATAGCCGGCCAGATCACGCAATGAAAGCGCGTGATGTCCTTGCCGACGAAGTGGTACTGCATGGGCCAGCGGGCTTCGAACTCGCCTTCGCGGCCCTCGTCGCCGTAGCCGATGCCGGTGAGGTACGCGAGCAGCGCGTCGGCCCACACGTAGGCAACATGCCCCTCGTCAAACGGCATGGGCACGCCCCAGTCGAACGTGGAGCGGCTGATGGAGAGGTCTTTCAAGCCGCTCTTCACGAACGAGACGATCTCGTTGCGACGGGTTTCCGGGCGGATGAAGTCGGGATGCTCGTCGTAGAACTTGAGCAGCGGCTCCTGGAACTCGGACAGCTTGAAGAACCAGTTCTCCTCGCCGCCGGCCTTCTGCACCGGGCGCTTGCAGTCGGGGCAGACGAACTCGCCGTCCTCGTTCTTCTCGAGGTCGGACTCGGCATAGTAGGTTTCCTCGTGCACGCAGTACCAGCCCTCGTAGCTGCCCTTGTAGCAGTAGCCCTTGTCGTAGAGGTCCTGCCAGAACTTCTGCACGGTGCGGGCATGGCGCGGCTCGGTCGTGCGCACGAAATCGGTGTAGGTGATGTCGAGAAGATCCCACACGTCGCGGAAAGCCGGCTCCATGGAGTCGCACCATTCCTGCGGCGTCATGCCCTTCGAGGCGGCCGTGTCGGCGACCTTCTGGCCATGCTCGTCCATGCCGGTGACGAACGCCACGTCGTAGCCGTTCATGCGCTGGTAGCGCGCGACGGTGTCGGCTGCGACGGTGGTGTACGCCGTGCCCAGATGAGGTGCGGCATTCACGTAATAAATCGGTGTGGTGAACGAATAGGTTCCCTTTGACATCATGTGTTCCTTTGCATCGTGGCAGGTCGGGCGAATGGTGCCTTCGTGCCGAATTCACGTCACCTGCGCGTCGTCGGACGCTATGCGGGCAAGCAGCTATTTTATCACGCGCAAAGGAGCGTACGCGAAGTTACCCGTAGAACTTCACGTCGGGGAAGGGAGGGCAAAAGAGGGAGGGGGTCCCGCCAGGAATCGGGCAGTTTTCATCATCATAAGAAGGAATCTCGGAAAGCAGGTAAAGGCCGCCTACCAGCCATGAGGCGATGACCTGGCATTATGCTCACACGCCGATTGCGACTAATCTCCCCAAAGAGCGGGTATCGCCCTCTAGTGGCCTTCCCTTGATGAAAACCACCCGATTTCTGGCAGATTGAGGCGCTATTTTGGACAAGCAAGGGGAGAGCACGTCCCTAAAAGTCCCTAGGAAAAGTTGCTCGCTCCGCTAAAAAGTCGCTTGGAAAAGTTGATTTGCCCAGTTCAAAAGAGGCCAGAGCATGCGCCCGCACTGGCTCCTCTAAGCGTTTTGCCCCAGGGATCACGACCCTCATTCTCTTCAAACACTGAAACGCCCAGGCTCGAACTCGACTTCGTGATTCGCTATCGAGGCAAATGCGTACCCATTGAGGTGAAAGCGCGAGACGGCAATGCGAAAAGCGTAAAAACCGTGCTCAAGCACCCGGAAAAATACCGTGTCGATTCAGCGATAAAACTCGCAGACTTGAACATCGGCCGCACAGGCGCGATTCTAACCCTGCCGCTCTACATGGCCTTCTTGCTCACGGAAAGATAGCCTTACCCGTAGAACTTCACGTCGGGGAAGGGGGGTTCCTGAGCGCGCTTGAACGCGTAGGAGTCCACTCGCGCGAGAAGGCCTGTCGCCTGCATGATGTCGAAGCCCAGCGCATCGCACGCGTCCTCGACCGACTGCCCCTGTTCTTGCACGGCAATCAGCAGCTTGTCGAGCGTCTCGTAGTCGATGCCCATGGAGGCCTCATCCTTCTGTCCGGGAGCGAGCTCGGCGCTCGGTGGCTTCACGAACACGTTCTCGGGAATGGGTTCGACGTCACCCGCCGCGCGCGCCTGCTCGTTGCGCCAACGGCCCACCTCGTACACATCGGTCTTGTACAGGCCGCCAAGCGGGGCAAACGCACCCGCCGTATCGCCGTAGAGCGTGGAGTAACCCATCGCCGCCTCGGACTTGTTGCCAGTGTTCACGAGCATCCAGCGATTCGCATTCGAAAGGGCCATGAGAATCACCATGCGGCAGCGGGCCTGCGTGTTCTCGGAAGCCAAACCCTCGAGCTTTTCCTTGTAGGACTTGCGAATGACCTGCTCGAATGCCTCAAACGGCTCGCAAATCGACACCGTATGGCTCTCGATGCCGAGGTTTTCCGCCAAGGTGAGGGCATCATCGATGGAATGACCAGTCGAGTAGGGACCGGGAAGAAGCACACCGTGCACGTTCTTGGCGCCGAACGCATCGACAGCCATGACCGCCGTCACCGACGAGTCAATGCCGCCCGAAAGACCGATGACGACTTGCGAGAAGCCGATGCCCTTCGCGTACGCCGCGAGCGCGTCGACGCACGCCTGATACTTGTCCCCAGCTTTCATAGAGCCTCCTTGCGCAACAATCCGCGTGATGCGACTAAGTATGCCAGTCCATTGTTTCAGACGCGTTGCAACCTCAAGCCTCGTAGGTTGAACTCCGCCTTCGACTCGAAAGGCCGCGGGCGGGGGTCCCGCGCGCAGTTCCGCAGCGCAGCGAGGACTGTCTGAGCACGGGACCCCTGGCCGCGGCCGTAATCTCGCAGGTTGAACTACGACCACAACCTTGCAGGCTGGCCACCCGCAGGTTGAGCTACTGCCTCAACCTCGCGGGTTGCCCACTCGCAGGTCGAATTACGCCTTACGGATGCGCTCAGCGAGCCAGCTCGTCCACGCCTTCAAGCCTTCGCCCGTCGTCGCGGAGAGAGGGAAGATAGGAGCCTGCGGATTCAGTTGGTTCACGCTTTCCTCGAAGGCCTCCTGATTGAAGTTGAACACCGGCATCGTGTCAACCTTGTTCAAGATGACTGCCTCAGAAACCTGGAAGACGCCCGGGTATTTGAGCGGTTTGTCGTCGCCTTCCGGCACCGACAAGATCATGACCTTGGCGTTCTCGCCCAAATCGAAGTCCGTCGGGCACACGAGGTTGCCCACGTTCTCCACGATAATCAGGTCGAGGCGCTCAAGGTCGAGCACGTCGATGGCGCGCTTGATCATGGCGCTTTCCAGATGGCACGCCCCACCAGTGTTGATCTGCACGGCGGCGATCCCCTGCGCCTTGATCTTCTCGGCGTCGACGCTGCTCGCGATATCGCCTTCGATGACAGCGATGTTGAACTCATCGCGCAGGGCGTCAATCGTGGCCAAGATGGTCGAGGTCTTGCCCGACCCCGGGCTCGCCAAAAGGTCAACCACGTACACGTGATGCTCGGCGAACCGTTCGCGCAGCTCGCGCGCGATGGCATCGTTCTTATCGAGAATAGGCTGCTTCATATCAATCTTCATGGGAATCTCCTTCCTCATCGTCGGGCAGGTCGACTTCGATCGAATCGATCTGCAGCTCCCGCCCGCACAGAAGCTCGGTTGCGAACCCATCGCATTCCGGGCAGAACATATGGAACCTATCGTGCTCGAAGATGGCGCCGCATTCGAGGCAGCGACTCTTCGGCTTGATCATGTTAATGGCAAGCTCGGCGCCCTTCGCATACGGGTCGTCCTCGGTGAGGGCCTCCCATGCGAACACGAGCGCATCCTCGATCGCCTCGGTCATCTCGCCGATCGACAGGTTAACCTTCAGAAGACGGGTCGCGCCTGAATCGCGCGCAGCTTTCTCGGCAGCCTCGATGACGCCCGTCATGATTCCCAGTTCGTGCATGAAACCCCCATCGCGAAAGGCGTCTTCCCAGACGCGCCGTCCATCCGCCTTCTATGGTAGTAGAACGCAGATATATACGTAAGGCCACCCTAGACGAGTGGCCTTAACCGAATCAACAAAGCGAAGCGAGCTAGTCCTCCGCTTCCTCCGCGGCAAGCTCGGCGTTCTGCTTCTTAATGCGCTTCGAAAGCACGATGCGCGCCAGCAGAAGCGACGCCTCGTAGAGCACGACGAGCGCAGCGAACATGAGCAGCATCGTGATAGGACTCGCGTCCGGAGTGATCATCGCACAGAGCACCATGAGCACGACGTAGATGGTGCGCCACTGCCCGCGCATCTTCTTGTAGGGAATGATGTCGAAGATGACCAGGTAGAACACGACGACCGGCAGCTCGAAGGCGAAACCGAAGCCAATTTCGAACTTGATGATGATGTCAAGGTAGGACGATGCCTGCGGAAGCACTTGCGCGCTCATGCCGTACGCCTGGTCGGTGAGCCACTGGAACGCCGGGTCCAGGATAATGAAGTAACAGAACAGCGTGCCGAAGATGAACAGGAACACCGCGATCGCGAACGTCGGGATGAACCACTTGCGCTCTTTAGGCTTGAGCGCCGGCAGGAAGAACGCGAGAATCTGCCAGAGGATGACAGGCGAGCACGCGACGACCGACGCCCAGAAGGACAGCTTGAAACGCGTTGCGAACGCGTCGAAGGGCGTCGTGTACATGCCTTGTTGGAATCCCTCGGGGAGGAACTCCGAGATAGGCGCGAACAGGATGACCGAAAGCGTCGGCGTTGCCATATAGAACACGCAGACGGCGATGAGCAGCACGACCACGATACGGACAAGGCGCATGCGCAGCTCGCCCAGATGGTCGAAAAGGGGCATTCGGGCAGGACCGATAGGCATCGCTTACTCCCCCTTCTCTTCGCTTGTAGGCGCGTCGGCGGCAGCCGCCTTCGCTTCCTTGCTCTCAGATGCGTTGGCGTTGCCGTAGAGCTCATCGGCAGTCGGCTTCGCGTCGGCTTTGCTCGCCTCGGCGCGTGCCGCGGTCGCAGCGACCGCATCGGCAGCCGCCCGCTTTTCGGCCTCGGCCTTCTCAGCCTCCTTGCGAGCAGCACGCTCGCGGTCGTAGCGCGCTTTGCGCTCGGAAAAGCTTTCCTGCTTCGCGTCCTTCGCGGCGTTCACTGTAGACGTTGCGGCCTTCTTCACGTTCTTCGCACCCGACTCTGCGGCGTTGCCCATCTTCTCGAGCGCGTCGAGAGGATTCTTGAACGGGTCTTCCGCGTCGGGGTCGAAGATCTTCTCTTCCTTGATAACCTTGTTCATCTCATCTTGGGCGCTGCGGAACTTCGCGATGGCCTTGCCAAGCGTCTTCGCCATGGCGGGAAGCTTGTCGGGGCCGAAGATAAGGAAACCGAACAGCAGAATGAGGAAAAGCTCAAATCCACCTATGCCAAACAAAATAAACTCCTTCGGAGGAACAAACCGGAAAGGATTGCCACGCGTACCGAACCATTATCGGGCACAGCAGCGGTCTATGGTAGCACACCGCGCACCACGCCACGATTTCCGCATGTTCCCCTCAAACGAAAAAACAGCCGGGCAGCCCTGCGGCTCGCCGCAAGACCGTCCGACTGTCACCGTTACGCCGTGAGCACGGACAGCGCAATCGTGGGAATGCCGAGCGCCAGAACTAGAATCACACACACGACCACGGTGAAGATCTTCTTCATCTTAGCCGAGCGCTCCCGTTGCGCTTGCGCGCGCGCCTCGCGTTCCTTCGCCGCCTTGATGCGGTCGCTTTTCTGCTGCGCCGTCAGCTTCTGCTGCTTGTTGCCGGATTTCTTGGCCATGGGTTACAGCCTCAGCTTTCCACGGATCTCGATGACGCGGGCAATGTGCTTGGCAACCTCCACGTCGATGTGCCATTTATCCCGCTCGTAGAGCGTCTTGCCGTCGACCATCGTCATGATGACGTCGGCGGAGGTGCAGGTGTTCACCATTGCCGAGACGGGGTTTGTCGAAGGCGACTGCTGCGAGCTCGAAAGATCGACCGCGATGATGTCAGCGCGCTTGCCGATTTCAAGCGACCCGATCTCGTCGTCGAGCTTGAGCGCACGGGCGCCGCCGATGGTCGCCATCTCGAGCATCGACTCGGAATCGAGGAAGCGCCCGACGTTGACAGCGCGCTGTATAAGCATGCCAAGGCGCATCTCGGAGAGCATGTCGGTCGAGTCGGTGGCGGCGGGAGAGTCGGTGCCGATGCCAACGCGCAGGCCGGCGCGCATGAACTCGTCGACGGGCGCCACGCCCATGCCGAGCTGCGCGTTGCAGCGCGGGCACACGGCGATGGCCACGTTGTACTCCTTGAGCTTCTTCACGTCTTCCTCGTCGGTGTGCACGCAGTGGACGGCAAGCACGTTGGGAGACTCAAAGGCGCCCCAGTTCAGCGCATAACGAACAGGGGAAACGCCCGTCGGGAGCCAAGGCGGAATCTCGATGAAGCCGCGACGGACCGACTCACCGTGCACGGAGAACGACGAGGAGCCGCGCTTCACGAAGTAGTACTCCTCGCGGCTGCCGGCAAGATGCATGGCCACGGGCAGGTCGTCGCGCGTGGCGAGCTCGGAGACCCTGCCGAACACGGCGGGGTGACACATGTAGATGGGAGCGGGCGCGATACCGATCGAGATGCGGTCGGGATCCACTTCCTGTGACCAGTGCATGATGTCGTTTTCGGCGGCGCGCATGGCGTAGTCGATGCGGCGCTTGTCCATGACGCCCACCTCGCGATAGACCACGCCGCGAAGGCCGAGCTTCTGGGCCGCCGTGCAGGCAGCGCCCGTGGTGGTGATGTCGGCCACGCAGGTGATGCCGGACGCGAGCGCGTCCAAGCCGCCCAAAATGGCGGAGTCGTACCAGTCGGACACTTCCATCTTCACGGAGAGGGCGGCAACGGAAGCGAGCCAGGTGATGTAGGGTACGTCGTGCACGATGCCCCGCATGATCGAGTTCTCCATATGAGTGTGGAGATCGACTAGGCCAGGCATGATGGCGGCCGTCCCGTAGTCAAGCACCTCTTCGTCTGGATAGCGCAGCCTGAGCATCTCGGTTTTGCCGATGTCCCGAATTCGTCCGTCTCGAACGAGAACGGCGCCCCCGACGATGGGGTCGGAGGTGACGGGCAGAACATATTGTGCGCACAACAACATAGCTTGAGCCTCACTCGCCCTTGGTTTCATTAGTCACGATATGATAACACTGGGTTCGCACATCCCCCGAATCCACACCTTGGCAATCGGCGACGGGGAGAAGGCGGGCGATTTGGCGTATACTGAAGCGTCCCGCAGACAAGCGAAAGCGTCACATCAGGAGCACGACCACCATGAGCATCGACACCGCAACGGGCAAGGAAGCGCCCGCCGAGATATCTTCCGAACGCGTGAAGGATATTTTCTCGTCAATCGCCAAGAAATACGAGCGGTTCAACGCCGTATCGAGCTTTGGCGCCTACAAGTCATGGCTCGCAGGAATGATGAGGCAAGCCCCCATCGAGCCGACCGACGACGTGCTCGACATCGCGGGAGGCACCGGGGACGTCACCTTCACGGTGGCGCGCGCAAAGCATCCGCGCCATATCCAGTGCACCGACCTGGTAAACGAGATGCTCGACGTGGCACGAGCGCACTACGCCGACGGGGCCGCATGCGGCGTGCCCGTCGATTTCGAGGTGGTCGACGCGCAGAACATCCCCTATGCGGACGCGAGCTACGACGCCCTCACCATGGCATACGGCATCCGCAACATGCCCGACCGCCCGCGCGCGCTCTCCGAGATGCTCCGCGTGCTGAAGCCGGGCGGGCATCTGGTGTGCCTGGAGTTCTCCACGCCGCCGAACGCGGTGTGGCGCGCGCTGTACAACTTTTACCTGAAGCACCTGATCCCTTTTTGGGGCGGCCTTATCACCGGGGACAAGGCAGGGTTTGTGTACCTGTCGAAGTCCATCAAGGCGTTCCCGAACCAAGAGGGCCTCGCGAAGATGATGCGCGAGGCGGGGTTTGTCGACGTCACCTGGAAGAACTACACCGGCGGCATCGCCGCGGTGCATGTGGCGAAAAAGCCCGAGTAACGACGAGGACCCCGCAGCGAAATGCGAGGCGTGACGACGAGGACCCCGCAGTTCAATGCGGGGTCCTCGCTTCGTAAGCGCTAGTGCGCGATGCCCATGCAAAGCTCCGCTGAAAGCAGCGCCTTTTAGGCTGAGCGGGCTATCCGAGCGGCACCGCCCGCAGAGGACGGTGCGAACCGGACAGCTCGCGCAGCCTGACTTCTATTTGCCGCCGTCGAGATTGCTCTCGCTCCAGTGGTCGGAGAGCTTCTCGAGCAGGCTGATGAGCTCGGCCTTGTCGTCGTCGGAGAGAACCGAGAACAGCTGCTCGTTGTACTTCGTGCGCTCGCGGGAGCAGCGGCGGGCCTCCTTCTTGCCCTCCTCGGAAAGCGAGACGATTACCGAGCGACGGTCCTTCTCGCTCGGGGTGCGCTCCACAAGACCTGCGCGATCAAGGCGAGCGATCTGTTCGGAGAGCGTCGCGGCGCGGACGTTCATAACCTCCGCAAGCTCACGCTGGCTCACCGGACCGGTTTTCAACAACGCCGACAGGGTGCCGGAACGCCCACCGGATCGGTTTCCGCGATGGACAGCGACGTGCGCACAATGATGGAACAAATCGACGAGCTGTGCATCCTTGTTCTTCGGCTTTTTACTCTGGGATGCCATGAGGTCTCCCTTCTCGTTTCGAGGCGGTGTTTTGACTTGCTCATTTGATACATTTTTTTCCTTTATGCAACAAGGTATCTAAGGTCACACTACACAGTTACCGCACAAAGTTGCGACTGGGACGAAAATGCACCAGCATCACCAGATTTTACGTGTAATCGTAAAAATATTATTGATGCATGCTTTCTCCAAATATCGTCTACTTTTGCACGGGATGAGGACATCGTTTTCACCACTTATCATTAGATTCCTCCCAGTATTGTCCCTTGTGCATCATCACTCAGCTTGCGAATCTTTCGCACCATCTATACAGGTCCCGAGAAATCGCTATGATGGGCACATGGGAAAACGAGCCTCGAAAAACGACGATTCGCGCGGAGGAAGCCCACGCGAGCAGCTATGGTCGACCACCTTCGTCTTGGTTGTCGCCTCAACGTTGTGCTGCTTCATGGCGGGCCAAGGGCTCAACTCAAGCACGTCGGTCTATGTCGCCCTCTATGGCGGAACCGCCGCGTACGCTGGCGTTTTGGCAGCCGTGTTTTCGGGAGCGGCGGCCGTCGTGCGCCTGCTCTCGGGGCCGCTGATCGACGGGCGCGGGCGCCGCATCGTGATGCTTTTCGGGTTCGCCGTGCTCATCGTCGGGACCGTCGGCCCCCTGTTCACCCACGACGTCGCGCCCTTCGTGGTGTTCCGCATCCTGCAAGGAGCCGGCTTCTCGGCAGTGACCACCGCGTCGGCGACCGCCGCAGCCGATGCGCTTCCTGCGTCGCGCATGGGGGAAGGAATCGGCTACTACGGACTTGGCCAGGCGCTTTCCATGTCGGTTGGACCCGCCCTCGCTCTCGCCCTCGTGTCGACCGACCCACCTGAGAACCTCTTTGTCGGCGTGACCGCAATCGCCGTGGTCGGGCTTTCGATGATTTTTCTCTGCCGCTACGAGAAGCACCCCGAGATGCTGCCCAAGGAAGCGGTCTACCGGCGCAGGCTCGAAGAGGGGGGAAGCGAGGCCGCACGAACGGGAGCAGCCGAGGCGGCTGAAACGACCACGTCAACCGCGCAGTCCAGGATGGAAGGGCGGCCGAAGCGCGAAAGCATCGCCTCCCGCATCTTCGAGAAACACGCCCTCCCAGGCACGCTGCCCATGATCGTGCTCTCCCCGGCGCTCGGGTTCGCGATCTTCTTCGTCGGCCTGTACGGCGCCTCGCTCGGCGTGGGGAACGCGGGGCTGTTCTACACCCTGTCAGCCGTGAGCATGATTCTCGTGCGCCTAAAATCGGGCGCCTTCATGGACCGCTTCGCGCCCATCAAGATCCTGCCCGTCGCACTGGCGTGCGGCCTCGTCGCGTTTGCCATGCTCGTCGCCTGCGGGACGGTTCTCGACGGCACACCCGTGTGCGATGCGGTGTTCAACCTGTCGGGAATCGTGTACGGCTTCTGCACCGGCATCGCGCTGCCGCTCAACCAGTCGGTGGCGGTGAAGAACACACCGCCCGAGCGATGGGGAGCCGCCAACGCGCTTTTCCAGCTTGCAATCGACGTCGGCATCGGGGGAGCCTGCGTGATCTGGGGAATCGTGAACGATTGCTTCGGGTTCCCCGTCACCATCTGCTGCGCGATGTGCTGCATCGCGGCGTCGTACTTCGTCGCGCGAGCCGTTTATCCGAAGGAATAGTAGGTCACGAACAAAGACATTCTTGTCGGGAGACGATTTGCCTCGCCCCCTGCTTCCAGCAGCAGCACCGCGCGCCCTAGTAGGGCTCGTCGAGGTTGACGTGCGCTTTCGCGTCGAAGTCGAACGAGAAGAACTTCTTCTGCCTGAAGCGATCGAGCGCCACAAGCGCGATCATCCCCGCATTGTCACCGCATGCCGAAAGGGGCGGCAGCACCAGGCGCACACCCGCCTTCGAGCACATCCTCTCGTACGATGCGCGGAGCACGGGGTTCGCCGCGACGCCGCCGCCCACGCAAAGCGTGCGAGCGCCCGTCATCTCGAGAGCGCGCTTCGCCTTCGCCACCTGCACGTCGACCACCGCCGCCTCGAAGCTCGCACAGATATCGGGCACGTTGAGCTCGCGCCCAGCCTCCCGCTCGCCGTTGATATAGGTGACGACTGCCGTCTTCAATCCCGAAAGCGAGAAGCGCAAATCGCCCGAGTGCATCATCGCGCGCGGGAAGGCGATGGCACGCGGGTCGCCCTTCGCACCGTAGCGTGAGATCACAGGCCCGCCGGGGTATCCCAGCCCGAGCGCCTTCGCGACCTTGTCGAACGCCTCGCCCACCGCGTCGTCGATGGTGGTGCCGAGCGTTTCGTAGTCGCCCCAGCCCTTCATGTGGACGAGCATGGTGTTGCCGCCCGACACGAGCGACACCACGGCAGGTGGGGTGAAATCGGGACACCCGATACGATTGGCGTACAGGTGGCCTTCCAGGTGGTTCACGCCGATAAGCGGCACGTCCGCCGCCCACGCTGCGCCTTTCGCGAACGCCACGCCCACAACAAGCGCGCCGACGAGCCCCGGCGCATATGTGACGGCCACCGCGGAAAGATCGCGCCAGCGAAGCGATCTCATCCCCAAGTTTTTCGCCGCGACCTCGAGGCACTCGTCGCATACGCCGCAGATAGCCTCGATGTGCTTGCGGCTTGCGATCTCGGGGACAACGCCACCGAAGCGCGCGTGGAAGTCGATCTGGCTTGCAACCACGTCCGAGGCAAGCGCCCCTTCCCCGTCGACGATCGCCGCGGCGGTCTCGTCGCACGAGGACTCGATCGCCAGGATAAGCGGGCGCGATACTCCCGCCGCGCCGACGGCGGTCGCCTGCACGTCGTGCGAGGCATCGACTTGCAGCTCCATGCCCGCGACCAGCCGCGATGATTCCTCGGCAGGCTCTGCCGCACCCACGAGAGCCGCCAGATCGCCCTGCATGATAAGCGCATCCTCGCGGTCGGAGTAATAGCGGGGACGCGTACCCACGGGCGCAAGACCAAGCGCCTGGTAGAGCGCCTGCGCGCCCTCGTTACCCGCGCGGACCTCGAGCGAAACCGTCTGCGCACCGAGGTTGCGCGCGTCGGCCGCAACATGCGCGAGCAGCTCGCGAGCGATG
>OLRJ01001404.1_pt1 | contig 20599 bp, 23 predicted proteins | sample 1672741 | NCBI WGS metagenome assembly OLRJ01 (sample SAMEA3136719, study PRJEB25190) | human gut metagenome | biome: human gut; feature: human-associated habitat; material: faeces | place: Austria | collected 2013
AGCCGCCGGAGCGGTGCTTAAGCCGTCAGGCGGGAATTGTGCGGTGTTGCCTTTAATTTGATCCATCAGCGATTCCGGCGTAGAATCCCGCGCAGGGGTATTTTCCGCCTTTGCAGTTAGCCGCTTGCAACCGATGTGCCGCAGGAAGCGCCAACATGCAAACTTTTCTGCGCTGTAAGTCTCCATCCGGCCCCGCGCGGCTTGACAAGGCGGGGCGGCACGGCTACAATAAAGCCAGAGCGATTCTTCTTTCGTATAATAAAGCGGCTGCCGTGAGGGCGGCATTTTTACACGACGCTGGTTAGTATTTTCTAACCTGTGGCCGATTCCCGCAGAATCTAAAAAGAGAGGGGCTTCCCCATGAGTGAGATCAACCTTTCCGGCGTACCGGAAACGATGCTGCAGACCGTCTACGCCCGCGCCATGGGGGTTGTAGATAACGCAAGTGATGAAAACAACGAAAATACAAGGAGAAAGGCAACTGTTGTACCTATTAAAATAGAATATGTGTGAGAGGGCAAGCCTTTCAATAATGTAGACGTTCAGAAATGGACGTCTATTGACAATGTTTCTTAGAAGTGCCACTTGCATTATTGTAATTGTGATGCTCTGTGTAGAGTGATGATTTAGGTGTTGCGTGGTTTATAGTAATCGTTGCGTGACTTTAATAAGCAAATTTCCTAAAATAATAGCATAAATAAAGGAGGTTTTGCTTATGTGGAAATCAAACGAAAAAAATATGGGATATATCTTTTTAGTGCTTACCTTTGCTCTGTTTGGGCTAGTTGGAGTGTTTCTTGTACCGGTTATTATATTCATTATAAAAATATCAAAACGTTATCCAAAAGTATTTACATGGATTGCCCTTGTTGCCTTTTCTTTGATATGTATATACCTATTGATAGTTAAGCAGGAATGGAATTTGAGTTTTTTGTTAATGTGTATAGCTGTCGCCGTTGGAAATGTTTTGGATACTAAAAGCAGATAATGGAGGAAATATGGAAATTTCAAAAATAATAAAAGAGGCAAGAATAAAAAAAGGAATGACTCAGCAACAACTCGCAGATTCAGTGTATGTTACCAGACAGACTATTTCAAAATGGGAGTTAGGGAAAAGTATACCTGATGAAGCATCACTAAATTTATTATATCAATGTTTGGAAATTAACAATGAAGAGAAAACAATATTACAGAAACTTGCTCATAATAAGCAAACTATATTTTTGATTGTTATTGCTCTGGTATTTTCTCCAATAATAATAGGAATTCGCTATTGCTTATTTACAATGGGAAAACTTGAAGATAAACGATTCAAAATTGTGATTCAAACAGTCGGATTTATACTATTTGCTTTTTACTTGAGAAGTTTGAAAGATAATGTAGCCTATCTTTTAATTTTTATTACTTCGTTTATTTACTTAACTTACCAGTATTATATGTTCAGTCTAGAAAATGATTAAAATCTGCATATAGACTGAGGGTTTATTGTTTGCTAACGTCCGAGCGGAGACTGAAGAATTTATGAATAGTACATACCCAGAGATGCAAGCAATTTTCAAAAGGTATTTTGGAAATAGACATTTTACGCCGAAAAAATATGTTTATATCACTACGAAAAAGCAAAAATTAAATTTCTTAAAAGAATAAGGGGGGCTATGGATAAGCAATTATGGGTATTATGTCCTATTTGCAATAATAAGACACGAACTAAAGTGCGAGAAGATACGGAACTGATAAAATTTCCTTTGTTCTGTCCAAAATGCAAAACGGAAACTTTAATCAATATGCGCCGCCAGATGGCCGACAGCCTGGAAGACAAGCCCTTTCCTGCCCTGCCGGAGGACCTGCAGTGCCGCTGCTGGTTTGAGTTTGGCAGTGCGGAGGACCACCTGAAATACCGCGCCGCCGTGCAAAAAGCCTACCCCCATGGCCATTACCTCATTTTTGAGGGCTGCAACCACATGCAATATCAAATCCGCGACCCACAGGGCTTTGCCGCGATGCTGACAAGCATCATCGAGCAGAACGTCCTGCCGCCGCTGCCGTTCGTGAAAAGCGCCTGAAAAAGAGAGAGGCTACGTGAAATATCATATCAAGGAAAACACCGTGCAGGAAACGCGGGTCATTCCGCTGTACGGCTGCAAGAGGTGTTCAGGGCTGTATCCGAACCTGTTCCGGGACGAGACCGAAACAGGGCTTGACTTCCACAATCAAATCCTTATACTGGATATGATAAAGCGCCTGGCCCGCGAAGAAAGGATCAGCGCCATCATAAATACCCACTATCCGACCAATGCTATGAGTGTGGCAGACGAAGCCCAGCTGCTGATATTCAGAACGAGGAGAACATCTCCTACTCGTTCGATGTGCAGGTGATCGTGGATGAGTTGAAATATGAGGGCCGCTCGATCTGCGGCATTGTACCCGCGGCCCTGCGAGGAGACGCTGTATGAACAACACCCCCTTTACCATCGCGCAAATGCGTCCCATCCGGGAGGCCATGACCATCTCACGCCCGGCCCGCCTGGGTGCGGAAGTGCCTGTGACCTGGTTTTCAATGGGTGCCGGCACCTCCATCACCCCGGAAAGCTATGATTGTACCACCCTGTACCTGGGGGCTGAGGGCAGCGGATGCTTTGTACTGGGCGCGGAGGCCCGCCACGTACCCCTTGCCCCCGGTGAACTGCTGGTACTGCCCTCCAAAACGCTGTGCGGCACCCTGGCCGACAGCGACGGCACCGGCATGATCTACACCGAAATCATTTTAAAAAAGGAGCAATTTACCATGAACAACATCATCAAAGCGGGCCAGCCCACCGCCCTGAAAGACCTGATCTCCTACGAGGAAGGCAGCATCGCCAACCTGGACATCGTGCATGCTGACAACATGAAGTTTGTGCTGATGGCCTTTGACGAGGGTACCGGCCTGACCCCGCACCGCGCCCCCGGCAACGCTATCCTGACCGCCCTGGAGGGCAAGGCCATCATCGGTTACGAGGGCAGGGACTACGAGCTGAACGCTGGCGAGAGCTTCCGTTTTGACAAGAACGGCCTGCACAGCGTCACCCCGCAGGGCAAGTTCAAGATGAGCCTGCTGCTGGTCATCGAGTGACTTTATAAAGCAAACCGCCCACACGGAGAATTTCCCGCGTGGGCAGTTTTTGTTAGGCAGTTAGTATAGGGGCGGCCCGAAGGGCCGGAGGGAGAGACAGTGCCTTTAGCACTTATTAGCCCGAAGGTTCTCTCCCCTACCCGCTGCGGCGGTGTTTTGCTTTTATAAGGTTTGGGGTTTACTTTTTGCCAGGCTGGTTTTTGCGGCGGTATTCCAGCGGGCTTTGGCCGGTAAAGCGGCGGAAGCTTTGGGAAAAGTAGGCAGGCGAGCTGAAACCCATCTGCTCGCTGATCTGAGTCAGACTAAAGTCGGTGCTGGTCAGCAGGGCCTTGCTTTCGGTAATGCGGCGGTTGAGCAGGTAATTGATGGGCGAGGTGTTGTACTCCCGCTGGAAAGTGTGGGAAAGGTAGTATTTGTTTACGTGGGTGATCTCGGCCAGCTTGTCCAGCGTGATGTTCTCACTGAAGTTTTCGTCAATGTACCGTTTGGCGGCGGCACACTCCTTGCTTTTGGACGGCGGCTGCACGATGCGCATCGACACGGCGGCCTCCCGCACGATCTTGACCAGCAGCACTTCCAGAATGTCCTGGCAGACCATCTCGCAGCCGTCGGCGCGGCTGTCGATCTCCCGCAGGAGCATCCGCATCAAAAACAGCAGTTCCTCCCGCATCATGCCGCAGGAGAGCATCGTGTAGCCCAGATCCTTCTCATTAAAAAGGAACTCCGCGCCGTCGATACCCAGCACGATGTACTCCAACGGGTAGGTCTGGTAGCTCAGCTCGGTATGCTGCACGCGGGGGTTGACGATGATGAGGTCGTCCGGCGCCACATCGAACAGCTTGCCCTCGATGTTGAACTGCCCGCGGCCGCTGACGCAGTAGAACATCTCGGTGCAGGCATGGGTGTGTGGCACGCTGCGCCAGTCGCCGCCGAAGCGGCTTTTGCTGATGTACAAAAGGCGCACTGCCTCCCGCGGGGGAACCTCCATGTTCAGATCGTACCGTGTATTCACTGCCGGGCACTCCTTTCTGAATTTTGCAAAGTTTTAGTGCGTAAACCACAATTTATCTAAAGCTAAGTGCAAGATTTCTCTTGATTCTAAAGGCGTATATCGTTTTTTGCCCTCATTATACTCATTCCTACGTCGATTGGCAAGGCATGACACGTAACATAAGTGCAGATTTGTGGGACGATTTTACAAAAAATTACAAAATTATGACATAAAAAGCGAATTTTGTCAAACCATACAAAGAATGCATCGATATTTTGTGCAACTTTTCGGTCGCCACCACAAAAAGACTAAAAAGAGCGCAAAAATAGCAAGATTTCTAAAATACTGCTCAAAAAAGTATCTGTTTCTTTGCCCTAAAACAGGGTATGATGATACCGTCAAGAAAGACAGGGTGCTGTAGAGGCACCCCTTGTGAGAGGAAGGGAACAGGGAAATGGAGCAGACCGGAAGATTAACATTGCCCACTGATGCCGATGTTGTAGAGGAGACCCTGCGGCTGAAAGCATTGCTGGGGGCCGACGCCCTGCGTGACTGCGACGGCACCGAGATGCCGGACGCCCTTTTGCAGGATCCCGCCAAGAAATACGCCACCTATTACACCACCCGCAAAGATAACGCCTGGGCCGAGGCAAACCCCGACGAGATCCAGCAGGAGTACCTCATCAGCGACCGGCACACCGCCCGCAGCACCACGCTGCGCATCCATTTGATGGACGGGTTCCACACCCAGCAGTTGAAAGTCAACACGCTGGATGACCCCAAGCGCTGGTGGGAGGTCATCGACCGCACGACCGGCGAGGTCGTACCCACCGACAAGTGGTCCTTTGACGAGGCCGCCGGCGAGGTGGAGATCGAGACCATCCCCTACCACGAGTACACTGTCAGCTTTTTGGCGTTCCTGATCTGGGACCCCGTACATATGTACAATTTCCTGACCAATGATTGGAAGGACACGCCCCACCAGCTGACCTACGATGTGCGCCAGCCCAAAACGCAGGCTTACGTAAAAGAAAAGCTGCGCCGCTGGTGCGAGGCGAACCCCCATATCGATGTGGTGCGCTTTACCACCTTCTTCCACCAGTTCACGCTGACGTTTGATGACCAGAAGCGCGAAAAGTTCGTGGAGTGGTTCGGCTACAGCGCCAGCGTCAGCCCCTACATTTTGGAAAAGTTCGAGAAATGGGCCGGGTACAAGTTCCGCCCTGAGTTCATTGTGGACCAGGGCTACCACAATACGATGTTCCGCGTGCCCAGCAAGGAATTTAAAGATTTTATCGAGTTCCAGCAGCAGGAAGTCTGCGCCCTGGCCAAGGAGCTGGTGGACATCGTCCACTCCTACGGCAAAGAGGCCATGATGTTCCTGGGCGACCACTGGATCGGCACCGAGCCTTACGGCAAGTACTTCAAGTCTATTGGACTGGACGCCGTGGTTGGTTCCGTGGGCAGCGGCGTTACGCTGCGCATGATCTCCGACATTGAGGGCGTCAAGTACACCGAGGGCCGCTTGCTGCCCTACTTCTTCCCCGATGTGTTCTGCCCGGGCGGCGATCCCATCGGCGAGGCCCGCACCAACTGGCTGAAAGCCCGCCGCGCAGTGCTGCGCAGCCCGCTGGACCGCATCGGCTACGGCGGCTACCTAAAGCTCGCCAGCAACTGGCCCGGCTTTATCGACGAAATCCAGAACGTGGTAGGCGAGTTCCGCCAGATCCACGAGAACATGCAGGGCACCAAGTCCTACGTGGCACCGTTCAAAGTGGCCATCCTGAACTGCTGGGGCCACCAGCGCAAGTGGATGAGCAACCAGGTGCACCACTCCATTTACCACCGCGAGACCTACTCGGCTGAGGGCGTGCTGGAATGTCTGAGCGGCATGCCTTTTGATGTGGAGTTCATCAACTTTGATGATGTCCGCAGCGGCATCCCCAAGGACATCGGCGTTATCATCAATGTAGGCGATGCCTACACCGCCTTCAGCGGCGCCGAGAACTGGATCGACGAGAAGGTCGTGACCGCTATCCGCAAGTTTGTGGACGAGGGCGGCGGCTTCATCGGTGTGGGCGAGCCCACCGCCTGCCAGCACCAGGGCCGGTACTTCCAGCTGTCCGATGTGATGGGCGTTGACCGCGAGATGGGCTTCTCCCTGAGCACCGACAAATACAACACCTGCGATCCCCACCACTTCATCCTCGAAGATGAATCCTTTACCGGCAAGATTGACTTTGGCGAGGGTACGTCCCGCATCTACGCCCAGGGCAAGCATTACCAGATCCTGGCGCAGGACGGCGAGTACAGCCAGCTGGTGGTGAACGAGTACGGCAAGGGCCACAGCGTTTACTTCGCGGGTCTGCCCTACTCCCCCCAGAACTGCCGCATTTTGCTGCGGGCCATCTACTATGCCGCCGGTATGCCGGAGGAGATGAAGCACTACTACGTGACCAACGTGGACACCGAGGTGACGGTATTCCCCGAAACGAAGCGCATTGCCGTCATCAACAACTCGGAATCCGAGCAAAAGACCGACCTGTACATTAAGGGCAAGCTTATCAGTGAGCTGACCCTGGCCCCGCGTGAGATGCGCTGGGTCGACGATGCAGAGTAAAACCCGATAATTTATGGGCCGCGCCTGCGGACCGTATTTTATAAAAGATGGAGAAACAATATTTCTAAGGAGGACAAATCCATGAAAAAGAAGAATGTAGCAGCCCTTATGGCAGCCGCCCTCACGGCTTCCATGCTCGCCGGCTGCGGCAGCAGCGCCAGCAGCGCCGCTGCCTCCACCCCTGCCGAGTCCGCCCCCGCTGAGAGCGTCGCCGAGAGCGAAGCTGAGACCACCACCGCAGACGGCGACGAGACCCTGACCGTCTGGGCCTGGGACCCCAACTTCAACATCTACGCCCTGAAGCAGGCGGAGGCCCTCTACCAGAAGGATCACCCCAACTTCAAGCTGAACATTGAAGAGAACGTCTACAGCGACATCGAGACCAAGCTCATCACCGCTGCCACCAGCGAGGATTACAGCACCCTGCCCGACATCTTCCTGATGCAGGATTACTCTTACCACAAGATGGTCGCCAACTTCCCCGGCATCTACACCGACCTGACCGACTCCGGCCTGGATTGGGACAAGTTCTCCGGCGGCAAGCTGGCTGACTCCACCGTCGACGGCCACCACTACGGCCTGCCCTTCGACAACGGCGCTTCTGTTATGGCTGTCCGTTCTGACATGATCGAGAACGCCGGCCTGACCGTCGAGGACTTCAAGGACCTGACCTGGAGCGAGTTCGAGGAGAAGGCCCAGAAGGTCGTGGACGCCAACGGCGTGCCGATGCTGACTTCCTCCGGCGGCTCTGAACTGATCATCGAGATGATGCAGTCCGCTGGTGCCTCCCCTGTTGTTGACGGCGAGGTCAAGATCGCTGACAACGCTGCCCTGAAAGAGGCCCTGACCGTTTACAAGGATATGGTCGACAAGGGCATCCTGGCCGAGTACACCGACTGGGATCAGTACATTGCCTCCATGAACGACGGCAAGGCTGCCGGCGTTATCAACGGCTGCTGGATCATGTCCAGTGTCCAGGCTGCCGCAGATCAGTCCGGCAAGTGGGCTATCGTTAACATGCCCAAGCTGGATGGCATCGATGGTGCTACCAACTACGCAAACTGCGGCGGCGCAAGCTGGGCCGTTTCCTCCAACTGCAAGAACACCGAGCTGGCCTTCGACTTCCTGAAGAGCACCTTCGGTTCCAGTGTTGAACTGTACGACGACCTGCTGCCCAACGCCGGTGCGATCTCCAGCTACCTGCCTGCTGCTGATAGCGACGTTTACAACCAGCCTTCCGAGTTCTACGGCGGCCAGACCGTTTACAAGGACATCGTTGAGTTCGCTGGCCAGGTTCCCGCTTTCGACTGCGGCGCTTACTACTCTGACGTGCGCAGCGCCCTGACCGATGCTGTTACCAACGTTGTGCAGAACAACGCCGACATCGACAGCGAGATGCAGAATGCCCAGGATACCGTTGAGTTCAACATCGCTGGCTAACATCCGCCGCGCCTGACGCGTACCGCTTACACAATTGAACGTCCGCCAAGGGCACGGGTTGCATCAGATACCCCTTTTGCAAGCCGTGCCCTTGCTTTTATGAAAAAACACATGGGCAAATTAGGGAGAGTTACCATGAACAAACAAAAAGGGCTGAACATGGAGCAGAAGCGCAACCTCACCGGCTGGGCTTTCCTGCTGCCGGCCTCGATCCTGATTTTTGTATTTTGCTTTTACCCCATGGTGCAGGCGCTGATCCTTTCTTTCCAGAAAGGTACCGGCAGCGCCGTGCAGCCGGCCGGGTTTGCCAATTATGCACGTATCTTAAAGGACGCCACCTTCCAGCAGTGCCTGTTTAACACGATCTTCTACTTCGTGATCCAGGTGCCCATCATGCTGATCCTGGCGCTGATTCTGGCACAGCTGCTCAACAGCCCCGACATCAAGGGCAAGGGCATCTACCGCACGATGATCTTCCTGCCCTGCGCCACCTCGCTGGTCTCCTACTCGATGATCTTCAAATCGCTGTTTGCCAACGATGGTCTGGTCAACCGGGTGCTGTCCACTGTAGGCATCCCAACCGTGGATTGGTTCCAGAACGCCTGGGCGGCCCGCTGGGTCATCGTTATTGCGCTGATCTGGCGCTGGACCGGCTACAACATGGTGTTCTACCTGGCTGGCCTGCAGAACATCGACTACTCCATCTACGAGGCCGCCCGCATCGACGGTGCGTCCCCCATCCAGCAGTTTATCCACCTGACCATTCCCCTGCTGAAACCCACCATTCTGCTGACGGCTATTATGTCCACCTCCGGCACGCTGCAGCTGTTTGATGAGTCCGTCAACCTGACGGCTGGCGGCCCCGGCAAGGCGACGATGACGCTGACGCATTACATCTACAACATTTCCTTTGTGGAAACGCCCAAGTTCAACTACGCGGCGGCGCTGTCGGTGTTTATCCTGGTGGTCGTGGCCGTCCTGTCTGCTATCCAGATGAAAGTAGGTGACAAACGTGACTAAAGGTAAAAAGATTTTGGCCCATGCCGTGTTGATTCTGGCCAGTTTCCTGTCGGTCTTTCCGCTGTACTACATGTTGTGCGGCGCTACCAACCCCAGCATTGACGTCGTGCGCGGCAAACTGATCCCCGGCACCTACCTGATGGAAAACTTCAAGTCGCTGATCGCCAACCAGAATTTGGGGCTGGCCATGGCAAACTCCTTCCGCAACGCTATCCTGATGACCTTCATCACGCTACTGGTCTGCTCCATCGCCGGTTACGGCTTTGAGATCTACCACGACAAGGCCAAGGACGCCCTGATGAGCGTGCTGCTGCTGGCCATGATGCTGCCGTTCGTAGCCATCATGATCCCGCTGTTCAAGATGATGTCCCACTGGGGCCTTGTTAACAGCTGGGCGGCGTTTGTTCTGCCCTCCATCTCGACCCCGTTCATGATCATGCTGTTCCGCCAGGCGTCGAGGTCCTTCCCCAATGATATTATCGAGGCTGCTCGTCTGGACGGCCTGAGCGAGATCGGCATCTTCTTCCGTATGTTCGTGCCCATCATGCGCTCCACCTACGGCGCGGCCATGACGGTTACCTTCATGAATGCCTGGAACAGCTACCTCTGGCCGAAGATCATCTTCCAAAACAATGCCTCTATCACGATGCCCATGCTGGTTGCCAACCTGAAGAGCGGCTACAGCGTCGATTACGGCATGCTGATGCTGGGTGTCCTGATCTGCACGCTGCCCACTGCCATCATCTTCCTCTGCCTGCAAAAGAGCTTTGCCAACGGCATTACGGGTGCAGTCAAATGACCGCATGTGATGTCTGTCTCTCCCCTGCCGAGTGGGAAAATGCGATGGTGCAATTGCAGCTGGCCAAACAGCTGGGACTTATCGACGATGCCAGCCCCGAAGCGCTGGAAGCCCGCCGTCAGGCCAAAAATGCCGAGAATGCCCGGCTGCAAGCCGCCGGTACGGTGTTTTACGGCCCGCGGCAGTACACCCCGGCCATGTACCTGCAATATGAGCTGACCCGTTTTAAGCTGGACTTTGCCCAGCCCACGGCAGCCATCCGAGCGCTGCCTGTCTGCCCTGTCATCACAGAAGAGCAGAAACAGGCGTACTATCGCAATAATTCCGATCTCTTTACCCGCTATTGGGGCGACAGCTTCCCCTATGAGGACGTGGAGCAGATCATTGAAAAACGGCTGCGAGAGGAGGCGTATGATGCCCTTGTGCAAGACCTATTACGTCAACGCTGAAACCGGCCGCGACAGTTTCGACGGCCTGAGCGAGGCCACCGCTTTTGCCAGCCTGCGTGCTGTCAATCGCCTGACTTTGCAGCCAGGAGACCGAGTACGGCTGGCTCGCGGCAGTGTGTTTGCGGGGCAATACCTGCACCTGACCTGCTGCGGCAGCAAAGATGCCCCCATTGTGGTGGGCGCTTACGGAGACGGCCCTGCCCCGCGCATTGACGCTGACGGGCAGGGCATCTGGTACCAGGATTATGGCTGCCCGTTGGACAGCCCCACCCATGTGTACCGGGGCTATGTTTCCTCGGCCGTGCTGCTGTACGATGCCGCGTATGTGACCGTGCAGGACTTAGAAATTACCAACCACAGCGGTGCCATTTTGGGCGAAAGTTACTCCCAGCCCGACAAGATGGAGCGCACCGGCGTGGCTGTGGTGGCCAAGGACAAAGGCACATGCCGCGGCATTACGCTGCGCGATCTCGCCATCCATGATGTGAACGGCAACGTCTACGACAAGCACATGAACAACGGTGGCATCTACATGACTGCCCTGTCCCCTGCCGACGAAGCCGCCACCGGCCCGGCCCGCTTTGCCGATGTGCTGGTGGAGGGCTGTTACCTCTACCGTGTCAGTCGCTGGGGCCTGGCGGTGGGCTACACCTACGCCCACGCTCACTTTCAGGGGGCGGCGCTGGAAGAAGCCCCGTTCCTCAAGTACGGCCACGAGAATGTGACCATCCGCGACAACTACGTAAAGCTGGCCGGCGGCGATGGCATCACCGTGATGTACGCCCTGCGCCCGCTGGTGGAGCACAACACCGCTGATTCCGTAGCCTGTGAGATCAATGACCGCGTGTATTCCCACCCCGGCGACCGCGCCGGCAAAGTGGCGGCGGGCATCTGGCCCTGGAAATGCAAGGATGCACTGTTCCGCTGCAACGAAGCCGCCGACACCCGCCTGAACCAGGACAGCATGGCTTATGATGCCGACTCCGGCGACGGCACGGCGTATGAGTACAACTTCAGCCGCCAGAACGAGGGTGGCTGCGTGATGTTCTGCCTGCAGGAAGCCATCCACAATACCTTCTGCCACAACGTCAGTTTTGACGATTTGGGCGGCACCATCAGCCCCTCGGAGAATCCGGACGCGCTGATTACCGACAATGTATTCTATGTGCGGGACGGCGTGCCCTTCGTCCGCCCACAGATGGGCGGCGGCAATTACACCGCCGAGAACAACACGTTTTTGCCCCTGGACAAGTTTACCCCCTAAATAGCGGCAGTCTCTCCCCTGCCCTATCACCCCTGAATAAGCCCAAAACAAACACCCCCTGCCTTGCTTTTGTACAAGGCAGGGGGTGTTTGTTCACCCCACCAGCCCGCCGTTGTCGGTGGGGGTGGTCTCGGCGTCCGCCTTGCCGCAGTGGCGGATGGCACGGGCCGCTGCGCAGCCGTCCATCTCGGGCATGAGGATGGGGTCTTTCTGGCCAAAGTGATGACCTGCGGAACATTATAAAAATACATATTTGCATATAACAAAAGGCTTGCACCTGCAGGAGGACGGGTGCGAGCCCTTTTTCATTTTCATGCCCCACTGGAATGACCAAGACGCAAATAAGCCAACCTATATATAGGGGCGTTTTGGGTAAAACGACCATTTTCGACATTTTCGGCTAAAATATATAGCATTTCATCCGGTTCTATGATAAAATAAAAATACTTATAAGGGGGAGTTTTTCAACTGTGCTTTATAAGCGCATAACTGCCTGCGCAGCGATGCACCTTTGAAGAAAGGAGGACAAAAATCATGAACAAGTTTAAGAAGCTCGTTGCGATGCTGGTCTGCGTCGTGATGGCTTGTGTTTTTGCTACCGGTGTGTTTGCCACTGACTATGTCGATAACCTGAGCGCCGCCCGTGCGGAAGTCAACGGTTTTCTGACCCAGTGCGGTGTCCACGGTATGGAAGGTGTTGTGAATGGTCTGAACGAAGTTCAGCTGCGTGCTCTGCGTGACAATTCTGCCACCCTGCGCAGCTCTCTGACCCAGGCTGTGAATGCACTGAACAACGCTAAGAGCGAGACCGATGTCCGCACTGCTGTCAGCACGGCCCTCAGCCAGGTTGGCGGTATCTTCAGCGATGCCGGCATCAGCCTGAACATCGACGTCGTTGTCTCTGGCAGCGAGGTTGCTGTCGTCCCGACTGCTTCCGCTAACGGTGTCTCTGGCACCACGCAGTGGAAGCTGGCTACTGATGGTTCGGTTGCTTCTGCTTCCAACCCGCTCACCGCTTCTTCTTCTGCAGTCATCAAGGCTACCGGTGACAACAGCGCTATGGTTATTGCAGCCATTGTTCTGTCTGTTGTTGGTGTCCTGGGTCTGGCTGTCCGTAAGGAGAGCGCACTGGCAATGTGAGCCACACAGTATGGGATAAGCTTTGCTTTGTCGAAGACGGGCAGAACTTCGGTAATGCCCGTCTCTCTTAGTTTGTTTTCAGGCATTCCATTTCGTGTGCCTGTTTCCAGATAGATACTTTTCGGCAAGGCGCCGCATGCGGTCGCGCCTTGCTTCCGGGAGGGGTTCACAACTTGCCGCACAGTAAAAGAAAGTCCTTTATCCGCAACAGTCCCTTGGCCTACCTTCTTGTTCCTTTAGGCCTGGCTGCCGCAACAATTGTGCTGCTGGCCGCGCTCAGTTTTACATTGCTGCAGCCTTACCAAATGATGTTTGGCTGGTTTTTTGATAATTCCTCGTCTGCGCAGCCGCAGGATCTGCTGGCTGAAGCAGGCACTTTGATGGATGGCCAAGGTACATCCACCACGGAAACCCCGGTGAAATCCATCCCCTTCAGCAGCATCACCTACCCTATTGTCGGGGACCGATATGCGGCCATTACTGTTTCCGGCACCAATGTGGACGCTCCCGTCTATTACGGTGACACGAACAAAATTTTAAACCAGGGCGTTGGCACCTACATGGAAAACAGCGGTGCTGGCCTTCCCGGCGAGGGCAAGACTATCCTGCTGGCTGGCCACAACAACACATTCTTCAACGATTTGCAGCATGCCGAGGTGGGCGCTACCGTGACCATCACGACCCACTACGGCGTGTATACCTACGAAGTCACCGAAACAAAGATCCTGGATTATCAGGATGCTTCTGCCTATGATTTCACCCGCACGGACGAGAATCTAATCCTGTATACCTGCTATCCCTTTGATGCGCTGGGCTTCACCACGGATCGCTTCTTTGTGTATGCACAGTATGTCTCCGGTCCCGTGCTGGATAAAAACAGCTAAGGGGGCGATCGTTTGGCAGATAAAATCAAAAGGAGACACCGTGGCAGCCCCGGTTGGGCCTTGCTTCTTGCCTGGCTTTCGACCCTGCTGCTGACGACATTAGCACTTTTGCTGACACTGCTTACCACCATTTGCAGTGAAAACTTTATGCGCAAACAGGTCGCACGCAGCCATTTTGCGGACTATGCCTACAGTTACCTGTATGACAACTTTGTCAGCTACGGTTCTTCCACAGGCTTTGAGGAGGATGTCATCACCTCCACCATTTCCCGCGAGCAGATCAACGCCGATATGGAGCAGGCTGTCACGGATTTGTATGCCGGTAATACAGCGGTCAACGCCCGCGAGAATGTTAAGAGTGAGATCAACGATGTTTTGCTGGCAGATTTGGCCAGCCGCGGCAAGGATGTAACCGAGGATGTTTCTTCGGCCGTTGGGATCGTTGCCGATGCCTGCCGACTGGACTATGCCAACTACGTGGCAATTCCTTTGGCGAGCCAGCTGTATACCGTTATCACGAAGATCGAGCGGTTGCTTTTGCCCGGCATGGTGGGCACAGCGGTGCTGTGTGCTGCAGCGCTGTGCCTGATGATCCGCCTTGCGGGCGGGTCGCGGTTCGGCGTGCGCTGCCTGACTTTTACATTCCTTGCCAGTGCCTTGCTCTGCACCTTGGGGGCAACGGTATTGTACCCGCTTTTAGGGTTGGATAACTTTTCCCTGGAACCGGCTTCCATCCGCGCCCTTGTGCTGACTTATTTGCAGAATATGTTCGGCAGCCTGGGGATTTTTGCCGCCATCTATGCCCTGATTGCCCTGATCCTGTTAGCCCTCATGTTTACAGCGCACCATCAGTTAAAACGCCACTATAAACAAAAACCTTAAGGAGGACCCCACTCGTGGAAAACGAAGAATACGATACCATAGACCTGCTGGAAGTGCTGAATGCGGTACGGCAGCATATTGCTGTGCTGATTTTATGCACACTGGCCACCGCGATTGCCGGCTTTGCAATCACGCATTTCCTGATTACACCGCAGTACGAGTCCTCTGCTTTGATGATCGTCAATACCCGTCAGGACACGACTTCCACCGTCACCAGCGACCAGATCAACTCAGCTACCAAGCTGGTTTCCACCTACAGTATCATTATTAAAAGCGATACCGTGCTGCAGCAGGTCATCGATGACCTGGGCCTGAGCCTGAGCTACAGTGATCTGAAAGGCCGCGTGACGGTCTCTGCCGTGGATGACACCCAGGTCATGAAGATCACGGTCCGCAGCAACAACCCCGAATGGGCCCGCCAGGTCTGCGATGACATCACGGCCGTTTCTCCGGATGTGATTCTGGAAGCGGTCGAGGCTGGCTCGGTCAAGGTGATTTCCCAGGCATCCTACTCGGACGTGCCGGTATCCCCCAACATTAAAAAGAATACGATGCTGGGTGCCATGGTGGGCCTGGTGCTCTGCCTGGGCGTGATTTTTCTGCAGGTCATTCTGGACAACAAAATCAACACCGAAGAGGATGTCGCCAAGTATCTGGATATGACGGTTGTTGGCGTGATCCCGGTTTATGAGGGAGGCAAAAATAAATGAGTGCAAAGACAAACAAGAAGTTCGCTTCCCATCGCAAGCTGTTCCTGGTCGGCAAGGATGCACCGTTTTCTTTTGTAGAAGCGTACAAATCCCTGCGTACCAATTTAGAGTTCCTTTCCACCACTAGCAACTGCAAAACGATTCTGATCACCTCCTCGGTTCCCGAGGAGGGTAAAAGCAACGTAGCCGTCAACCTGGCTATGACGCTGGCTGCCTCCAACAAACGTGTTGTACTGGTGGATTGCGACATGCGTAAGAGCACGGTTTCCCGCTACATGCATATTTCCCGCAGCCAGGCTGGCCTGAGCAATGTGATTTCCTCCCGCGACATCTCCACCCTGGCCGGTGCTCTGATGCGGATGAAAGAGTACAATGGCATCACGGTGCTGCCTGTCGGCATTACGCCCCCCAACCCGGCCGAGCTGCTCTCGATGCCGATTGTGGAGGAGATCTTCTCCGCCCTGCAGCGCACTTTTGACTATGTAATCATTGATACACCGCCCGTTTCTGTCGTTACGGACGCGGCAGTTATCAGCCGTGTATCTGATGGTGTGTTGCTAATCGTGCGCCCCGGCGTTACCACCATCCAGGGCGCCCAGCTGAGCAAGAAAAACCTGGAAGCTGTCAATGCACACATTCTGGGTGTTGTTATGAACGGCTACAACGCAAAGAAAACCGGTCGTAAGGATGGGTATTCCTACGCATACTCCTACGGCTACTATGACAATCGTGATACTGGTGATAAATGAGCCCAAATCTGGTAGACCTGCATTGCCACATTTTGCCGGGCATCGATGATGGTGCCAAAAATCTGGACGTATCCATGGCGCTTTTGCGCAAAGAAGTCCAGGACGGTGTGGCTGGCATTGTATTTACCCCACACTTCCATTATGAGCGTATCTCGGTAGAGGATTTTGCCGCAAAGCGCCGCGCCGCGTTTTTACAGGTAGCCAAGGCCGCCAAAGAGACCGGCCTGCCGCTGGCGGGCAAGTTGGGTGCGGAGGTGTACTTTACAACGGCTCTGCCCAGTCTTGATTTGCGCGCACTGGCCTTTGCCAAATCAAACTACATTCTTATCGAATTCCCTACCACCTGCTACCCCGCAGGCATTGACGAAACGCTGTACGCTGTGCGCCAGCGCGGCTATACGCCGATTTTGGCCCATGTGGAGCGTTATCCTTTCGTGACCGAGGACCCTACCCTGCTGTACAACTGGGTCAACGAGGGCTGTCTGGCGCAGATCAACGCCAGCGGCCTGGTGCGGGAAGGGCGCACGGCCCACTGGCTGCTAAAATTGCTGGAATGGAACCTGGTGCATCTGCTTTGCACCGACTGCCACTCGATCGACGCCCGCCCGCCAAACCTGAAAGCCGGGTACAGCAAGCTGCCAACCCCCATCGCCAGCCGCCTGCGCCGCAACAGCATTGAAGTCTACCTGGGTAATGAACTTGTCCCACCCGAGCCGACCAAGCCGCAATACCACTTTGGCCGCTGGGTGTGACCCTATTACAAACAACTCCCTCTGCCGATGAATTCAGCAGGGGGATATTTTGTTTATATACTTTTGCAAACGACGAACTTAGCGGTAAATCTCTCCCCTGCCCTACAGAGCGGTTTGCATTTGGTGCCGGGTGGGGGTGCCCTCGATGTCAACCGGGAGTCTTGGTGGCCATGGTCTCGCCGATCGGCAGTACTGTTTTCATCTGCGTTCCTCCGTAACCGAGCATGCCCGATTTTATAAGATAATTGTCGTTTTTTCGATGTTGTGGTATACTGATAGCAAACGCACCGGAAATCCGAAAGAAAGGAAAAATTATCATGCCGACACAAGAATTACAACAGCGGCAAATTTTATCACAGCAGCAGCTGCAAGCCTTGAACATCCTGTCCCTGGACGGGGCCGCCCTGGACGAGATGCTGAAAAAAGAGGAGATCGACAATCCCCTGTTCGACCTGGACAAGATCCACGGCACGGTCGAGCGGCCCATCAGCGTGCAGACGCCGGATAAGGAGGGCAACCTGTCGGAGCGGGCTGCACCGGACAAAACGGCGCAGGACCTGTACCTGTTTTTGGAGAGTCAGCTCCCCGCCAATGCCACGAAAGCCGAGCGCGGCGTTTTTCGCCATATGGTGGAGTTCCTTGAACCCGGCACTGGCCTGCTGCCCGAAACCGTGGAAGAGGTGGCTGAGATTTTAGCTGCACCCTTGTATGTGGTCGAGCGCTGTCTGTCCTGGCTGCACCAGATGGAGCCTGCTGGTGTGGGCGCGGCCACGACCTCGGAAAGTCTGGTGCTGCAGGCATTCCACAAGGGGATGACAGGCCCGACGCTGCTGGGCATCCTGTTCGATCATCTGGAGGATGTGGCCGCCAAGCGCTACCGCACCATCATGCGGGCCTACGGCCTGACGATGGAGGAAGTGCAGCACTATGTCTCACTGATCCGCACGCTGGAGCCGTACCCGACGGCAGCCTTTGGCGGCGGTGAGAGCGCTGGTTTCATTGTGCCAGATTTGGAGTTCTATTGCAAAGACGGCCAGTGGGGCGTGCGCGTGCAGGACCGCTGGAGCAGCGGCGTGCCCTACAGCAGCTACTACGACCTGTCCGGCACGGACGCAGCACCGGAGCTGCGCACCTATTTGCAGGAGCAGCACCGCCACGCGGACTACATCGTGCAGTGTGTGGAGAAGCGCCGCAGCACCCTGCAGCAGCTTGGTCAGCTGATCTTGAACGCCCAGCTTGCCTTTTTAGCCGAAGGCCAGCCTCTGCACACCCTGACGGCTGATATGCTGGCCGAGCAGATGGGCGTCAACCCGTCCACCGTCAGCCGTGCCATCAAGGGCAAATATGTCAAAACACCCACCAAGGTCTATCCCCTCTCCTACTTCCTGACGAGGGCAGGCAACCGCAGCGGGGACGCTGCACCGGACAGCCGCAGCGAGGTTCTGGCCGCCCTGCATAAACTGCTGCAGGAGGAAGATCCCGTCCATCCTCTCTCTGACGCACAGCTGGCGGATCAGCTGACGGCCCAGGGCATTACCACCACCCGGCGCACCGTGGCCAAGTATCGGCTGCTGCTGGGCATCCCCGGCGCGTTTGAACGCAAGCAGTGACCGCCAGCTTTGACTAAATACTTACAAAAGAATCGCCGATCAGAGCCTCATAGGTTCCGATCGGCGATTTTTATGAAGGATGCTTTTACGGTAATGGCAAATCAGTTGCGGCCGATGCGGCTGACCAGGTCACGGACATAGGCCTCGCATGTCTCCCAGTCGTTGGCAGCCACGGCGTCCTTGGGCATAAGGCTGCTGGCCAGACCTACGCTCAGGTAGCCGGCGTCAAAGAACTGGCGGATATTCTGCGGGTTCACACCGCCAATGGCCATGTAGTGGGTATCGTCGAAGGGCCCCTTCAGGTCCTTCATATTGGATTCCTTTTCAGAGACAAAGAAGGAATGCCGCTGGTAGCCATGCACTGGGAACACCGATTCAACAGTATGGTAGGCCGCTACAATAATATTTACCGGGTTCAGATGCCAAACATTACTCCACACGTTTGCAGGCATACCTACTGCAGTAATATGGCCCGTGCGGGGATGAATCCGAAAACGCTGCAATATTTGATGGGCCACAGCGACATCAGCGTTACCATGAACACTTATACGCATCTTGGGCTGGATGATGCAAAGGACGAGATGATCCGTCTACAGGAGCTGGAAGATGCCCGCAAAGAAGTCGAAAAGACGACAGAGAAGCCGAAAGCAGCGACTCAGAGTATGTTCCGAGCCGTCTAAAATAGAATAGGATATATGGCAAGCACACCTGGAGCAGTCCGGGTGTGCTTTTTGGGGGATTGATGTCAGCGGCAGTTTGCCATATAATAAGAAGAAATATTGTTATCAAATCTTTTACAGGAATCGCCTGTTTTAACCCGTTTACTTATTCAACAAACAGAAAAAAATTCAATCGTTAGAACGTATGCACCCACTATTGGGGAGTGTGCATACATTTTAACGATTGCTCAGGCAGAAAAAGGGTATACGGACAGGCCGTATCCGACTACTACAAGACTACGTTTGACTGCTGTAAATTGCCGCATTCTGCTGCGATTTGCGATAAAGTGTAGGAACAATAAAAAACACAATCGTTACAGGGTTCGCAAATTGTGCCTGTTTACGGCAGTTTGCGGCATTTCGGGAGGAAAAAATTATGATTAGAGTGCTTTTTGTTTGCCACAGCAGCACATTCTTCGGATCGACACCGTGTTTTTCAAGCAGGCGCAGCTGGTCCATGCCCATTGTGCCCTTGTCGCAGTGGGTGCTGATGGGAATGCCCGTGTCGCGGTGTACGCGGGCCACTGCCTCGATGGAGCGCTTTTCGGCGGCGGTCACTTCCTCAAAGCTGGTGCCCAGCTTGATAACACCCGGGTGGATCTCGGTGCCATCCAGGCCATTCGTCACTTCGTTCATCAGAATATCATACAGCTCACCGTCGGTTTTATCGCCAAACCAGGGCGGCATAAATAGCTGCTTGTGGAAGCCTGTGCAGCAGATGACATGCACACCGGTAGCCTGCGCAATGCGCTGATAGGCCTTTACGTTGCGGCCGTAGTTGATCGGCGTCATCTCCACCAGGGTCTCACCCCCAGCCGCGGAAAAACTGCGGGTCTCCTCCGTCGAAGCCGCCTCGTCATCCAGCGTATAAGGGATATAATACTCATCCGGCAACTGGGGTTTTACCATCAGGTACTCATGCACATAGGTAACGCCCAATTTGGTTACATTTAGCGGGCCACATACAGTAACGGCCGTATTACGAATCATCGTCGTATTCCTCCATTTTGGCAAAGCAAAGCCCTGCCCACATTTGAAAGCCAGGCAGATTCCAGATACCTAGGCAGCCCAAAAATGTGAAACTCGGAGAAATTATGCAGCACGTACATTGCCATTATTATAAATCGACAATTTTATATTGTAAAGAGATTCACGGTAAAATAGATGTCATTTTTCGTAATTGCACATCGTCGGGACGAACATTGTTCACCCACGGATTTGCGTTGTCACTCGCTTTGCGGACGCATAGTGTGCGTCCCTACTATCTCCATATCCCCTATCATAAATCACGAAACAAAGAGCAAAAGCGCCCTATCCCTTGCAGGATAAGGCGCTTTTCTTAAAAGAGAAGTCGGCATCTACCTATTTTCACAGGCCGTCTCCAGCCAACTATCTTCGGCACGAGTGAGCTTAACTTCTGTGTTCGGAATGGGAACAGGTGGAACCTCACCGTCATCG
>OLRJ01001405.1_pt1 | contig 20579 bp, 15 predicted proteins | sample 1672741 | NCBI WGS metagenome assembly OLRJ01 (sample SAMEA3136719, study PRJEB25190) | human gut metagenome | biome: human gut; feature: human-associated habitat; material: faeces | place: Austria | collected 2013
CAGCCTTCCAAGCTGGATACGTGGGTTCGATTCCCATCACCCGCTTTTTTCATGCCTGATTTTAATTTCATTCTCATATACAGATGTAAATACAAAAAACACTATATTCTATCCGAAAGAAGATGGAGTATAGTGTTTTCCTTTTTCCAATATTCTATTTTCTGTCATATTTCCTGTTATCGTTTTCCGATTCTTCTCATCCACATCAGGACAGATCCTATCAGGATATAGACATCTGCCAAATTCGCTGTTACATCACCTAATATCTTATGGTCAGATCTTATACCAATGTAATCTACGACTTTACCTCTGACGATCCGGTCATACGTATTGCTAATAGCTCCTGCACTCAGTAATGTCCATGCTGTCTTAGTCACCTTATGACCTTCCCGGAATGATTCTGCCAATGTCAGCATCAGGATCACTGCCGTCGTTATCACAGACGCTTTCTTTACCTTATCCGGTTCGGAATCCATGGAATTAAATGCAAAGCCTTTGTTGTATACTTTTCTGATCAGGACTTTTGTCCCGCAAAAGTTTTTTTCCTCTTTCTCACTTATATTTTCTTCTATGTACTGTTTTACAGCCATATCCAGAGCAAACAGTGTTCCAACCGCACCCGGTATGCTTGTGTGCATCTATATCTCTCCTTGGATCTTCACAATCTCTTCTTCCTGCTTTTCAATCTCTTCCTCGCGTTTTTCGATTTCTTCGCAGAGTGTTACGTAATCCATGTCGGATACTTCCCCACTCTGGAACTTCTCATATACCATACGACCGATATCTGCAAGATCTCTTTCATTTGCTCTCTTTAAAGTCCGTACATTACTTTTGATCTTCTGAATCTCCAGTGTATCTCCTGTCTTCTTAGTGATGTCACTCGCAACATCTGAAACTCTTCTGCTGAATTCTTCAAAAAAATCTGCCATCTGTATCCTCTCCTTATCTCGTTCTTCTTTACAGCCGTCTTAAAATATCCAGTGAATGATACAGGTTCATCGTTCCATATCCCCACTGTGTATTTGGATATTCTATCGCCGGAAGCTTCTGCGCACCCATCACGATCACATTCCTTACCTGACTGGCTGATGCTCCACCCGCTCCCGGCTGATCACTGATCCACTTCATGATCAGTGCACAGCCACCTGCCGCAATTGCTGTTGCTGCACTTGAACCGGTGCGTTCTTTGAATCCTCCGCCCGGTACCGCACCGGTAACCGCTACTCCCGGTGCAGCATAATCCGGTTTGATTCTTTCATCTCTAGTATACCCTCTGCCCGAATTAATATCAACCGTATTCTCCTGACTGTTATAATAAGACACCGTCATCGTATGCTCCCCTCCTGCCGGTTCTGTAAATGTGGTATCCGGATTCGATTCCAGAAAATATACTTCTCCATCCAGAAACTCTTTCATGGGCAGCCACATATGAAACTCCCCCTTCGTCTGCATCACAGGCTTTACTTCTATTTTCCAGATTCCCGGTACTGCTTTCTGCAGCCGGATAAACACCAGCTGTGCATCGCTATTCTCCTGCAGAAGTCTGTACTCCACCGTAACAGTTGTCCGTTCAAAAGCAAATACAAAATCAAACAGATATCCCAGACGTACCGGAATCTGCCCGGTACGTTCTCCGGAAGGTGATGTGATCGACACTGTCACAATGTTCGGAAGAGTACTCCATAACTCCGTCACAAAACCCTTCACCCCTTCCCCTACCCTGATCTCCGCTGTCCGTATATTCTGTGCCTCCGTAAATGTTCCGTAATAATGATGTCTCTGCGCTGCCTCATTCCCGGTTCCCGTTACTACACAGCGGTTTCTCAGCAATGCATAGCCATCCAGAACTCCTGCAAGCAAAGAGTCACCATTATGCCCTCCGAAACTGGTTCCAATCGCCATACAGATCACAAGCGGCATTTCCCGTCTGCGGGCCAGTTCATTCAGATACCGAAGTCCGGCCAGGATATCATTTTCCTGATAACAGTGTGCATCTTCTGCAACAGCAAAAAATTCTTTCAGATATTTTTTTGCCGGCTTCAGCTTTACCATCGCGATCACCGCCTCCGGGGCAGCCCCAAGAAACTGTCCACTGCTTTCTGCACTTCCGGCAGCCACACTTGCAACAAATGTTCCATGCCCATCTGTATCTTCCGAAGAGATCAGTTCCTGCGGGCTTTCCGAATGTAAAGCCGCATTGATTCTTTCTTCGGTATACTCTGTTCCATACAGAAAGCCCTCCGGCGGATCCCCATCCTGAATTGTCTGATCCCAGATCCCCACAATTCTTGTTGTCCCGTCAAGATTACGGAATACCGGATGAGTATAATCGATCCCCGTATCCAGGAAACCGATCATAATCCCCTCTCCCATAAGCTGCAGCGTCGGATAATTCTGCAGTGTAATAATTCCGGCTGCATCTAACGGCTGCATATCCAGAAGTGTATAGCACTTGGGGATCGCACCGTACCAGTACTGCCGCAAGGATAAGGGAAGTAACATCCGGCTGTCTAACGACACACTTTTATATCCGAAATCCAGCTCCTGGATACACATCTTTTCCGTATCCACCCCTTCTAACTCACCTTCCCTGTATGGCGAGATAATAAAATCCCAGTAATCTTCCGATAATATATTTTCTTTACATCTGTCTTCCAATGAAAAAAAGCCTTTCATATACATTTGTTTTATGTATATGAAAGACTTCGTGTCATTCATTAATATTTTTATGCATTTGTATGCTGGTTCAGCATACGCTCGATGATCTCCACAGATTCTTCGATACCATAACTTGCACTGTTAAAACAGATATCATAGTTCACAGCATCTCCCCACTTCTGGCCGGTATAGAAATTGTAATATTTCGAATGCTGACGGTCAATCTTCTTCAAAAGGCGTTCTGCTTTTTTATGATCCAGATTATTGACTTCCATGACTCTGTGTACACGCTGTTCAAAAGGAGCTGTAATAAAGATACTGATATGTGGAATATGATTATTTGCCAGTATCACATCCGCACATCGTCCCATAACAATGAAATCTTCTTCTTTTGCCCTCTTACATATCAGATCACTCTGATTAAAGAAGATTGCATCTTCTTTTGTCAGACCATGATAACGGTCAAAATCTTTCAGACGTTCTTTCAACGTCCGTCCGGATCCCTGGTACTTATTCTCAATCTCATTTGTTCCCAGATCTGCCACATCTACAACCGAATCTTTCTCCGCGTCCAGACGTCTCAATACTTCATTGAATATCTCTGCATCGTAATAGTTGATCCTGAGTGCATCTGCCAGTGCAAATCCAATATCGTTACCCGCACTTCCATGTGTTCTTCCGATACAGATGATCAGATGATCATCCTTTGAAAACTTCTGACGCAGGTTCGATGTATTTAGCTTTGCCCTGTTTTCATCCAGAATCTCTACTTTTCCAAAACCTGCCGGCAGTTCTGCGATTTCTTTTAATATCTCATCATATTTTCTCATCAGTCTGGATCGGTCTTCATCCTTACGGATCGTACGTGCCATGTTACTGATCAGCGCAAGCTCACTTCTGAGCAGATGCCCCTGTGGCTTTGTACGCATCAGCTTCACAAGACTTTCTACACAAGTACGTTTGTCTCCCGTAAAGGTACGGCCAAGAGAAGAACCTACACATTCATAGACTTCTCCGTCCAGATCATAGATCCGTTCCGCTATGTCATAGTATTTATTCTTATTTTCCATGTTCCGCACCTCCCCTTACAAAAAGAATACCAGCATATCGATAATAAATACCGGTATCAGACATGTCAGTGACCATACCATATATCCGAAGAACGATGGCATACGCACACCATTTTCATCTGACATAGATTTTACCATGAAGTTCGGCGCATTTCCGATATAGGTATTTGCTCCCATAAATACAGCTCCACAGGAGATTGCCTCCAGCATCTTAACAGGAACCGAACCAAGTGTCGTCACAACACCGCTCTTGAACCCAAGTGCTCCCGCCGTTGTAAGGAATACCAGATACGTTGGTGTATTATCCAGAAAACTTGACAGTGCTCCGGTTGCCCAGAACATTTCAAATGGTTTATTGATACCAAGTTCCGCACCATTTGCCTTCAGGATCATCAATGCAGGCTGCATCGTGATAAAGATTCCGATGAACAGAACCGCAACTTCCTGAATTGCCCCCCAGGTAAAATGGTTACGGATACGTACCTCTTCTTTTGTCGTTTTAAATGATAAAAATGCTGCCAGAAGGATGATCACGATCTCAATCACAGACGGGAATCCAAGCGTCACTTCTCCAAGGATATGGATTCCTTTTACCGTTCCGTCCGCATTCTGGAATGCAGACATACCAGGAAGCATTCCACTTAAGATTACAGCTCCGACAATCATTGCAACATATATCAGATTATGAAGTCCTACAATTCTAACGTGTGTTCCGGGCTCTCTGATATCTGGTTTTCTACCTTCCGCAATATCTTTTCTGTAAGCTCTTCTATCCAGAAAATAGAATACGATCAGCAAAATGATCATGTTAAAGATCAGTATATGGAACAGCTTCAGGCTCCAGAAAAACGGAACGCCACGCATAAATCCCATCAGAAGCGGCGGATCTCCGATCGGTGTCAGACATCCTCCCATATTAGAGATCAGGAAGATAAAAAAGATCATAATGTGACTCTTTCTTTTTCTCCACGAATTCATCTTAATAAACGGACGTACCAGAAGCATACTTGATCCGGTCGTTCCGATCACGCTGGAAAGCAGTGTTCCCAGAACAAACAATGCCGTATTGATCCTCGGTGATCCGGCAAACTCACCGTCAATTGTAATGTTACCTGCTACACAGAACAGACCGAACAATAAAATGATAAATGTCAGATAATCATTTACCACACATTCCAAAACCGTCTCTCCCATTGTAAACATTCCGTACTTTGCAGCAAACGGAACAATAAACAGTACCGACCAGAACGCAACTGCAAGCGGCTGATGCTTTTCCCACCAGTCCGGCTTGATCAGAGGCATAACGGCAATACTGAGCAACAGCCCTGCAAATGGTATGCAGAGCCAAACTGGAATAGCTGATAATTCCTCCATTCCTTTCTCCTCCATTCTTCCTCAAGTAAAGTCTTATGTGTCATTGCATAATGAAAGCTGTCATTGACAACTCTCTTAGCATTCTATATGTAAAATGTATTATTGAAGCCTTGGTACTTCCTGACCTCTCAACATTATTACCGGTCCTCCGGTTCCCTCAATATATTCTTTTGTGATAACAACCTCTCCAATATTGTCATCCTTCGGGATTTCATACATGATATCTAACATGAATTCTTCGATGATCGCACGAAGCGCCCTCGCTCCGGTATCTTTCTTCATTGCTTTTTTTGCGATCGCATGAAGTGCGCCGTCATCGAATTCCAATTTTACTTCGTCTAATGCAAGCAGTTTCTGATATTGCTTCAAAATTGCATTCTTAGGCTCTTTTAATATCTCCACCAGCATATCTTCACTCATACCCTGTAAGGTAAATACAATCGGCAGACGTCCCAGGAACTCCGGTATCATACCGAATACACGCAAATCCTCTGTTGCGACCTTTTTAAGAATCTCTTTGTCGTTATTGTATTTATCTCTCAGATCCGCTCCGAATCCGATCGCTGCCTGTTTGGTCAGACGTTCTTTGATAATTCCTTCCAGATCCGGGAATGCACCTCCACAGATGAACAGAATGTTCCTCGTATTCACTGTTGTAAGCGGAACCATTGCATTCTTGCTCGTTGCCCCGACAGGAACTTCCACATCACTTCCTTCCAGAAGTTTCAGCATTCCCTGCTGTACAGACTCACCGCTCACATCACGCTGACTGGAGTTTTTCTTCTTTGCGATCTTGTCGATCTCATCAATAAAAATGATTCCCTGTTCTGCCTTTTCGACATCATTATCTGCTGCCGCAAGCAGTTTGGATACAACGCTTTCGATATCATCACCGATGTACCCTGCCTCTGTAAGAGATGTTGCATCCGTAATTGCAAGCGGAACATCCAGAATCCTTGCCAGTGTCTTTACCAGATACGTCTTACCGGAACCTGTCGGCCCGATCATCAGCATGTTGGATTTCTCAATCTCAATGTCATCCATCGAATCCGTTGCCACACGCTTATAATGATTATATACTGCAACCGACATCACTTTCTTTGCATATTCCTGTCCTACCACATACTCGTCCAGTTTTGCTTTGATCTTGTGCGGAGCCGGAAGATTCCGGATATCTACTAACGGCTTGTATTCTTCGCCTTCTTTTTTCTTCTTGATCTTCTGCTGTTTTGGAATACTCTGCTCCATATCAGACATGTTGAATACCTGTACTCCAGGAATATTCATCAGCTGACTGTAATCGATCGGTCCGTTCGACATTGCATCAAAGCTCTTCTGCATGCAGTCATTGCAGACACAGATGTGGTTCGGAAGTTCGATCATCTTCCCTGCAACACTCTCCGGACGTCTGCATATAAAACATACTTTTTCATACTCATCATTTTGTTTCTTATCATCCGAATCTGACGTCTTCTTTGTTGTTTCTACTTCGACGTCTTCTACTTTTTCGATTTCCTGATTGTTATCGTCCTGATTGGTCATTATTCTCTCCTTCTTACTTTTTGTCGTATCTTTCACTCTGTTTTATCCTGGTTCTATGATTCTTCCTGATTCACCAGTTCCAGAAATGTCTCTTCGGAAATAATCGGGATCCCCAGTTCATTTGCTTTCTTATTTTTGGAAGATGTGCTGGTTACATCATTGTTGATCAAGTAATTCGTTTTGGACGTTACCGATCCTGTCACCTTTCCTCCCAGACTTTCAATCAATTCCTTCACTTCACCGCGGTTTGCAAAATGTGTTACGCTTCCGGTGATCACAAAATTGACACCTTCAAAAATCTGTTTCTTTGTTGATATCTCTTCCGGGATTGTCAACTCTTCTAAAAGCTTTCTGAAATTCTCCACATGCTTTGCATCTGAAAAATATCCGGTGAATGCCTTTGCCAGAACTTCTCCCACGCCCTGGATCTCATTTAATTCTTCTTCTGTAACCATCAAAAGGGCTTCTACATCATATTTCAACTCTCTGCAGATAACCTTTGCATTGGCAAGTCCGATCCCTGCGATTCCCAGTGAATAGACAACTCTTGGCAGCGTGGTTGTTCTTGCTTTTTTCACACTTTCGATCAGTTTCCTGTACGATTTTTCTCCAAATCCTTCCATTCCCTGAATCTCGTCTTTGTACCGGTCCAGATGGAAGATATCGGCAAATGTATGGATATATCCTCTGGAAATGAATTTTTCCAGTGTTGCTTCCGACAATCCTTCTATATTAAGTGCATCTCTGCTTACGAATAATGCAAATGCCTTCACATGCTTTGCCTGGCATTCCGGATTCATACAGTATAATGCTTTCGCATTTCCTACCTGTCTGATCTTCGTCTCACCCTGACAGACCGGACATCTTTCCGGAATATCTTTCACACCGCTTCTTGTCAGATTCTCTGCAATCTGCGGAATGATCATATTTGCCTTATAAACTTCGATCTTATCTCCGATGCCAAGTTCCAGTTCTTCCATAATGCTGATATTGTGAACACTTGCACGGCTGACCGTCGTTCCTTCCAACTCCACCGGATCAAAGATTGCAACCGGATTGATCAGTCCTGTCCTTGACGGACTCCATTCGATTTCACGCAGAATCGTTTCCCTGATCTCATCCTGCCATTTGAATGCGTAAGAATCTCTCGGAAATTTTGCTGTTCTTCCCAACGATCTTCCATACGCTATATCATCATATGATAGCACAAGTCCGTCAGAAGGAAAATCATTTTTACTAATCTCTGACGAAAATTTAGCAACTTCATCTTCTACTGTATCTCTGGTCACCATATGATATCCTACCGTCGTGAATCCCTGTGCTTTCAGCCATTCCATCTGACAAGCTCTGGAATTCTGAAAATCAACTCCATCTGCCTGCACTAACGTGAATGCATAGAACATAACATTTCTCTTTGCCGTGATCTGGTTATTGAGCTGTCTGACTGAACCACTGCATAAGTTTCTTGGATTTTTATATTTTGCATCTACATCTTCAATCTCTTCATTGATCTTCTCGAAGTCATGATATCCGATCACCGCTTCTCCTCTTAAAATCAATTCCCCCCGGTAAGCGATCTGCACCGGTACATTCTTGAATACCTTCGCATTGTTTGTAACCACTTCACCGACTTCTCCGTTACCACGTGTGACCGCTTTATAAAGCTTTCCGTCACGATAAGTCAGCACGATCGTCAATCCGTCCATCTTCCAGGACATCAATACTTTCTGACTGCCAACGAAGTTCTTAAGCTCTTCTACTTCTTTCGTCTTATCCAGTGAGAGCATCGGGCTTTCATGCCTTTCTTTTGGGAGTTCACTGACAACTTCATATCCGACATTTACCGTCGGACTGTTCGACAATGTAATTCCCAGTTCTTTTTCCAGATCCTGCAGTTCATCATACAATCTGTCATATTCGTAGTTGCTCATGATCTCCTGCGCATCCTGATAATAAGATCTGGATGCTTTATTCAGAAGTTCTACTAATTCCAGCATTCTCTCGTTCTTTGACTGTCCCATATAATTCCTTTAACTCCTGTTCTGTTAATTCTCTTATCTGTCCCGGTTTCAGATCTCCAAGTTCCACGTTCATGATCCGTATCCTTTTTAACACATCCACCTTATATCCGAGTGCTTCGCACATGCGCCGTATCTGTCTGTTCAATCCCTGTGTCAGAATAATGGAAAATGTATATTTCCCGGTCTTTTTTACTGTACAGGGTCTGGTCACCGCATCCAGATTCTTTTCTTTGTCTCTGATGTGTACTCCCCGGCTCATCTTCTCAATGAATTCCGGAGTAACTTCTTTGTTTACTCTGACCTTATATTCTTTCTCATGTGCATATCTTGCGCGCATCATGCCGTTGATCAGATCTCCATCATTTGTCATGATCAGAAGCCCTTCCGAATCTTTATCCAGTCTTCCTGCATAAGTGATGCGTACCGGATAATTGAGGAATCGGATGATGTTCTTTTTCTCCCTTTTATCTTCTGTACAAACAATCCCGGCAGGTTTGTACACTGCCAGGACCGTTTTTTCCGTTTTGCTTTTGACCACTTTTTTTCCGACACGGACCTCCTGTCCGTCTTCTACTTTCATGCCGGGAGCTGCTGTCTTTCCATCCACAGTCACAATTCCCGACTCGATCAGCCTGTCTGCCTCCCTTCTGGAACAGACACCGGCTTCGCTTAAATACTTGTTCAGTCTAATCATTCTGCAATACCCCGCTGATACTGTTATCCTGCACAAATGTATTACCGTTATACAGGAACAGAACACTTGTGATCTTATTTTTCTTCATAACTTCTCTGATATCATCATAATAATATCTTGGATCAACCACTATGATTTCTCTGTAATATGCCGTCAGAAACGGAATTACACTATTCGCATAGGAATCTTTTACAAGCAACAGTCTGTCTGTTGTATCTGCCGTCGTTCTGATATCCAGGACGGGATAATTACCGCCAAGAAATAATGCATATTTATCCTTTTCTTTCAACTTGGATGTATCGTATAACGTTGCTGTTTTCTTTTTTTCATTCACGTTATTTACAACTACCTGTGGTGCTGTTTTCAGATCATCCGGTGCGTAGATATAGATCGGCTCATTATAGTCTGTTTCATAGCCGCTTGTCGCCGATAAGGTTCCGTTAAATGAATTCGTCACTGCATAGGATTTCATAGCCAGTGCTTTCGATGTATCCAGTTTCATAGCCGCAGCCAGCGCCTGATATCCATAGTAAGCACCAAGCGTCGTCCAGTGATGATCCGTATGGTAATATATCTCTTCTGCTCTGTGCTTTTTCAATGTATCTTCCACATTTACCCACTGAAAAGCTGTCCCAAGCGAAGCCTTTATTTTCTGAAACTGTTTATCCTGATCTTCTGTCACTGCACAATACGGAAGTTTGTCCGACTCAATATTTGCAGCATTCGGTACCAGCATCATATACATCGGGATATCTTTATATGTCTCCTGAAACTTTTTCATTGCATCCAGATTTGCTTTCAATTGTTCTTCATCCGGTCTGGCTATATCCTCTAACAGATAATGATCCTTTCCTTTAAATACACCATTTGCCTTACGTTTTCCTGCGATCAGATCAATACGGCTCTTTAAAGCTACCCAGAAATCTCTTCCCGCAAACTGATCCGATACATAAGATTCATACTGTTTCATCCATCTTCCGCTTTCAATACCGGAAATCGTAAGCTTAGGTCTCTGTTCCAGTGCCCGGTTTTCTTTTGCCGAAAATTCCCTGTCAGCAGTTGCAATATTTACCACGAAGAAGATAACCATCATTACAATAAACAGCAATGCAATTACTTTATTTCTCTGTTCTTCTCTTTTTCTTTCCCATTTCTTTCTCGACTGTCTCATCTTTGCTCCTAAAATCTGAAATACAGGAACGGATTATAGGTCTCCGTTACCAGATATGCAATACAGACAATAAACAACGCAGCATATACCACACTGTTAATGATTGTTGTATTCCATTTTTTTGTTCTTAACATATGCTCGTATCTGAAATGAACCAGCGGCGTAGAGCCAAATATCAGGATGAGCCACAGGATCAGGTTGCTTGTAAGAAGATACATACTCTCTCTGTCTGCAAAGCCATGTGCACCTGCACCAAACATCACTCTGATATAATCTGCTGCCTGTCCGAATGAAGAGCTGAAAAACAATACCCAGCCGATCACAACCAGAACAATACTGTAAATATGACGGACTACATCCGGAAGTCTGTCCAGTACCGGCGACAGGAGATATTTTTCAATGATCAGGATCACCCCATAATAGAGTCCCCATGCCACGAAATTCCATGCAGCTCCATGCCATAATCCGGTCAGAAACCATACAATCAGAAGATTCCTGATGTGTTTGATCTTCGATACCCTGTTTCCTCCCAATGGAATATACACATAATCCCTGAACCAGCTGCTCAGCGAAATATGCCATCTGCGCCAGAACTCCGTAATACTCTTAGACACATATGGATAGTTAAAGTTCATATTGAATTCAAATCCAAACATCTTACCGAGTCCGATCGCCATATCCGAATATCCACTGAAATCAAAATAAATCTGGAACATATACGCAAAAGCTCCAAGCCACGCCGTCATCACGGCTATATTACCTTTCGCAAGTCCGCTTACCTCTGTAAAAATCATCCCTGAGGTATTCGCCAGTAATACTTTCTTCGCAAGTCCCCGGATAAAATACATGCTTCCTTCTCCGAATTTTGTCCTTGAGACTTCTCTGGACGCAAGCTGTTCATCTACATCTGCATATTGCACGATCGGTCCCGCAATAAGCTGCGGAAACATCGTTACATATAATGCAAAATTAGGAAGATTCGTCTGCACTTTTACATTTCCCCGATATACATCAATGATATAGGATAATATCTGGAATGTATAAAAGGATATTCCAATCGGAAGCGGCAGTGCATGATAAGAAATATGTACCGGAAGTATCCCGTTCAATGTGTCCAATACAAACCCTTCATACTTAAAAAATCCAAGTACTGCCAGATTAATGATAAGGTTAAAAACCAGGCTCCGCTTTGCAGCTCTCTTATCCTGCAGATTCCTTGCAATATCCAGTCCACTGAAATAATTAAACAATATGGACAGTAGCATCAGAAATAGATATACCGGTTCCCCCCATGCATAAAACACCAGACTCGCCAGCAATAAGATCACATTCCGGAATCTTACCGGCAACAAATAATATAAGATCATCACAGCCGGCAAAAATGAAAATAAAAAAACAATACTGCTAAATAACATCTCTCTAATTCCTTTTTATCAAATACTCTTCTTAAATGCCGCATCGATACGGTCTGCATCCTTTGAAACTGCCAGCAGCACATAACGTCCTCTGGTCTCAATAATTGCAGCATGTATCAGCTTTGTTTGTTCTACACCATAACCTTCAAAATTCTTTTCCTGTGTATTTACACGACTTTCCACTGCCTTTTCAACCGTCTCGATCTGACTTTCGTTTTTTACCTTTATTACGAGTATTTCATTCACACTCATAACGTCATCCGGAATATACAGACTGATTCCTTCATAATCATTGGCATTCAGACTGTAATATTTTTTCAGATCCTGTGTTGTGCCTTTTTTCATTCCTTCTAATTTTACGGCTTTTGTGATATTCTTTTCAATCGTGTCTACGGATACGGTATTATCCCCTTCCCGGGTCACAAGAAATACTACATAAATGATCAGGAGGACTACCATCAAATATTTTAACAGGTTAATCCTGTCTAATTTTCCGTTTTTCATTATAATTCTGCAACCTCCGCCATATGATTTACCCATTCTTTATAATAACCGGTTGACATATGGATTCCATCACCGGCATAATACTCCTGTTTCACCAGCTCTGTATTATCAATAAATGTTACTTTCTCTTTTTCACATAATTTTTTTAATTTCTGATTGAACTCCGGAATTTTTGCATAGACAGAATTCTGATCAATTGCAATCTGCGCTGTCGGAAGTATACTGTTAACATATATTTTCGTATCCGGCAGTGATTTTTTCAGATCTCTGATCACCGGCCTGTATGCTTTTATGAATCCATCCGCATCTCCATTCTGCGCTCCGACATCATTCATCCCGTAAGAAAGGAATAATACTGACGGTTTCATCTCTTTTGCCCTGGCAATATGATCTGCCAGTTTTTCATTATCCCCCGCCGACACACCGGCTCCACGGTCTGCCTGTACATTTGCCTGATCCAGCACACCATATTCGTACAATCCCTGTGTGATGGAATCCCCCAGGACCAGACAATCTGCAAATTTTTCGCTTGCCGGCTGTTCTTCTGCATCCTGTTCTGCCTCACGTTCCTGCGTTTCTAACTCCTTAATCCTTTTATCTGCCTTAGACACATCCATCTCATCCATCGTCTTCAGGATCTCTGTGCCCTTCTTTGTATCCTTCTGTGGATTACTGAGCCTGCGCGCCACCGTAATCCCGCCAATCACCAGAATAGCAATCGCAACGATCACTGCAGTCTGAAGTACCCGGTCTTTTTCTTTCTCACTTTTTATTTCACTTTTCTGCTCCTCAGGATTCACCTCCTGAGTCTCTTCTTTTTCTTCATAAATTGAAGTTTTACTCTCTATATCCACGAAATCTTCTCCTCTTTCGTTTCTCTGTTGATCCTAAATATGTATATCCAATTTATTTTACTGTTTTTCTTTTTGAATGTCAATTTATATCCTCTTTTCTGTCGTCTTTTGTGCTATAATGTTGAATACATTTCCTTATACCTGAAAGGGAAAATGATCATATAGATTAACAGGAGGTTTTCCTTATGAATGTATACCAGTTATCAGCAAAAAATTGCATGTCGCATCTACTCTTAAAAGACACTTTCGACAACTTTTCTTTCATAGAAGGCGAAATCACGACCTTCAACAAATTTACCATCAGCGGTTTTCTCCAGGAAGACTTCTTTGATGAAAAACCTGAAGAAACCTACTCCCGCTGGAATAAAACCCGAGACTTCTGCTTCCAGATCATCCGCGGTAAACGCACTCCATTGGGATTCAAGATTGTCCTTGCGCTTCCGGAAGATCAGATCCCGTACTTTCTGACCGCCCACGGTCTCACCGGATACCGCCCGGAAGAGATCCGGGGGCTGTACCTGAACTTCCACTACGATGGACATCACTTACAATGCATCACCGGAACTTCTCTGAACACTTTCACCATGGACAAATCCATCGAAAGAGAATGGGATCAGGAAGTAAAAAACATTTTAAAATCCAGATCCATTGAAGGTGACTACTGATCTGCAGCTTCCGATATAAACAGAGCCGTGCCGCCATGGATTTCCCTTCCACAGCCGCACGGCTCTTATTTTTCATTCCGCAAATCTTAACTTCAAATCTTTACTTTGTAAGCAGCATCATGATCTCATTACTTCTCTGCACAAACGCAGTCATCTCTTCCGGACTGAGCGGCTTATGTGCCAGCATTGCCAGATCATATAACTGTTTGCAGATAATACTTGTGTTCTCACTGTCTTTATGTTCAACTACATACTGAACCAGCGGATGATTTGCATTCAGGATCAGTGTACTTGTTGTACCCATATCCATTCCGTTCATGCCATACATTTTCATCATTTCCTGCATACGACGGTTTTCTTCGGATAACGTCATCATAGAAGCAACATTTTCATCTTTCAGTTTCTCGATTTTAACATCCAGATTCTCTTTTCCAAGCTCTTTGCGGAAAATCTCTACCAGACTGTCAGATTTCTTCTGGAATGCTTCTTTCTCTTCTTCGGCAACTTCTTCCTTTGCACCTGCTGTTACATCGGCGTCGATTCTCTGGAACTTGATATTCTGATTACGCTGCTCTAACTGTGTGATAAACGGCGAATCAATGTTGTGTCCTAAGATTACCGCATCCATGCCCTGATTCTTGAACATGTTGATGTACTGGCTCTGCTGGATCTCGTCCGTCACATAATAAATAACTGTCTTATTCTCTTCTTTGTTCTCAGTATTCTGATCATCTGTCTTGTCATTCTGATCTTCTACTGTTCCTCCATTTGCCTCGATGCAATCTTTCAATGTCAGATATTTGTGATCCAGATTCTTAAACAGAACCGCATCTTTCATCTTGTCACAGAATTTTTCATCTTTCAGGCATCCGAACTTGATGAACGGACTGATGTTATCCCAGTATTTCTCATAATCTTCTCTCTTTGTCTTACACATTCCGGAAAGCTTATCTGCAACTTTCTTGGAAATGTACTCCGATATCTTATTGACGAATCCATCATTCTGCAGTGCACTACGCGATACGTTCAATGGAAGATCCGGACAGTCGATCACTCCCTTTAATACCATCAGATATTCTGGAATAACTTCTTTGATATTATCTGCGATAAATACCTGATTATTATATAATTTGATCGTTCCTTCAATAGAATCATACTCTGTGTTGATTCTTGGGAAGTACAGGATTCCCTTTAAGTTAAATGGATAATCCATATTCAGATGAATCCAGAACAACGGCTCTTTGTAATCCATAAATACTTTGCGGTAGAAGTTCAGGTAATCCTCGTCACTGCATTCATTCGGATGCTTTGTCCACAGTGGATGAATATCACTTAATGAAACCGGACGCTTTTTAATCTTTACTTTTTCTTTGGCAGGTTCCGTCTCTACCATCTCTTTTTCGCCGTTTTCATTCTCTTTTTCTTCCATCTTGGCATCTTCGTGAATATGTTCGATCACTTCATCGTCATCTTTCAGATCAGCTTCATCAATGGTCTCATATTCCGGTTCTGCATTTGCCTTGGAAAGGAAGATTTCCACCGGCATAAAGGAACAATATTTTTCCAGAACTTCTCTCATTCTGTATTCATTTGCAAACTCCAGACTGTCCTCATTCAGATACAGTGTCATAGTGGATCCGACTTCCTGTTTGCTGCCTTCTTCCATCTCATACTCTGTTCCGCCGTTGCTTACCCAATGTACCGGCTTTGCCCCTTCTTTATAGGAAAGGGTATCGATATGTACTTCGTCAGCTACCATGAATGCAGAATAGAATCCAAGACCGAAGTGTCCGATCATATCATCCTCTGTTGTCTTATCTTTATATTTTTCAAGGAACTGTGTTGCTCCGGAAAATGCGATCTGTGTAATGTATTCTTCTACTTCATCGGCTGTCATTCCAAGACCATTATCTGTAAATTTCAGAGTCTTTTCTTCTGGATTGACTTCAACTTTGATCGCCGGTTTATAATCATCCGGCAACTGGTATTCACCCATCATATCCAGTTTCTTCAGTTTTGTGATTGCATCACATCCGTTGGATACCAACTCACGTGCAAAAATATCGTGATCGGAATATACCCATTTTTTAATAATTGGGAAAATGTTTTCACTGCTGATTGACAAACTACCTTTCTTTGCTGCCATTGTAAATCACTCCTATTTCTACTTTTTATATTTCTATCATATTAGTGACAAAAGGTACTGCTTCTTCTGTCGGCAGACACCTTTTTGCTACATTTTTTCATCTAAGTGATATGATAATACTGCTTATTTTAAAAGTCAATAGAAAATTAGCACTCTTTCAAAAAGAGTGCTAACAATTCTGTGAAATTTATAAACCGTTTATAAACTTTACTCTATACTTTTCAATGATTCTACCATGTCAATCTTTTTCAGTTTAAAATACATTACCCAGTTTACGAACAATGAGAACCCTATCGTAAATAAAAAACTGTAGATATAACTCTTCAGATAAATACTCCGGCCAAACATTGCCGCATCCACTTCTACTGTCTGAATTACAAACAGATGCAGAATCTTACCGAATACAACACCTGCCACGGATCCGATCAACGTCAGCAGGATATTTTCACGGAATACATATTCTGCTACTTCCGTATCATAGAATCCAAGTACTTTCAAAGTCGCAAGTTCTCTCTGGCGTTCTGTGATATTAATGCTGTTCAGATTATAAAGTACCACAAATGCCAGCATTCCGGCTGAGACGATCAGTACAATGATCACCAGATTCAGACTGGCCAGCATATCATCAAGCTGATCTCTGATATCAAGCAGGTATGAGATTGTCAGTACCTGATCTTTTGACAGGATCTTTTCTCCCGCCTTTTTCACCTGGTCCTCCGAATATCCGTTCTTCGCCCGGAACATGATACAATTATATTTCACCGTCTTTCCAGATACCTTCTTGTAATACTGCGGTGTAAAATAGATATAATGTCCCATGTAATTTTCACAGATATGCGCAATCTTTACAGTGACACTCTTCTCCGTTCCCTTCTTCACTTTGATGGTATCCCCTTCTTTTACATTCAGAAGTTTCGCCGTCTTTTCACTGACAATTACTCCATCACCGGTGAGTGAATACGATTCTTTCGTCTTCCTGTCATGAAAATCCACATACTTTTCTGCAATTTCTGGATTTCCTAATATGCACTGGTACACGCTGAGTTTTTTACCGCCTCCGGATGCGGTCACACTCCGCATATCTGCCTCCATATAACTCTGAATATCTGAATCTGTTTTCAGATACTCCTTTAACTCTTCTTTCTCTGTCTTTGTCACATCATCTTTATAGAATATATGTCCATCATACAGCTGAATCTCTTCATACTGAATATCTGCGATCTCATATACAGAATCCCTCACTCCATATCCGACCAGCATCAGCGCCATACAACCGCCGATTCCGAATACGGTCATAAAGAAACGCTTTTTATAACGCATCAGATTCCTGATCGTGGATTTCCATGTGAAACTCATACGTTTCCAGATGAATCCTATTCTTTCCAGAAATACTCTCCGCCCTTTTTTTGGTGTCGGCGGCCGCATCAGCACTGCCGGTTCCGCTGCAAGTTCCTTATAGCAGGATGCAAGTGTTGCTCCCATAGTACATACAATGGAGGCTGCAGATGCCATTACCGCATAACTCATGTGGTATGGTACGTATATCTTCGGAATATGCGGATACATGATCTCATATGCATAGATAATAATGTACGGAAGGATTTTCTCTCCCACCAGTACTCCAAGGACACTTCCTCCTGCCGTTGCAAGGAATGCATACCCCAGATATTTCGATGCAATGGAAAAATTCCCGTATCCCAAAGCCTTCATGGTTCCTATCTCTATTCTCTGTTCCTCTACCATACGTGTCATACCGGTCAGACTGATCAATGCCGCAACAAGGAAAAACATAACCGGAAATACTTTTCCGATCGCACGCATACGATCCGCATTTTCTCCGAATCCATCATATTCTATCAGTGTACTTCTATCATATACATACCATTTTGGATTCTTGATCTGACTGATCTGCTTACCGGCATCAGCAAGCTTTTTCTCGCCTTTTGCAATTTCTGCTTCCGATGTCTTCTTTCCGTCTTCATATTCTTTCCTGGCATCGGCAAGTTTTGCTTCATTTTCCGCAATTTCTGCCTCTCCTTTTTTCAGCGTCTGCTCCTGTGCTTCCAGTTCTGCTTTCCCTGCATCTAACTGTTTCTGCCCGGACTCTATACTTGCCACTGCACTGCTAAGCTTTGTTTCACTTGCATCCAGCTGCGCTTTTGCCTGATCCAGCTCTGCTTTTGCATTCGTAAGCTGCTGTTTTACAGCGTCCAGTTCGTTCTTCTTTGTCTGGTAATCCTGTTCTTTCGCATCCAGCGTCTGCTTTGTTTCCTGTGCCTGTGCTTCCAGCTCCCGGATCTTCTGCGTCAATTCCTGATCCTGTTCTGTTTCTCCGGATACCTGTGCTTTTAATGCTTCTATGTTCTTCAGAAGTGTCTGATATCCATCCCATCCCTGGTCAAGTTCTGCTCTGTATACGGCCAGCCCCTGTTCTCCTGTCTGGATCTGTTCCTGCGCTTCTGCATACTGTGCATCATAAGCTGCTTTTCCCTGTTCATACTGCTTTTTTCCCTGCTCCAGTTGTTGAAGACCATTTTGATATGTTTTCTTTGCCGCATCCAATTCCTGCTGCTTCGCCTGGATCTTCTTCCTCGCATCTTCCATCTGCGACTTCCCGCTTACGAGTGTTTCCTTTGCCTGTGAAATCTGCGTCTCTCCGTCTGTAATCTGCCTTTCCGCATCTGAAAGTTTCTGCTCTGATTCTGCTTTTCCGTCATCTAGCTTTTTCTGCGCCTTTTCAAGCTTTGTATTCGCTTTATCCAAAAGTTCTTCCTTACGGATCTTTCCTCTTTCTTCTGTGATTGCTTCCAACCGTTTTTTGACTGTCTTTACTTTCTGTTTATATGCACCGGTATATGCAGTCAGATCTTTTGCGTCCTGCACCTGCACATACATTTCCGTATATACATCCAGATGAAATGTTTTCTCCGGTACTACTACAAATCCGCTGACTATACCTGTCCCGATTGTTGTACTTCCGCGATTCAATGCTATGTAACACGGTGAATTCCCTTTTCCGACAACCTTTAGTTCATCCACCTTCAGGGTATCCGTCACCTTGTCATCCGTCCCGGACTTAAGCCTGATCGTCTCTCCGACTTTATACTTCATCTGATCATCTACCAGACATTCTCCCACTTTTTCCGGCATACGGCCTTCACTGACCGTAATCTTATTTATATCTTCCATCCGTGACATCACGTGGAGTACATATTGCTTCTTATTCTTTATATTCAGGAAATCTGCACTATAGGCTCCTTCTGCCTTTCCAACTCCTTTTACATTTCTGACTGCCTTCACATCATCTTCCGTAATTCCGAGTGTACTGACTGCCTTGATATCCATCAGGTCTGACTTATCAAAATACGCATCTCCGGTAATCTTCATAGATGGCTCGGATGCCCGGATGCCGGAAAAGAACGCTACTCCCAGCGCAACAATAAAAAGAATAGAAATAAAACGTCCGAAACTGCGGCGGATCTCCATGTAAAAATTCTTACGTGTTATCTTTTTTGCCATCTGCCGTCCCTGCCTTTTACCATTCTATGGTCTCAACCGGAACTGGTTGCGGATTCTGTATGATCTTATCCACCCGGCCGTTTTTAATCTTGATCACCCGGTCTGCCATTGGCGCAATTGCCGAATTATGTGTGATCAGAATCACCGTCATTCCACTGTTCCGGCAGGTATCCTGTAATAATTTCAAAATGGATTTTCCTGTATTATAATCCAGCGCACCGGTCGGTTCATCGCAGAGTAACAGCTTCGGATTCTTTGCCAGTGCTCTTGCGATCGACACTCTCTGCTGTTCCCCTCCCGACAGCTGCGCCGGAAAATTATCCAGTCTTTCTCCCAGTCCGACCTCTTCCAGAACTTCCTGTGCATCCATTGGATCCTTACATATCTGAAGAGCCAGTTCTACATTCTCCAGTGCTGTCAGATTCGGAATCAGGTTATAAAACTGAAAGACAAATCCGATATCATCTCTTCTGTATGCCGTCAACTGCTTCGTCGAATACGTTGCAATGTCCTGACCGTCAACCAGCACCTGTCCCGACGTAGCGGTGTCCATTCCCCCAAGAATATTCAGCACCGTTGTCTTTCCTGCACCACTGGGTCCGACTACAACTGCGAATTCCCCTTTCTTAATCTCAAAGTCGATTCCGGCTGCTGCCATGATCTCAACTTCCCCCATCTTATATATCTTCCTGACATCTTTTAAGGTCACAAATTCACTCATATACGTTTCCTCCGTGTGGGCATATTTGTATTATAATTATATCATCTTTTTTACTTTATTTGGAATTTAATTGGGATTTAATTCAGGAAGGCTGTGGATACCCGAACCGGAATAAAGCTTGGAAAGGTGTTCCTGTTCAGGTTCCATCGGCGGGTCAATTCTAAAGGGGCAAAATTCTGCTAAAAGCAGGCTTTCAAAATTTGAAACTCGGCATACGCCTCAGAC
>OLRJ01001416.1_pt1 | contig 20466 bp, 18 predicted proteins | sample 1672741 | NCBI WGS metagenome assembly OLRJ01 (sample SAMEA3136719, study PRJEB25190) | human gut metagenome | biome: human gut; feature: human-associated habitat; material: faeces | place: Austria | collected 2013
ATCCAGGATGTCAATGTTTCCATCTTCTTCTAATCCCAGTATTTTCTTTTCCACTGTCATAATTATAGCATACCATTTTCCATTTTTATGTCGAAGCACCGCAGTTCGGAGATTGGCTGTCGGTGCCGTCAGAAAAGAAAGTGAGAATACAAGAGGCACACCCCATAACGATAATTTCAGGCCGGTACAACACTGGTTAAGAGCTTTGAAGCAGAAAAAAAAAGCAGGTACCATAAGGCCTGCAAGCATTTTTTCTTATATTCAACTGTCAAACTTCCGAGTTACTGTTCATAGACTACAGACTTGCTAATAAGTCAAGAATCTTTTATACTGAATACATATAATGATATTCAGGAGGTTCTGTTATGTTCATACAGATTCTGGCTGTAGTCCACAATGCAAGCACTTTACTTTTTGGAATTTACTGTTCCGCCTTTTTTCTTGGCGTAAAATCAAATAAAAAGAATATTCTCACATTATTCCTTATATTTTGTATTCAGGGCGGTTTGTATCTGTCTATTTTCTTACCGTTTGGAACGTCAGTTGCACAGCAGGCATACCCTCTGATCGTGCATCTTCCTCTAATCTTATTCCTGTCTCTGCATTATAAATATCCTCTGATATCTTCCAGTATTTCAGTTTTCTCCGCATATCTGTGCTGTCAGTTAAGCAACTGGATTGGATTACTGATACTGGACGTAACGGGCATTGACTGGTGCTACTATTCTGCAAGGATACTGACCACACTTGGAACATTTATATTTCTTTACAGATATGTTTTCTGTTCCACAAGAGCAATTTTTGCAAAAGATACACGAGAGCTCAGTATTATAGGATTTCTTCCTTTTGTGTATTATATTTTCGACTATGCAGTTACCAAATTTTCCAGTCTGTTATATTCCGGAAACAAGGCTGTAGTAGAATTTATGGGCTTTGCCTTCTGCATTGCCTACCTGATCTTTCTCATGATTTATTTCAGGGAATACGAGAACAAACAGGAACTGAAACACTATAATGACCTTAGTGAGATCCAGCTTCAGTCTATGCAAAAAGAAATCGACCAGGTTAAAATCAGCAGCCAAAAGTTGGCAATTCTCCGCCATGATATGCGCCATCATCTGAATATCATCCTTACTCAGCTGCAGAATGACCATCCTGAAAAAGCAGAAGAATATATCCGAGAAATCAGTTCTGCATATGATGACACAGTCATTGCCAGATATTCAGGAAACGAAATGCTTAATTCTGTAATTTCCATTTATCATTCACGGTTTACAGATAAGGGATTTCTCCTTAAATGCAACATTTCTACAGGAAAAGAATTGCCATGTTCTGACCTTGCCCTCTGTACTATTCTGTCAAATGCACTGGAAAATTCTATGCATGCACTGGAACAGATGGATATAAGTTCAAAATGGGCCAAACTTACTGTTTCCCAGAAAAAAAATCATCTTCTGCTGCAAGTTGAAAATCCTGTGGAAAAAATCCCTGAATTTGCAGACGGTATTCCTGTTTCCAACAGAGACGGCCACGGTATAGGGGTAAAAAGTGTTATTTATTATGTTGATCAGTTAAATGGACAATGTCAGTTCTCTGTTTCTGACCATTGCTTTATTCTTAAGATAATTGTCTGATGCTACAAATACCACAGATTACTGTTTCTCCACCTCATGGCTGGTAGAAATATCAGTGGCAGATCCCGAATTTTTGATATGCAATGTATATTTGCAAAAGAGAATAATATAAAAAGAGAGATATGCACTTCTGTGTCATATCTCTCTACAAATATCGTTTCCTCTTGCACAAAGTTCATTTTAACAATTATTTCTTTATAATGCAAAAGACATTTTTCACAATATTTATACTATATATTATTATAATTTTACCCATATAAAGCTTTTTATTAATTTTATCATTTCAAAGTCAGCATTTTAACCGACACATACGAGAAATTCTTTTAACAATGCGTAGTCCTCCGCATTATAACAAACGATCTCATAAGACTGCACATCTGGATTGCTAAATACCCTGGTAAGTCCTATATACTGCGTCAATTTTGAGGCAAGATTAAGCACATCCTTCTCATCTGTAATCAGCTCCACTCTTCCCTGACATTTTTCCAATGCTTTAAAGAATCCGTCAATATTTTGTATTGATTTTACTCTCATATGATTTTTTGTATCCTTTCTTATTTTTTCTAAAATCTTCCGGCACTCAACCATTCATCCACATAATCATGAATAGTTTTCATAGTGTCCCCAAACTCTCCCGGAACTTTTTCTATATAAGTAGCCGGCGTAAATTTATGAGTAGCTCCTTCTACAAAAGCAATCGTTTTGTCTTTGCTTCCTGCCATATCATAAATCGTTTCTGAAGCCAGAAATTCCCAACCTGCAGTCATTCCCATTACTAAAGTAGGTACTTCTATATGAACCACATTTCCAGGTGGACAATTATACGTAGATTCCCATTCCACACCCCACATATGGCTTTCATCAAAACCATAATCGTCAGCAGTCCGTACAGCATAAGAATTCAAATATGTTTTTACTGAAAGGAATCTTGCCCCTTCCCAGAAGGAATTGGTAAGAGAATGAGGATTTTCAGGCTGTCTCAAACTGTGAATGATCTCTTCTGTCATGCTTCCATCCGGATGTATCAGTAAATGAGGTTTCTGCGTACGTGACATCAGCCGGATATCCTGTGCATACAATTTATTATTAAAAAATCCCTGTGCACTTCCCGGTATAATCAAAGGTTCATCATCAATATAGTTTCCTTCTCCAGATTCAATCTTCATCAAACGGCTTAACGCATATTCCAGAATATAAATATTTCGGATACTTTGCGATTTCTGAAAATGATGAATAAATTCATCTGTATAGGTAGACCCGTTTTTATCGAATCCGTTTATTGGATTGAAGAGATTCAGGTCTTCATTGATCAGCATACCACTTTTCTCATCTTCCACTGCAGGGTCAAGGCTCAGTAGCTGCATCACAGCATTTCCCCAGTTGGAATCCAACAACATGATTCCATCTGCGGGCGGCAACTTCTCATTACTTGGATAAGGATAAATCTTTTCTGGTCCCTGAAATACCTGCGGTCCGTTTTCTGCAACAGCCTGATAAGCAGACATCAATGTTCCGCCACCGCTATGTCCCATCAAGATAATTTTTTCAACCTGGGGCAGAGAACGCAAATACTCTACAGCAGCTTTTACACTCTGCATTTTGTCTATCTGGCTGAAGATGATTCCTTCTTTATTCATAACATTAGCATTTAAAACTGTATAACCACGTTTTGCTAATTCCGGTCCAGTTGGCCAGAGCAGATAGTCTTCATCTGAATGCATAACCAGTACAGCAATCCTTTGTTTTTCATTTTTCTGCACTGGCTCATATAAAACTCCCGGAGAACGTTTTGCTACGTTCACAAACGATGTCTTAATTTCTCCCATGCTTCTCTCCTTGTACCAGTTAATCTTCGTCTATAGGTAATTCGCTATACGCTGCGTATAAATCTGGCAATACTTCATACAAATGCTGTCTTTCAATTGTATTATGTGTTAAAACATTTTTTAAATAGGTTTCATCTACCGGAGTCTCTTCATCCCGAATGATTTTACCATCTTTCGCATAAAAGCCCATCCATTCGCAATTAATGCTTTCCCTTCCTCCAAGCGGGCACGGGCGGCTGAACCGAAGTACCAGATGATGACCCGGATGCCCTTCAAATTCCTCCCAGCAGGCATCTGCCCTGCAGTCTGCTGCCTGAAGTTCTTCGTAACGTTCCTGACTAAGACCATAGTCTCTTAGATCAATATTATGAGAAATAGCACCAATTCCTTTACTTGGATCACCTGTTTTTCCAAGATCCAAGGTTTCCATGGACCAGACTCCATCTTTATCATCCACTCCATTTACAAATTTGTGATCCCAGTGATCCAGTGGATTCCAGATTTTATAACGGAGATTGCCCTGACCTTCTACCATACTTTTGGAATGCTGATTATACCATTTTCCATACCACCTTCTCCATTTTCCCTGCCAGGTTACCGGTGAAACAGAATATTCAATGTAAAATCCATATCCTTCCGGCATCATTGTATATCCATAGCATACTTTCGGATAACCTTTCACTTGAAGATGATCCAGCCAATGTTCAATGGGAATTGCATCTTTTACATCCATTGGTCCGGCATCCAGTATCTGCTGCTGCAATGGATTAGGCGGATATAACTTGTAATCTGTATAAAACCTGGACGCAGGCATCGCTTTTTCTTGTTTTGTCAGTTCTGGTAGCTCATAATGAGGCATACCATCATTATATATTAATCCCATTTTACCACCTCCTTGTTCTTTATCCAACAATTAAACCGCCATTTAAATCAATTCTTGCACCGTTGATAAAGCTTGACTCTTCGCTTGCCAGCAAAAGAAATGCGCCTACAAGATCCTGAGGAACCATCATGCGGCCGACAGGAATCTGTGATAACATTTTTTCTCTTTCTTCATCGCTTAATGTAGTTTCCGGCGGAACATCACCTTCACACTGGCCGATAAGAATACAGTTGGAAGTAATTCCTCTTGGTCCCAGTTCCTTTGCCATTTCATAAGTCAGAGCCTCCAGGCCGCCTCTTGCAGCTGCAAAAGAAGGATCATGGAAATATCCACCGTTTCTTGCATCCCAGGTAGTAATATTGATAACCCTTGCAGCCTTGCTTTGCAGCAGATACGGCATTGCATTTTTTACATTTACAAAAGCTGATTCCACAACTTCCATAGAATGACGCCAGATTGCTTTATCTGTATGATCAAAATCATAACGAATATGTCCGCCTTTTGCATTTACTACAACATCAACGCTTCCAAAAAATTCATATACATAACGGATAATGTCACTCATATGTTCACGGGTTTCATATATTTCAGGAGCTGCTTCCATATTTTCTTCCCATTTTGCTTTCGGATTCTGAGCCAGTCCGATAATATGGTCATGATATTTCGGATTGATTTTTTCTTTAATCGCTTTCTGCGCCTTCGTATGTAAACCACTGAGCATAGCTACATTCATACCACGCTCAAGAGCTGCATTTACCATTGCACATCCATTATTTCCAGCTCCTCCTGTGATTACCATGGTTCTTCCTTCTAATGTAAACATAATATCCACGCTCCTTTTTCAATAAACTTCTCTTTTAGTCTGCATCCATCGGCTGGTCATGATACTCTGCATACAGCTCCGGAAGGAATGTATACAAATGCTCCCATTCGATCAAAGTATGGATAACAACCTTCTTTAAGTATTCTTCATCACATTTTGTGCTGTAATCTCTTACCAGCTTTCCATTTACAGGTCTCCAACCAATCCATTCACGGCTTCTTGTCTCAACACCCCCCTGTGGGCAAGGACGTGAATAAGCAAGGCACAAATGAGTTCCGGGCTCATCAAAGGTTTCATAAGATCCTTTTCCTGTAAGCTGACAACCAGCAGCTTTCAGTTCTTCCAGTCTCTCATCAGTAAGTCCGAAATCTTTTAAATCGAACTGATGACGTATCGTATCATACATACGATCTCCAGCTCCAAGATCCAGACTCTCTGTTGTATGGATTCCATCGGAACCATTTTCCCAGTTTACATAATAGTGATCAAAATGATCCGCATAATTCCAAATCTTATATCTGAGGTTTCCATGTCCCGGAACCATGCTCTTAGATTTCAGGTTTCTCCAGTTTCGATACCATCTCTCCATTTCAGCCGTAATATGAGGTGGTCTTACACGGTAAGTAGCAACATAGCCGGAGCCATCTTCAAACATACAATATCCAAGTTCCACCTTGTCATATCCATAAGGTTTCAAAAGGTCCATAAAGTTTTCCGGACGAATAGCATCCTTTACATCCATTGGTTTCTGAATAATCTGCATTTCAACAGGTGTTGGCATATGCAGCGGATACTTATAGAAGTACTTTGCCAGAGGCATTTTTTCTTCTTCAGGGAACAGCTTCTGACGAATTTTTACAATATTATCGTCATCAGTATCGATTACTTCTTTATCTACTTCAATAAACATATTCAATTTCCTCCATTCTTCCTTAGTTCTGTCTATATGTTTCTTTAAAAGCTTATCTTCTTCTTTGTTTCACTTCGATTTTTTCTTCTGAAGCCAAACGGATTACCTTCTGTCCATAGAAGAACAATGGAATAATAACAACTGCACTGAGAAGATCTGCCAGTGCCTGTGTTGCTGCAACACCATTTACTCCCCAGATTCTTGGCGCGATCAGAAGTACCGGATAGAAACAATATCCCTGTCTTGCAAAGTTGGCCAGCAATGCCATTTTTGCATTTCCAATCCCCGCAAAGAACATGTTTACCTGGGAACTAAGTGCATGAAGGATAAGTCCAAAGCACTGTAATCTTACACAGAGAAGACCAAGTTTCATAACCTCTATATCTGCTTCACTGTTAAAAATACGGATCAGCGGAGAAGCAAAAATGAAAATAATGATTCCCATGATAATGGATCCGCCAACAGCCATCAGGCAGCCGTATGTATAACTGTCTTTTACACGTTTCCAGACTTTAGCACCCCAGTTAAAACCTACAACTGGCTGATATCCCTGTCCAAAGCCCAGGATAAATGCAAATGGGAACTCCATGATACGGTTTGCTACTGATAATGCAGCCAGGGAAGCTGTAGAATAGCTTCCTGCAACACGGTTGATCGTAATAGAAGCAGCTACAGTAAGCAATGAGCGGAAGAAAGAGCTTGAACCAATTGCTACAACCTCTTTTATATCAGTCCACACAAATGCAAATTTTCGAACAGAGATTTCCACAATCGTGGTCTTTCTGATATAAGGCCAGCACAGAATAATAAAGCTGATACATTTTGAGATTGCAGTTGCCATAGAAGCACCTGCTACACCAAGACCAAATTTGTAAATAAATAATGGATCCAGAAAACAGTTCAAAACACCACCAAAACCTATACCAATCATAGAATATGTGGCACTACCTTCACTTCGCAGACACATATTCAATATGAAGCTTCCAATCATGAACGGAGCTGCATACAATACATAGGTTCCATACTGCATGGAATAGCTTGCGCATTCCTCTGTTGCACCTAGCCAGTAAACAATGTCTCCCAGCATCAATTTTCCAAATATCATAAAAATGATTCCCAGGCCAAGACCTGTAAAAATTGATGTAGACAATACTTTGTTTGCATGTTCTTCCTCTTTTGCACCAAGAAGTCTTGCAATATAACTGCAGGCACCGGCACCGATCAGGGAACCGATTATTGTGATCATTCTTTCCAGAGAACTGTTTACACCAACTGCTGCTGTTGCATTTGTACCAAGCGTACTTACAAAATAAGTATCAACCAGATTATAGATCGTGGTAATCAGCTGTGCAGTAATTGTAGGCACTGCCATTTTGGGAAGCAATGTCACAATGTTCTCATTCAACATCATCTGTTTTTTTTCTTCTTTTATGTTACCTCTCATTCTTTCTGCCTCGCTATCTTTCTAAATTGACCAAATATGTTTCTGAAATAAGCCCTCCTTACATATGAATACGTTTTTTGGAATTATCATCCAATGCATGATTTTTTGTTTTTTCATAAGGCAACACCTTATAAAAGAAACCGATCAAGCCAGAGCAAACGCCGGCTAGCAGGTAAAATACCGGTACTGTTATCATTCCGGAATAGCTTTGATTTTTAATCATAATATAAATACAGGATATCGCTGCACCCCATAGCAGAACTGTATTCAGATATGGCACAATCGTTAAGATTCCATTTATTTCTTTGAAACCCTCAACTGTGATCTTCTCACCCGAGAATACAAATTTTACGATACCAAACCATTCAAATAAAAATGCTGCCATAGCAAGTCCCGTAAAAAGAACCGGATATGAACTGTAATTCAGTTCGCATTTTCTGAATGCTGCCAATACATAAAATAAAGTACTCAGAATGCACATTCCTGCAAAAATCCGTTTATATCTTTGTTTTTCTTCTACTGATAATTTATAGCCATACCAGGGACCTACATATTCATAACGGATCCGGAATCCTTTTTTATTATTGCACGGCTCCTCATAAGCCATATAATTTTCTTCAAAGCTGTCCCGGAATGTTTTCATTATCACACCGCCTTTTATAACTGATTGATTTCTTTTGCCTTATTGCATACCACATAGTGTCCCGGACGTACTTCACACGCCTGAACTCCCTGGTTACAGCTTTCATCCGCATAAGGACAGCGTGATGCGAAACGGCATCCAGGTCCTGGATTGATTGGTGATTTGATCTCACCTTTTAAGATAATCCTTTCCTTACGATTATGGATATCAGTTGTAGGAATAGCTGATAAAAGAGCTTTTGTGTAGGGATGAAGAGGATATGCAAACAACTCTTTCTTATCACACATTTCTACCATCTGGCCCAGATACATAACACAAATCTGATTGGAAATATGTTTTACTACAGACATATCATGTGTAATAAACAAATAGGTAAGTCCCATATCCTTCTGCAGATCCATCAGCAGGTTCAGAATCTGTGCCTGGATGGAAACGTCCAAGGCAGATACCGGCTCATCACATACAATAAACTTAGGTTTTAAGGCAAGAGCACGAGCAATTCCAACTCGCTGGCGTCGTCCACCATCCAGCTCATGCGGATAAGACATTCTGAGTCTTTTCTCGATTCCTACAATATCCATTAATTCACGGGTTCTGTTTTTTATTTCTTCTCTGCTGAAGCTACCATCCAGCTTCAGAGGTTCCATGATAATATCAGATACCGTTTCACGTGGATTCAGAGAAGAATACGGATCCTGAAAGATCATCTGTACATCTTTACGAAAATCCTTCATCTGTTTTTTATTCAGTTTTGTAACATCTTTTCCATTGAAAATGATTTTTCCATCTGTACTTTCATTTAAATGGATCAAAGTTCTTCCAAGAGTGGATTTTCCGCAGCCAGACTCTCCTACAAGTCCTACAGTTTCACCCTCTTCGATCTTCAAAGAGATGTTGTCAACAGCATGGACCAATCCAGCACCACTTTTAAAATATTTTTTTAAATCCTGGGTCTCTACTAAAGCAGCCATTGTCACACCTCCTCATTTGCCTTCCAGCATCTTACAAAATGTCCTTCTGTCATTTCGATCATCTTATTATCGAATTTTTTACATTTCTCACATGCATAAGGACATCTTTCAAGGAAATCACAATGATCGCGGATCACGGATGGATCCGGCGGAAGTCCTTCTATAGGAGACAGACGGTCCACATCTTTATCCATATCCGGAAGTGCGGCAAATAAGCCACAGGTATATGGATGAGTAGGATGATCATAAATATCCTCTAAGGTTCCTTTTTCGATAATTCTGCCTGCATAAATGACAGCAACTTTATCACAAACTTCCGCAACAACACCAAGATCGTGTGTGATCAGAATCATTGCAGTTCCCAGTTTATTTCTCAGATCCCTGATCAGATCCAGAACCTGTGCCTGAATGGTTACATCCAATGCTGTAGTTGGTTCATCCGCCAGAAGCAGCCGGGGAGAACAGGCAAGTGCCAATGCGATTACAACTCGCTGCTTCATGCCACCAGAAAACTGGTGTGGATATTCTTCAGCACGGTCTTCTCCGATTCCAACCATTTCTAGCATTTCAATAGCACGCTTGTTTGCCTCTGCTTTTGTGCAGTTATGATGCAGCTTATAACCTTCTGCAATCTGAGATAATACTGTTTTAACAGGATTCAAAGCTGTCATAGGATCCTGGAAAATCATTGAGATAGATTTTCCCCTGATGGCCTGCATTTCTTTATCCTCCATATCAAGGATCCGCCGGCCTTCAAACAAAATCTCACCGTCTATACTTTCTACAGAATTTTCAGAAAGAATCCGCAGGATTGATTTGGCAATAGTCGTTTTTCCAGCACCAGTCTCTCCTACCAGTCCCAATGTTTCTCCTGCATTTAAGTCAAGGGAAACATCATTCACTGCATGTATGATGGAACTTCCAGAATGATATTTCACTGTCAGATTCCGAAGTTCAAAAAATTTTTCTTTACTTTCTGCCATTTCTTATCCCTCTTAGTCTTTAAAGTTTGGATCAAGTGCATCACGGAAAGCATCTCCGATCAGGTTGAAGCTAAGCACTGTAAGTACGATAAATATTCCAGGAATAATTACCATATATGGGAAATCACGGATGTAATTTCTTGTTGCTGCAAGCATCTGTCCCCATTCAGGCTTCGGCTCCTGTACACCCAGACCAAGAAAGCTTAAGGAAGATGCAGCAAGACCATTTCGACTTACACTCATTGCAATTTCAACGATAATAGGAGATACCGCATTTGGAATAATATGCTGTGCGATTATCTTCCAGGTAGGACAGTTAATAGTTGTTGCTGCCTCAATATATTCCATATTACGGATACGAAGGATATTTGCACGCATCAGACGGGCAAATCCAGGAATTCCTGTAATACCAAGTGCAAGAATGCATTTATCTACACCAGTTCCAAATACAGCACAGAATGCCATTGCAAGAACCAGTGAAGGGAAGGCTTGGAACAGATCCAGGAAACGCATCAGGCAGGAATCAACGATTCCACCAAAGTATCCTGCAATTGCGCCCATAATAACTCCAACGATTGCTGAAAAAACAGTAGACAAAAGTCCAATGATCAGAGTATATCTTGCTCCATATAAAACTCGTGAAAGAATGTCTCGTCCAAGATCATCTGTTCCAAACCAATGCTGTGCTGAAGGCCATGCTTTCATGCTCGCAAAATCTGTCGCAGAATAATTATATTTGCAAATATAAGGAGACAATAATGAAAGAACAATAATCAAAGCCAGAAACACCATTCCGAATACTGCTCCTTTATTGTGAGAAACACTCGCCCATATGTATTTAGCTGACCCTGGTTTGATACTTGGATCAATATGATGACGTCTTTTTCCTTTTCTGCCTTTTTCATGATATCCATGATGTCTGCCATGTCTCTTTTTTAAATCATCCATACTCATTTCACCTTCTTTTTGCTAGAGGATACATACTGTGCTTTGATACGAGGATCCGCAAAAGCATACAGTAAATCAGTCAGCAACATAATCAATGCAAATGTAAAAGCAATAAATATAATTCCACCGGTACAGGCATTATAATCACGGTTATTAATGCTGTTTACCAGATATTGTCCAATTCCAGGAATGGAGAATACAACTTCGATGATGGTAGCTCCACCAAGCATAGAACCAAATCTCATACCAATTACAGTAAGGATTGGGATCAACGCATTCGGAAGTGCATGTCCATAAATTACATCTCTTTCCGAAAGGCCTTTGGATCTTGCCGTTGTTACATAGTCTGATTTAACTACCTCAAGCATACTTGCTCTGACCTGTCTGGTAAAACCTGCAAGTCCGCCAAGTGAGTTTGCTATCGTAGGCAATATAAAATAGACCAGCGATTTCGCTCCGGAAGAAGGCAAAAGCTTCAGTTTCAACGAGAACAGCAGTACCAGTATAAGCGCGGTCCAGAAGCTTGGCATACAGTCAAACAACAATGTAACCAAAAGCGATACTCTGTCTCCTAACGAGTTTGCATGTACCGCTGTATAAATTCCCAGCGGCAATCCCACCACCACAGTCAGGATAATACTGAAAATTGCAATCTTGGCTGTATGTGGAAAACGTTTCATTAATTCCCATTTAATTTCTGTTCCATCAATTAAAGATTTGCCAAAATCAAAACGTGTAAAAACCTTTGTGACATATTCCCCAAGTCTGACCACAAATGGTCTGTCAAGCCCAAGTGCTACACGTTTTGCCTCAATCTCCGCCTCCGAATGTACACCCGAACCTAACGCAAGCTGTGCAGGATCTCCCGGGACGAAGTTCATTAACGTAAACATGATAATTCCTACCGCCAGCAGCGTTGGGATCATAATCAATAATCGTTTTACAACATATCGTACCATGAACTTACTTCCTTTCCCTTTTTTTAGGAAGAAAACGGTGCTGTTACTTTGACTTTTCTGCTGAAAAACAAGGTAACAGCAACCTATTTTCTATTATTTTATCTTATTTTTTCGGCTCTGAATAAGCCGCTTTTCATACAAGCTTTAATAGCTGTTTTTAATATCAGTCTTCAACAGATGTATAATCATCCGCAAATGTGATTGCATTTAATTCTGCATTCAGTTTTGGAAGCGGAACACTTTCGATTCCTGCAGTACCAACAATAGATCTTACTTCTGTATATACACCAACGATATATGCTTTGTCTTTGATATATTCATGGAAAGCGGTCATGTTCTCTTCGCTTCTGTCTGCAATTGCAGCTTTCAGAAGGGACTGCATCTCATCATCCTGTACAAAGCACTGATTGCTTTCTCCACCAAACAGATCATTCCAGAATCCGGTTGTAAAGTCTGCTACTTCATTAGAGAATTCACACATATCCCAAGCTGTTGGGTCATTCTGAATTGCCTGTCTTGCAGCGCGGTCCTGGCTGTCAATATTGAGAACAATGTTTGCTTCCGCAAGCATGGACTGTAAGGCTACATATGGCTGCTGTGGAGCTTGAGAACTGTTCAGGAAGCTAAGTTCAAGCGGATTGCTTTCATCATATCCAGCCTCTGCAAGATACTCTTTTGCTTTGTCCAGATCATATGTAAAATACTCTTCATCATCCCAGGAATCTACATAATCCGGTCCAAGGTTTGGTGCAACATCATGACTCATAACGCACTCACCAGCGGAAAGAGACATGTTGTAAGCATCAAATGCATATGCAACACCTTTACGTACATTTTCATCAGAGCATACATTCCCTTCACTGCAGTTAAAAATCAGATACTGGGACATACCATTTAAATACTGGGTAACAGAATAATCATCATTGTCTTCAAATCTTCCTATCTCATCGGAAGAAATTTCAGCAAGATCAATCTCACCATTTTCCAATGCGATGGATCTTGCAGAAGCTTCTGTAATACAACGAAGCTCAATTTCTTTTACATTCTGGAATTCAGAATCAGCTCTGTCTTCTGTTTTCCAATAATCATCTTTTGCTTCCATAGTAACACCGGAACCGGCAACCATCTCTGTTACACTATATGCACCTGTAGTTGCAGGATTGGAGTTGATATCATTTTCAGAAGCATTTTCATACCATGACTCGCTTGCAATAGAGCAGTTGCAAAGAACAGCTTCAATCGCACCTTCACTGCTATCTTTCAGCTTTATGGTAAGTGTATAATCACCAGTTGCTTCTGCACTGTCATAATACAGAGAAATTTCAGATACAAAACCAAGCTCAGCCAGCTTATCATAACTGTATACAACATCAGATGCTTTAATTGGATTTCCCTGATTATCAACAATATTATCAAAGAGCTCTACATCATAAGTGGAATCATCGACCTTTGTCACTGATTTTGCGGCATTCATCTGAAGCTCATCTTTTTCCAACATTGCTCCAATAAAAGGACGATAACACAGATGTGCCCAAATAATATCTTCCGTCCAGTCTCTGACTGCTGAATCGCTTCCCCAAGGTCCGATGGTAAAAGAGTCATCATCAACTGCTACAACGACTTTCGATGCCTGGTTTTCAGACTCTATTGGTGTAGCAGACTCAACCTGGATATCGGAAGCAAAGGCAGGGGAACAAACACCAAATACCATAGAAGTTGCTGCCAGTAACGCAATAAGTGTTTTTCTTTTCATTTCATAAACCTCCGTTTTACATTTGTTTTTGTGCATTTTTTCCTATGCACTTCTTTTTTGTAGCTCGATTATACAAAATGCACAATATTTAATCAATTCCGTTTTTTCATCCACGATTTCCATTTTGGAAATTGTACAATTGTTTTCTATATTTATATTTTTTTTTGTGTTTTTTAACCATTCACATATTTCTCCATAAGCATTTCAAGTTCATCCCATGACAATGGATCTGGAATTGAAAAGTTCTGATTTTTTTCGATTTTCTCTGCCAAAGTCCGATATTCATCTGCCTGTTGGGTCTCTGGTGCAAATTCAAGAACTGTTTTTCTTTTACACTCTGCATGCTGCACTATATTATCTCTGGGAATAAAATATAAAAGCTGTGTATTAATTCTTTTTGCAAATTCTTTTACTAAATCCAGTTCATTATCTACAAGGCGGGAATTGCAGATCAGACCCCCTAATTTTGTTTTTCCTGAAAGTGCATATCGCTGAATTCCTTTACAGATATTATTCGCAGCATACAGCGACATCATCTCACCAGAACACACTATATAAATTTCTTCAGCTTTTCCTTCACGTATTGGCATGGCAAATCCTCCACACACAACATCTCCAAGTACGTCATAAAAAACATAATCCGTTTTTTCTTCATACCCGCCCAGTGATTCCAGCAGACTAATTGCCGTTACAATTCCTCTTCCCGCACATCCGACACCTGGTTCCGGACCTCCCGATTCTACTGCCCGAATCCCCTTAAATCCGATATTTACTAAATCCTCAAGTATTATATCTTCCTCATCTTTCGCGCGCATAACATCCAGAACCGTATCTTTTACTCTTCCACCGAGAATCAGTCTTGTCGAATCTGCTTTTGGGTCACATCCAATCAGCAAAAGCTTTCTTCCCCGTTCAGCTAATGCAACTGCCAGATTTTGTGTTGTAGTTGACTTTCCAATTCCACCTTTTCCATATATTGCTATCTGCCTCATATTTTTCTCTCTTCTGTGCAAGCTTAATTCAAATCACATCCAGCAGCTTTCCATTGTTTTTCCATCCATTTATTTAAATTTTCTCCTAAAAGGGAAGGTAACTTTTGTACCTCTCCATAAAGCGCAAATGCTTTATGAGGAAGATCAATCCATATACAGTTGGACGACGTAGACAACTTTCTAAGTAATGGGTCTGCAATAATTATCTGATATTCATTTTCCCGCAAAAGTTTTTCCGCATCTTCCTCACTTCGGATTCTCCGATCTCCTGAACAGGCTATGCTTTTTTCAAACATATAGAATGTACACACCTGTATATTGAAATACCCATAATCCTCATGCAGGGTTTCCCTGATTGCATTGGACATAACCTGTTCCCCTATGATCAACACCTTCTCCTTTCTTTTATTTTTATCTGCACAACTTGAATTTTGATGTTCCTTTTGAATATTCAATATTTCTTTTTTGTGAAGAGCAGAGAACATTTTTTCGGCACAGGTTTTTCCAAATGGTGCCCAAATCATATATGGCGTTCCATATTCTTTTTCCAAATATTTCGCTGCTGAAATTCCAGAAACAGAAACTACAAGATTCATAGATGCTTTTGCTGCCTTTTCAATATTGGATGTGTTCTCTTTTCCTCCGAGATTTGCAATTACATGCGACCCTTCCTGTTCTATCCATTCTCTGATTTTTTCTGTGTTGTTTTCCTGCCAGTCCAGATTAGTTGCTCCAAGGATATTAATACATCCATCTTCCATTTTTTCTGCTTTTTCCAGAAGCTTTACCAATGCCAGTAATGTTTCCGATATTCCCGTGTCATATTTTCCCTGTCCTGATAGCTTTACAGCAGCAGTCCTGATAGTGCTTGCCTGTTCTATTTTTTCAGCCGCCTGTTCCAGGTCAGTTCCTATCATTGCAGAACATGGACCTGCGCTCAAGAGTACAAATTGAGGATTATATATACTCTGATAATTTTCAAAAGTTTTTAATACCTTTGCTTCTGTTCCACGTATGACATCCTCGCTATTCATTTCTGTATGCACAACTCGAATGTCTGAATGCTGTGTTCTTCGCTTTCGTTCTCTGGTTGTCCGATATTCTGAACAATCATCAATAATTCCCATTCCCTCTGTTTGATTTATAACTTCAATAAAACCAAAATTATCTGCCATAAGTGGTGGCAGCTTTCTCCATAATCCAGCCATTCACATTTCCTTTCTATTCAGTCGCATAAGGATCATATCCAACAAAATGACATCCCTTATGAAAATATATATTAGTCTTCAATTCCTCTGACAGATTCTTTGTCAGGGTAGCATAATCCGTCGAAAGCAGTTCAATCTGGCAACCGCCAAACAATATCAGTTTTTCCGGATGAATCTCACTTACAACCAGGCGCACTGCTTCTTCGATTTCATTCAAATATGAACCTGTGATCCAGTCTACATCATCCAATATCAGAAATGTCAGTTTACCTTCCTGCTGAAGTTCCATTTTCATGGTTCCTTTATGCCTTGTGCAGGATCTGGAACCAATAAATAGTAAGTGTGTTCCCGGCTTTTCCACCAGAAGGCGGTAACCCTTTCGGTTTCTTGACCCATTATGCTGTTCTCTGCCGTGACGATTTGTGCCATGATCTTCTGCACCATGATGTCTCAAACCATGGCGACCCATACCGGATTTCTTCCTTTCTCTTCTTTGTTCCCTTAAATTTCTATCCAATCCAGTTCTCTCCTTATCTGATCATTGAAATATACAAAAGGGCCGCCCACATTCCAATGGACGGCCCTGCTTTTATAACTTATTGCCTATTTTGTCTGCGAAAATAGCCATTCTTTAACACCTGGCAGATCATATCCAAGTCTCCATGTCATTCTATGTCCGCCTTTTAAAGCATTTCCATCTGCATCCATGCTTCCAGTACCAGCAGCAATCTTCAGATAGCAGATATTGGCATCAGATGATAACGCTTCATCAATAATTGCAGACTGATCTTCCGGTGCTGCAATACCATCAAAGGTTGCACGGGCAACAACGCCGCCTTCTTCTTCCCATTTTGCTACGTTCTTATCAAGTCTTTCACATGCAGGGTCATCTTCAGAAACAAGAAGCAGCATATTCTGATCTTTAATATCTTTTACCTGCTCTGCATCCCACTGACCGGCCATAATATAGGCAGCTGTAAACAGTTCAGGATCTTTTTCCATCATTACCATGGAAGCCATGCAACCCATGGACTGTCCGGTTGTGTAAATTCTGCTTGTATCAACTGAATATTTTTCTTCCAAATCCTTGATCAGGTTCATTGTTCCATACATATAGCCTTCATAATATTCCCAATAATCATTGATATATTTGTCTTCAAAAATCATGGTAACTACGAAACACGGGTTATCTGCCTGCCATTCCTCTGATGTCCAGACAGTTCCTCCATTTCCCTGTTGAAGAATATATTCCCAATCACAATTTACTGCACTTGCATCTGGAATAAACAGTACCAGTGGATATTTCTCTCCAGAATCCTGGTAACCATCCGGTTTGTAGAAATTGTAATGGAGAACAGTATGGGTTTCCGGATCATTGAAGAAATGGTTATCATCAAACTTATCTACATCCGGAGTAAGAATAGCATCATTTCCCATGATACCGCCATCACCAGCGGAGGTAGAATGTTCTTCCTCGCTTCCAGCGAAAACAGTTCCGTCAATAGCTGTAACATCCTGATGCTGAATTACAGTTGCATCATCAATTACAGTCATTCCTTTGATTCTTCCGTCTGTAGCATACCGGTCGTCCAAAAGCGGGCTCTGAATTTCCAAATCCAAAATTACATAATTTCCATCTACATTTTCTTCTGTCACAGCACATTCACTATTTGTATGAACAGCAGTAATATTTCTGTCCTTTACCTCAAACATATCTGGTATAAGGCTGGCTCCTGAAATTGCTGTTGGATACTCCAAAATAACATTGGATACTTTCTGACCATCTCCATAAATGTGATTTACAGTATAAATTTTCTTAATTCCCGATTCCACATCTGTGTTTTCCTCCTGCACTACATCTGATGCCAATACCTGTGCAGCTTTTTCCGTCTCTTCTGCAAATACTCCTGTTGTGGTCCCGGCCAGCATTGTTGCAATACATAATGCCGCAATTACTTTTTGTCTTCCTTTCATTTGAAATACTCCTTTCTTTTTGTTTTTTACTCTTTTATGTCGGCTCATGTTGATGGACTTATTGTATCGTCACAGATGGTTTTTAGCAATTCCATTGCAATAACTGCGCTTTCCATTTTGGAAACATAGTTATAATTCATAAAAAATTTAGTATACTATCGCATAATATATCCAAAAAATCAAAAAAATAAGGCCTCCGTCTTATAGACTTTAGTCTTATTTTTTAACTGATATAAACTTTCGGTTTCTCATAAACTGATTTTTTCTATCATAAAATGCAAAAATTCTGTTGCCGCCGGACAGGATAGTTTTCGTCTGTACAATAAATAAATATACGAACGAATTATAGGCGAAATATCCACGATTGCGCACTTCTCCAATGCCTCTGCTGGAATATGAAGCCTGTTCAAAACAGCAACACCACATCCTCCAAGCACATAACGAATCATTGTCGAAGTAAACTGCGATTCCGCTACAATATGTGGGATAAATTTCTTTTTCTCACATAATTCGTTAAATTTCTGAGTCTCCTCATGAGGAATGCTGGTAGCACTCGCGTGTAAAATAAATTTCTCATTCGCAAGTTCTTCCAGGGTAACATTTTTCTTATCCGCCAGCTTATGATTCTTTGGCAGAACAACTGCCAAATGATCTGTTTTATAAATCAGCTGGTTAAAATTATGATCCGCAGCCTCACCTTCTCCCAGAAATGCAAAATCACATTTTTTCATCTTCAGCAAATTCATTGGCTGGTATGTCTCATATGTACGCATATCATTATCCGGGTGTGTTTTTGTAAATTCCGTGATAAGATCAATCAATCCATACTGCCCCAAAACAGGTGCATATGCAATAGCAAATGCATTTTTATTGTCATCAGACAATTCATCCAGTGCAGCCACAGCTTCCTGACTCGTCTCAATCATCTGTTTTGCATATGGATATAAAATTCTGCCATATTCATTTACTTTGATTGATCTTGCAGAACGGTCAAATAACAAAGTCCCCAGTTCCGTCTCCAATTTCTGAATATGCTTAGTCAAAGCTGACTGTGAAACATTCATATTAAACGCAGTATCCTGAAAACTGCTCGTTTCTACCAAGGAAACGAACTCCTCCAAAATCCCAATTTCCATTTATAAAACCCCCTAATTTCTACCAGTTCTTTTGGTCAGCTTACATAAGCTTATCAAAAGAATTAACATGATATCAGGGAACTGCTTTGCAGCAGAGCAATTCGTAGATATCAAGTCAGGGTCAAAAAATCTTTTGCCCCTAACTTTTTAACACTAGTTTAACATGAATCAAAATATAAAACAAGTCAGCAAAAAGTATTCAATTCACAGATATCGAATGTTACTATTCCGCGAGATATTTTGGCATGAATATGCCAAAATCCCAAAACATACGGCATGGATTTATGTGATTAGCATAAATTCTGTGCATCGCGAAGCGTGTTACTGAGAACATGGTGAACAGTAACTATCCAATCACATTTTATAGAATTTTTTCATTACCATGCATGTGTATTTAACAAACAATTTCTATAATAATATCAAAATTTTTTATTTGTATGCAAAATACAAAAATAAGTTCTAGTTAGTTTCATCTGACTTATATGAGTATATCAGATTTCAATGCAAAGAAAAAGAGTCTATAGCACTTTTTCATACGCATCTCCCGGATAATTATATCTTTATGCAACTACACAGCTTTTTTCCATTCAGTACCGCTCTGCCTCCATCACATTCTTTTTGCTCTCCGGAAGCTTGCACGATAAAACTTTTGACCTTGGGATTCCAACATTCTAATATGCTTTTACTGTAATACATGTAGTTCCACAATACCCCCCAAAAAAAATGGCAGAACTCAGAAGTTCTACCATCTTTTTTCTATTTGCCACAGGCAAAATAAATATTCTCATGTAAACCGCTTTATTTATAACCATAAACTATTTTCCCAATTTGGGAGTTCTATAGTACGTAATAATGCGGAATGCAAAATCATGCGATTCATGACATCATATAGACATCCAAAACCATGGACGCCTGTGGTTTTGTTCCTTTTCTGCTGGAAGTTCCAAATTCTTCCAGTTTCTCCTTGGTAGTGGGGATATTGACTCCTGAACCATCTGCCGCTAAAGCCAGATAGCCTTGAAAAGTAGAGAAACCGGGGTCTTTGTAAAAGTTTCTGTTATGATGGCGGTAAAGCTCATAAAAAGCCAGTGGGTTCAGCTTCATACGTTGTTTTAAATACCCTGGGGTGATATTTCGGTTCCCGGATGTGCAGTTTTCAGAAGATGATATCACAACAGGTACGTTTTTGAGAATTTTTTATAAAATCACCTGCCCTATGGAAAAGACACCTATTATCTATTTTTATTATACAGCAAAATCGCAGAAAAAAGGAACCTCTTACACTTCAAAATGTAAAAGATTCCTTAAGTTAATAACATTGTGAAAATACTGGATTTTCAAAGGTTTTATGGTTCTTATTAAAGATCTGCAAATATCAG
>OLRJ01001419.1_pt1 | contig 20440 bp, 15 predicted proteins | sample 1672741 | NCBI WGS metagenome assembly OLRJ01 (sample SAMEA3136719, study PRJEB25190) | human gut metagenome | biome: human gut; feature: human-associated habitat; material: faeces | place: Austria | collected 2013
TAGATGACCCGGTTGGTGCCGTAGCAGTTCATTGCTTAAATGGTATCTGGGGAACAATCGCAGTTGGTCTTTTTGCAACAACAAATGCGCCGGAAAGCACACTGAAAGGTCTGTTCTACGGCGGCGGATTCGGACTTCTCGGAACACAGCTTCTTGGTGTAGTAACAGTTCTTGCTTGGACAGTTGTAACAATGACAATTATCTTTAAAGTAATTGATATGACAATTGGACTTCGTGTTTCAGAGGAAGAAGAGATTGTTGGTCTGGATTCCAAGGAGCATGGTCTTGCATCAGCATATGCAGGATTCAGCATCATGGATATTACGGAAGGTGCAATGAATGAAAATGAAAACACAGATCTTGGTGTAGCAGATTATGACGCAGCATCTCCAATCCAGAGAGCAGCAGCTGTACCTGTAGCCGGACCGGTAGATGCAGATACAGGAATGCATAAAGTAGTTATTATCGCAAAGCTTTCCAAGTATGACAGGCTGAAATCAGCGTTGAACAATCTTGGTGTTACAGGAATGACAGTGACTCAGGTTATGGGATGCGGTATCCAGAAAGGTGCCGGCGAGAAATATCGTGGAGTTGAGATGGACGTAACCGTTCTTCCAAAGGTAAAAGTAGAAGTTATCGTAGGAAATATTCCGGTTGAGAAAGTCATCGAAACAGCATCCAAGACACTGTATACAGGACATGTCGGTGATGGTAAGATCTTTGTATACAACGTGCAGAAAGTAGTAAAAGTACGTACAGGAGAAGAAAATCTTGAAGCATTGAAAGATGTAGAATAATACTTGATAAAAAAAATAATCTCCCAAAAGCAGTAAAGACTGTTTTTCCGGAGATTATTTTTTATGATTATTGAACGATTTCTTGAATAATTTTTTTTATAAATGAGATTGAAATCTTATATACTACTATATTTAATAAGAAGTAACAGCGTAAAAAACAACACAGGATGGTAAAAATGACCTAAAAATTTTTTAGACTATCATATAATTTGAAAAGAAAAATGTGAAAAAAATACTATTTTATGTAAAGAGAGTTAAATAAATATAAAATTTTTCTTTAAAAAGCTAAAAAAATGTGATATAGTGTAATACAAACATATGATATTGAAATTCAGGAGGGAAAATTAAGAATGAACAATTATATGTATCTGGTTCCAGTTGCAGCTGTCATTGCTCTTCTTTTTGCAGCATATCTTGCAGCAAAGGTTAGCAGACAGGATGCCGGAACAGAAAGAATGAAGGAAATTGCCGGTGCAATCGCAGATGGTGCACGTGCTTTCCTGACAGCAGAGTACAAGATCCTTATTGTATTCGTAGTAGTACTTTTCGTACTGATCGGATTAGGAGTAGGTAACTGGGTAACAGCAGTTTGCTTCGTAGTAGGTGCTCTGTTCTCAACAATCGCAGGTTACTGCGGAATGACAGTTGCTACTAAGGCAAATGTCAGAACAGCTAACGCAGCTAAAGAGAGCGGAATGAACAAAGCTCTTTCCATCGCATTTTCAGGTGGTGCCGTTATGGGTATGTGTGTTGCTGGACTTGGTGCACTTGGTGTCAGCCTTGTGTACATCGTAACTAAGAATGTAGATGTATTATTCGGATTCAGCCTTGGTGCTTCTTCCATCGCATTGTTTGCACGTGTTGGTGGTGGTATCTATACAAAGGCAGCAGACGTTGGAGCTGACCTTGTAGGTAAAGTAGAAGCAGGTATCCCGGAAGATGATCCTCGTAACCCGGCTGTTATCGCTGATAATGTAGGTGATAACGTAGGTGACGTTGCCGGTATGGGAGCTGACCTTTTCGAGTCTTATGTAGGTTCTATCGTATCTGCTATCACTCTTGGTCTGATTACAAGCGGCATTTCCGGAACATTCGGAACAAAGGGCGGCGCTTTCTATCCGCTGATCCTTGCTGCTATCGGCGTTGTAGCTTCTATCATTGGTGTATTCTGTGTTCGTGGTAAAGACGGCGGAGATCCTCATAAAGCTCTGAAAGTTGGCGGTAACATCGCTAATATCATCACTGTTATCATGGCTATCGTATTAAGTAAACCGATGCTTGGTTCTTTCAAACCTTGCGGCGCTATCATCGCAGGTCTGATCGTTGGTGTACTGATCGGTCAGGTTACAGAGTACTTTACATCTGACAAATACAAACCGGTTCACAAAATTGCTGAACAGTCTGAGACAGGCCCGGCTACCAATATCATCAGCGGACTTGCTGTAGGTATGAACTCTACTGCACTTCCGATTATCCTGATCGCAGTTGGTATCTTTGCTTCTTACAAATTCGCTGGAATCTATGGTATCGCTCTTGCAGCAGTAGGTATGCTTGCAACAACTGGTAGTACAATCGCCGTTGATGCTTACGGTCCGATCGCTGATAATGCAGGTGGTATCGCAGAGATGTCCGGTCTTGATGAGAGCGTGCGTGAGATCACTGACTCTCTGGATTCTGTAGGTAACACAACAGCAGCTATCGGTAAAGGTTTCGCTATCGGATCCGCAGCACTGACAGCACTGTCTCTGTTCGTATCTTATTCTGAAGCTGTAAACCTGAAAGCAATCGATCTTCTTGAGCCGACTGTTATCATCGGTCTGTTCATCGGAGCTATGCTTCCGTTCCTGTTCTCTGCAATCACAATGGAAGCTGTTTCCAAAGCAGCTTACAAGATGATCGAGGAAGTACGTCGTCAGTTCCGTGCTGACAAAGGCATCCTTGAGGGAACAAGCAAACCGGATTACAAATCCTGTGTAGGTATCTCTACTCAGGCAGCTCTGAAAGAGATGTTACTTCCGGGTATCATCGCTATCGTTGTTCCGATTATTGTTGGTCTTTTACTTGGCGCTAACGCTCTTGGTGGACTTCTTGCAGGCGCGCTTGTAACTGGTGTTATGATGGCTATCTTCATGGCTAACGCTGGTGGCGCATGGGATAACGCTAAGAAATACATCGAAGGTGGTAAACATGGTGGAAAAGGAAGCGATCCTCATAAAGCAGCCGTTGTTGGTGATACTGTAGGTGATCCTTTCAAAGATACATCAGGCCCATCTATCAACATCCTGATCAAACTTATGACTATCGTTGCACTGGTATTTGCACCGTTATTCATGGCTGTAGGATCTCTTCTCTAGGATTTATCTTAGAAAACTGTGGAAATGTTTGATATGTTTACATATCATCTGATTCACAGTGAATAAAATCTGGATTTTTGGACAGATTATAAATGAACTTGGAAAAACGTTTTTCCGAGAGTATGAAAGAGGCTGTCTGTTGACTGTAGTGTCAGCAGGCGGTCTTTTTTTATTCCCTGAAGTTGGACGAAATTATTTTCTTGTTATCCCTATTGGTTATTCTATTATGAGGATAGAAAAATATGGGTTCATGGAAATGAAAAAAAGGCTTTTTATTCGTGTAACTATAGAAATTTTACAGGGTGGCATATGGGATTCGGTAAAACGAATCGTATGTATATAGATTTTATAACCAAGGAGTCAAAAGAAAGATATAAGGAAGTGTAAATATAGATAAAAATATCAATACTATAAGGTTAGTTGGTATTCGAAATATAAAGAACATAATACAAATTTGCTAAGTTTAGAAAGAAACTTTTTCATGATAAGATACTTATAAAGATCACAGGTGGGGGAAATATTTCAGTTGTGAAAATATCAAAAACTACCTGTAAGAAAAAAGAGGTATCTATGTGTTTTCGGGGGCTTTTATGATGAACGTGTGGAAATACAAATGTAGCATTTTATCAAAAAGTTGGTAAAAATGTTTCATCTATAAAATCTCAGGATACAAAAAGGGAAAGGGTGACAAAATGTATAATGTAAAGAAAATCACAGATGTAACTTTAAATGTTCAGCTTGTCTACGTGGCACTGATTCATGAATATGTATATGAGGGACCTTGTCGTTTCGGTCCGAAGGAGGCACTGACGACAGAGTTTGATGAAATGAATCAGGCAGAGATTTTTAAGGCATGGAGTAATGGGTTTGGCGGCGCAATCTCTCAAGTTCCGGGAGTAAAGATCTTAGAGCCAATGTATGTGAAGATGTCGGATGAATTTTTTATTTTAAGAGAAGAAGAAGAACGTATTGCCAAAAACTGTTCAGAGACAGACCTCTATATTTTTACCGGTATGAGATGTGAGAATATTGCAAAAGAGTTTGCTATGAAATATCGGGTTCCGGTTGCCTGTGAGGGAATGTTTGGGGCAACGGTATTACATACGATGCTGAGTGCGAGAGGATTTGAATCTTATGCATTTCTGGATGTACCGGACTGTATGCGTCTGCTCCGTGCATTGAGAACAAGAAAATGTCTGCGCAATATGAGAATTCTGGCTACTACAAGAAATAATTCCCAGTATTCCCTTGGCGGTCAGGATGCATTGCTTTCCAATGATGAGGCAACGAAGCGTCTCGGTGTCAGATATAATTATTTAAGCGTACATGAATTTTTGGATATGATGCATGTGAATGAACATGGAAAGAACCCTACGCTTCCGGGCAGAAATGTGTATAATCTGGACGATCAGGATCTGGAAGAAGTACATAAGATTGTGGCAGATTATATGGGACGCGCAGAAGAAAATGATGTCAAAGAAGAATATGTGGTAAATTCTGTAAAAGCGTCTGTTCTGGCAAGAAAGCTGATGGAGCATTTTCAGTGTAACGCATTTACTGCTCCATGTCCGGATGCCTGTGCAACCAGACGTATGAACGAGGAACAGTTTACCTTCTGTTTTACCCATACCCTGTTAAATGAAATGGGTATTCCGTCTGCCTGTGAATACGATCTGATTGGAGTATTATCTATTGCAACACTGGCTGCATTGACCGGAAAAGCGCCTTATCAGGGAAATACACAACCATGTGTATACTATAATGGACATGTGGAAGGAGAATATACGGGTATTTCCTATATTGAAGCGATGGATCGTACACCAAATATTTATTATACCGGTCATGCGACACCAAACAGCAAAATGCACGGATTTGACCAGCCGGCAGCAAAATATGCCCTTCGTCCGTTTACCAACAGCGGCTGGGGTGCAACCATGAGAATTAACTTTGACGATTTCAAAGGCGAGACGATTACCCTGATGCGTTTTAATCCGGAGTGCAGCAAGATCATGGTAGCAAAAGGAACGGTAGTGGGAGGCTTTGGTTATGATACGACCGGTTGCTCTGAGGGCATTTACTTTGAAGTGGAAGATAAGTATGATTATTTCCACAAACAGGCAAAATTTGGCCTTCATATGCCGACGGTATTCGGAGATCATGTGGGTGATATCAAGCGTCTGGGAGAAGTCCTGGATATGGAAGTCGTGATTGCATAGATGAGAAAAGATATTAAAAATAAATTATTGCAGAAAAAAGAATCAGCGGCAGTATATGTGGATCTTATTTTAAAGCATACCGATCTTTCTTATGAACAGTTCGAAGACTATTTTACAGAATATCTCTGTGATAAATTTGTACTGGAAAAGAATGAGATCAATACAGATGATTTTTATAAGATCTGCGCATATTCTGTAGAAAAGATCGCAGGATTGCCGACATTGCAAAGAGATGCGGCTCTGACGGCTTCCCGTTGCGGAGGCGCAACCACAGCCATGAATAAAAAAGTGCTGTTTCTTCTTAGTGTTAATCGGGAATACAGCATTCAGATCACGCCGGAAGAAAGCATGAAGATTGACACGTTTACACAGCTGAAAAAACTGGTATACGAAAAGGTAATTCTGAACAGGTCTGCAGAATATTCTGTATGAAAGAATATTGATGCTGTTTGTAATATATGATGCAGAAGTAATCATAAAAAATGATACAGAAGCAATCATAAAAAGAAAAACTGAAATATATGTTTTTTTGTGTTAAAATATGTAACAGTATGAAAAATACTGTTACATATTTTTCTATAAGGGAGAATTTCCTGAGAGTATATCATGAAAAACATGGAGAAACTATGGAGAAAAATATGAATATGACGGAACGTATGAGTATGCAGGAGACAGAAAATGATATTTTTTCAGATCTGTCAGAACTGGAGGATGCTATCAGCCAGTATACCTATCTGGTGGAATGCGCATCTGAAAAACGGGAATATCAGGAGAACTGGCGGAAACAAGAGTATCTGGTTCCAGAATGCCAGGTCAATACGTGGCTGCATGTGGAGTGGAAGGATGGCAGGAGCCGGTTTGATTCAGACAGTGAATCGCTGATCATCTGTGGGGCATTGGCTTTGCTGCAGGAGATTTATGATGACCGGTTGCCGGAAGAACTTCAGTCTTATCAATGTCGCCTTTTGGAGTCAGAAAATTTTACCAGACATTTTACGGCAAATCAGCTGAATGGTCTGCACGAGATTATGAAGCAGCTGAAGGTTGGAAATTAAAACATCGGTCAGAACACTGGATGTTTTGAAAAAGGACGAATAGCCTGTTGACAGAGCTATTTGAATGGAGAGAAATATTACTGGCAAAGTTACGTCAGGTTTTCTGACGAATATAAGAAGAGATATCAATGTACTCTTGGAGTTTTTATGTGAAAATTTTAAGAATGTATATGATAGAAACGGGGGAGAATGATGCTGACAGAACAGATAGAGATGTTTCTGGAGACAGCAGATGCATTGTGTTTTTCTACTGTGGCAAAGAAACGGTTTACAACGCAGCCGACGATCAGCCGTCAGATCAGTGCACTGGAAGAAGAATGGGGATTAAAATTATTTATCCGGACGAACAAAGGGCTTCGTCTGACACCGGAAGGCACGATCATGCTGGAATGTTGTCAGAAAATGAAACAGCAGTGTGAAGAAAGCCTAAAACGAGCCAGAGATCTGACAGTCGGGGAAAATGCACGTTTGAGGCTTGGTTTTCTGGAACTGATAGATACGGATCGTATCTTTATGCCATTTCTGAGAGATTTTGCACGGGAATATATAGATCTGGATATCTCAATCTCCAGTCACTCTTTTGGAAAACTGCGGGAAGGATTGCAAAAAGGCGAGTTTGACATTATCTATACGTTTGATTTTGAACGTGCGAATATGCAGGGAGATATAGTGGCAAATATTTTAGGGGAAGTGAAGCCGGTTTTTGTATTATCAAAGTATCATCCACTATATGAAAAAAAAGATCTTCATATCGCAGACTGTGCGGCTGAAATTTTTTATTTGCCGGAAAGTAAAGATGCGCCGGGACGGGAGGAGACATTACAGATGATCCTCCGTGCTCATGGCATCAAAGATGGAAAAATCAGATATGTGCAAAACCTGGATTCGGTACTGTTTCAGATGCAGGCCGGAAAAGGAATCGCACTGATGGATACCTCCTTTAAGGATCTGTATCATCCGTCATATCGCCTGTTAGAATTTGAACATTATCGGGGAAGTCTGAATATTATGTCCGCCTGGCGTAAGGATAATCTGAATCCGTTTTTACCGCTTTTGGTTAATCGTCAGACAGTTCAGTTGTGATGTATATAAGAGGTAATTCTTTTTTGTTTATGATATAATGAGCGCAAGAGAGTCAACATACTCGTATGATTGACGAACGGCGAATGCCGGTCATAAGCCGATTTTGCTTATGATATAATGAGCGCAAGAGAGTCAACATGCATATTAGTTTTATCCCTGATGCAAATGAATTGGAGGCAGCAATATGAATTATCAGGAGGCAATGGCCTTTCTGGAAGAAACAAAAAAATATGGAAGTCAGCTGGGGCTGACTTCTATCACGAACCTTATGAAAGAACTTGGGGATGTTCAGGAGAAGGTTCCGGTAGTGCATATCGCAGGAACAAATGGAAAAGGTTCTACCGGGGCTATGCTGGCATCTGTTTTGCGGGAGTCCGGGTATAAGACAGGACATTTTTCCACACCAGATGTATTTTCTTATGAAGAAGAGTTTCGGATTAATGGGACATTGATTGAAAAGCAACGCCTTGCAGAAGTATTTACAGAAGTTGCGGAAGGCTGCCGGAAAATGGTAATAAATGGTCTGCCGCATCCTACAAGGTTTGAAGTGGAGACAGCAGCAGCCTTTTTGTGGTTTTATGAGGAACAGTGTGATGTTGCCGTGATTGAAGTGGGTATGGGCGGTGCGACCGATGCTACCAATCTTATCAAAAAGCCATTGCTCAGCATCCTGACATCTGTCAGTATTGACCATACCGGTTTCCTGGGAAATACGTTATCGGAAATTGCAGAAGTAAAAGCCGGAATTATTAAAGAAAACTGTCCGGTAGTCTGTGTAAAACAGTCAGAAGAAGTGATGGATGTTATTCAAACTGTGGCGGAGTCAAAGAACAGTATACTGGACTGGGCGGATGCAGCAGAAGCTTCTGCTATTTGCATGACGAAAGATGGCATGTGTTTTGACTGGAATGATGTAACTGACGAAAATCAGACATCTGTCTGGAAGGCAGTATGTACAGCACTATATGGAAAATTTCAGGTAGAAAATACGGTCAGCGTACTTCATGCAGTTCGCTTTTTGCAGACGCAGTATCCGGAACTGACGGAAGAAACTATCCGTTATGGACTGAAAAAAGCAATATGGCCTGGACGTTTCTGGAAGATTGGTACAGCACCGGATTTCTATCTGGATGGGGCCCATAATGAAGGCGCTGCGATCCGGCTGCGTGAAACAGCAGATTTTTGCCTGAAAGGAAGAACGGTGGTATATATCATGGGCGTTCTTGCAGATAAGGCTTACGATAAGATCATTCAGCATATGTTCCAGCCGGGAGATTTTGTATACACAGTCACACCGGATAATCCAAGGGCGCTGTCTGGAAAAGAACTCCAGAAGGCATTGGAATCCTGTGGGATTAACAGCACATTTTGTGAAACAATGAAACAGGCAGTCAGCTCTGCCATTGGGCAGGCTGGAAAAGAGGGAGCTGTACTGGCCTTTGGTTCCTTGTCTTATCTGAAAGATATAAAAGACGCATATGATAAGACAGGACAATAGTTTGAGAAAAGACAGATCAAACAATGAGAGTATTTTATAGATAACCGCTTTGTTTTGGTCTGTTATTTCTGATTGCATTTATTGACTTTATATGCCAACTTCCGTATACTAGAAAAACAGGGAGTGTAAAACGGCAGTATGATTTATACGGACAGAGTATTAAAACATCCGGAATTTCTCCGGATTATGAACAGGATAAAAGAACAGGAAACAGAGCGGATCTATTGTCATCATGAGCTGGAACATGCGCTGGATGTGGCAAGGATTGCCTGGATCCTGTTTTTGGAGGAAGTTGTTGAAGCGCAGACAGAAGTATTGACACGGAGAGAAAGAATGCTTCTGAAAGACGAATTATATGTATGTGCGCTTCTTCATGATATTGGAAGAAGCGCACAATATGAGACCGGTATTCATCATTCAGAGACCGGTCTCATTATTGCGGAAGGAATACTGACAGATGTGCAATGCCCACAGGAATGGGTGAATGAGATTTTGAACGTCCTTGCCGGTCATCATGGCAGAAGCAAGAAGCCAAAAGCTTCAGAAATGGATCTTGGTTATTATATTGGAAAAGCAGACCATGATTGCAGGCTGTGCTTCTTCTGTGAAGCAAAAGACAGCTGCAAATGGGGACTGGAAGACCGTAATACTACAGTTGAATGGTAGGATGCAGAACAGGGGAATTTTAGGATGGGCACTCTGGCTTATAATGAATGGATGATATAAGAAGATGCCATATATTGGAAAAATGGAGAGTGTATAAGACGATGAAGATAGGAAATCGGGAATTTGATACCGTGCATCACACTTATGTAATGGGAATTCTGAATGTAACGCCGGATTCCTTTTCCGATGGCGGAAAATATAATGGAATGGATGCAGCTTTGAAGCATGCAGAGCAGATGATCGCAGATGGTGTGGATATCATTGATGTAGGCGGCGAGTCTACCAGACCGGGATATACGAAAATCTCGGATGAAGAGGAGATTGGACGTGTGGCACCGGTTCTGGAAGCTTTAAAGAAACATTTTGATACACCGCTGTCACTTGATACTTATAAAAGCAAAGTAGCACAGGCTGGTCTGGATGCCGGAGCAGATCTGATCAATGATATCTGGGGATTAAAATATGATACACGGATGGCAGATGTTATCGCGAAGTCGAAAAAAGCATGCTGTCTGATGCACAACCGAGAAGAAGCACAGTATACAGATTTTCGCAGGGAGATTATGGGAGATCTGATGGAGACTCTGCAACTGGCTCAGAAAGCAGGGATTGCAGCAGATGCTATTATGTTGGATCCGGGCGTTGGTTTTGGCAAGACATATGAGCATAATCTGATGGTGTTACACCATCTGGATGATTTTAATGTGCTTGGTTATCCGGTGTTGTTAGGTACTTCCCGAAAATCCGTAATCGGTCTGACACTGGATGTTCCGGCAGCAGAGCGGACAGCAGGAACGGTAGCGACTACCGCAATGGCAGTGATGAAAGGCTGTGCCTTTGTCCGTGTGCATGATGTGAAAGAAAATGTACATGCTATTAAGATGATGGAAGCAGTGCTCACAGCGAAATAGTGCGGAGCCTGTTCTGGAATGAAAGGGATAAAATGCAATACAAAGATAAAATAAAAATAAGAAATCTTGAAGTGTTTGGAAACCATGGCGTATTTAAAGAGGAAAATACTCTTGGACAGAAATTTCTGGTTAATGCGACCCTTTATACAGATACACGGACAGCCGGAAGGACAGATACTTTAACGGATTCGATTCATTATGGGGATATCTGTCATTTTATAACGGAATTTATGCGAGAGCATACCTTCAAACTGCTTGAGTCTGTAGCGGAACAGTTGGCAGAATCATTGTTACTGGAAGTGCCGCGTCTGTGGGGACTGGATCTTGAGATAAAAAAACCGTGGGCGCCCATCGGACTGCCGATCGAAACGGTGTCTGTAGAGATTTCAAGGAGCTGGCATAAAGCATATCTTTCTGTCGGATCCAATATGGGAGATAAAGAGGCAATGCTGAAACAGGGAATCCGGGAATTGCAGGAACAGAAAAGCATTCAAAATGTAAAGGTATCCGATTTTCTGGAAACAGAGCCGTATGGCGTAACTGATCAGGACAGATTCTTAAACGGCTGTGTGGCATTGGAAACGTTACTTACACCACAGGAATTGCTTCAGACACTGCATGAGATTGAAGCAAATGCAGGCAGAGAGCGAAAAATGCACTGGGGTCCCCGGACATTGGATATGGATATCTTGTTTTATGACAATCTTGTGTATGACAGCGAAGACCTGTATATTCCACATATTGACATGCAGCACCGGGAGTTCGTCCTTCGCCCACTGGCAGAGCTGTGTCCGGGAATGGTGCATCCGGTTCTTCATAAAACAGTAAAACAGATGTTGGATGAATTATAGAAAATGTGAGTTTTTCAGACAGATATTCTGTTTGGCTTTATATAATTACAAAATGTACAAAATGGGTCAGGAGAAATAGCAGTAGAAGCGATATAGAATGGATAGGGGTACACAGACGTTAAAAAGAGAAATACGAGGTTTTAGATGAAAAAAGATTATAAATATATTTTTTGGGATTTTGATGGAACGATTATGAATACTTATCCGGGAATTATTGCATCGCTGACATATGCCATGCACTTTTTGGGTATGGAAGAAAAGAGAGAGGAAGTGCTGCGTACCTTTATTGGTCCACCACTGCGGGAACGCATTCCAGAGGTCTTTAATGTGAATGAATTGCAGACAGAAGTTGCAGTGGAAAAATACAGAGAACATTATGAAGCCGGTGGCATGTTTATGTGCAACCCATTTCCAGGTGTACTGGATGTGGTAGAAACATTTCGCAAGGCTGGTTATATTCAGGTTATTACCACTTCCAAGCCAGAGCCTATGTGCCGTAGCATTCTGGCGCAAAAAGGGTTGACAGAAGCTTTTGATGTGATCGTGGGCGCAAGCCTTGATGGAAAGATTGATACGAAGCGGGAAGTGCTTGAAGAGGCTTTTCACCGACTGACTGATGCTGAAAGAGGAGAAGTTGTGCTGATCGGAGATACGAAATATGATGCGATCGGCGCACGGGAGATGGAAATCGACTGCATTGGCATTACCTATGGATTTGGCAGCAGAGAAGAGCTGGAAGAAAATCAGGCGATGGCAGTGTTTGATACGATAGAGGAAGTACAGGATTATCTGATAAAATAATGAATCCAAAGCTGGAACTGGCGTTTATAATAAAATGCGATGTCCTCTGGGTAATGCGATATTTTTCCGGCATTACTCAGGGGTTTTTATTTACTGTATACAGCAGTGATGAGAAACAATTTAGAAACAATTAAAAAATAGATATGAAAAAAGAGAAGATAACATAAAGTTTTTTGCGGATATTTTGTAATTGAATTGTACGAAAATAACTGTTATACAAAGATAACATAGAAAATAGATGAAAAATATAAGTAAAATAGAATAAAAGTCAGATTATCTGACAATTTAAAGAAAAAAGGTGGTTTACAATCTGAAAAAATTGGTGTAACATAATACCTGCAAAGAAAAAGAAATGAATCTTGCATCTTAAATGCAAAAGTACATTTTATAATGAGATATGAGAAAGGGCGGAAATATGGAGAATCGCAGAGAAGAAGCTGCAAGAACGGCCATGGGCCTGTATGATCCGCAGTTTGAACATGATAATTGCGGTATTGGTGCAGTCGTAAATATCAAAGGTTTGAAAACCCACGAAACAGTGGAAAATGCACTGAAGATTGTAGAAAACTTAAAACATAGAGCAGGCAAAGACGCCGAAGGAAAGACAGGAGATGGAGTTGGTATCCTCTTACAGATATCACACAAATTCTTCTCCAAGACAATGTCTTCCCTCGGCGTCTTTTTAGGTAATGAGAGAGATTACGGTATCGGAATGTTCTTCTTCCCGCAGGATGAGCTGAAACGCAATCAGGCAAAGAAGATGTTTGAGGTTATCGTAGAAAAAGAAGGCGTAGAGTTCCTTGGCTGGAGAGAAGTGCCGATCGACCCGACCGTCATCGGCCAGAAAGCGCTGGATTGCATGCCATGCATTATGCAGGGATTTGTAAAACGTCCGGACGATGTGGAAAAAGGTCTTGATTTTGACCGGAAACTGTATGTGATCCGTCGTGTGTTTGAACAGAGTAATGACAACACTTACGTTGCATCCCTGTCCAGCAGAACAATCGTATACAAAGGAATGTTCCTCGTAAACGAGCTGCGTCTGTTTTTCTCAGATTTGCAGAATCCGGATTACGAGTCAGCCATTGCCATGGTACATTCCCGTTTCTCAACTAATACAAATCCAAGCTGGGAACGTGCGCATCCGAATCGGTTTATCGTACATAACGGTGAGATCAATACGATCCGTGGTAATGCAGACAAGATGCTGGCAAGAGAAGAGACGATGGAATCCGAGCATCTGAAAGGACAGCTTTCTAAAGTGTTGCCGGTAGTCAATGCATCCGGTTCTGACTCCGCTATGCTGGACAATACACTGGAGTTTCTCGTAATGAGTGGTATGGAGCTGCCGCTTGCTGTGATGATTGCCATTCCGGAGCCGTGGGCAAATAACCACATCATGTCACAGAAAAAGAAAGATTTCTATCAGTACTATGCAACAATGATGGAGCCATGGGATGGTCCGGCATCTATCGTTTTCAGTGATGGAGATATCATGGGAGCAGTTCTGGATCGAAACGGTCTGCGCCCTTCACGTTACTACATTACAGATGATGATTATCTTGTACTTTCTTCCGAAGTTGGTGTCCTGGATATCGATCCATCCAAAGTTGTGGTAAAAGAACGTCTCCGCCCGGGTAAGATGCTTCTGGTGGATACAGTCAAAGGCATTGTCGTGGATGATGATGAGTTAAAAGAGCGGTATGCAGGTCGTCAGCCGTATGGACAGTGGCTGGATGAATATCTGCTCCAGCTAAAAGATCTTAAGATTCCGAATCAGAGAGTGCCGGAATATTCTGCAGAAGAGCTGCAGCGTCGTCAAAAAGCATTTGGATATACTTATGATTCTGTCAAAAATGTTATGTTGCCAATGGCAAGAGATGGACAGGAAGCGACTACTGCAATGGGTATCGATACACCGCTTGCCGTATTGTCAGAGCAGAATCAGCCGTTGTTTAATTATTTCAAGCAGTTGTTTGCACAGGTAACAAATCCTCCGATCGATGCGATCCGTGAGGAGATTGTAACATCTACTTCTGTGTATATCGGAGAAGATGGAAACATTCTGGAAGAGGAGCCGAAGAACTGCCAGGTTCTGAAAATCCGCAATCCGATTCTGACAAACACAGATCTGATGAAGATCAAAAACATGAAAAAGGAAGGCTTCAAAGTAAAAGAACTTTCCATTACCTATTATAAAAATACAAGTCTTGAGAAAGCGCTGGATCATCTGTTTGTAGAAGCAGACCGTGCACACAGAGACGGAGCCAATATCCTGATTCTTTCCGACCGTGATATGGATGAGAACCATGTGCCGATTCCGTCACTGCTTGCAGTATCTGCATTACAGCAGTATCTGATCAAGACAAAAAAACGTACCGCGCTGGCGCTGATCCTGGAGAGCGGCGAGCCGAGAGAAGTACATCATTTTGCAACTCTGCTTGGATATGGCGCATGTGCCATCAACCCATATCTTGCACTGGATACCGTAAAACAGATGATTGATGACGGACTTCTGGATAAAGATTATTATGCAGCTTACGAAGATTACAATTCAGCAATCCTTCACGGCATCGTAAAGATCGCTTCCAAGATGGGTATTTCCACGATCCAGTCCTACCATGGTTCCAAAATCTTTGAGGCCATCGGTATCGACAAGAGTGTGATTGATAAATATTTTACAGATACTGTCAGCCGTATCGGCGGTATCACGTTGGATGACATTGCAAAAAATGTAGATGACCTGCATTCCGCAGCATATGATCCGCTGGGACTGGCAACTGACCTGACGCTGGACAGCCCGGGAAGTCATAAAGAAAGAAGCGGAGGAGAAAAACATCTGTACAATCCGCAGACCATCCATTTGCTGCAGGAATCCACAAAACGTGGGGATTACAACTTATTCAAACAGTATACTGCACTGGTAAACGATGAGGAGAGCATTAAAAATATCCGTGGAACACTGGAATTCAAATATCCTAAGACAGGTGTTCCGATTGAAGAAGTAGAGAGTGTAGACAGCATCGTACAGAGGTTTAAGACAGGAGCAATGTCTTATGGTTCTATTTCAAAAGAAGCTCATGAGACGCTGGCGATTGCTATGAACATGATTCATGGTAAATCAAATTCCGGTGAAGGTGGAGAGGATCTGGATCGTCTGACTATCGGTGCGGATGGCAAGAATCGTTGTTCCGCCATCAAGCAGGTAGCATCCGGACGATTCGGCGTAACAAGCAGGTATCTGGTCAGTGCGCAGGAAATCCAGATTAAGATGGCACAGGGAGCAAAACCGGGTGAAGGCGGACATCTGCCGGGTAAAAAAGTATATCCGTGGATTGCAAAGACAAGAATGTCCACACCGGGCGTAAGCCTGATCTCCCCGCCGCCACACCATGACATTTATTCTATCGAGGATCTGGAACAGTTAATCTTCGATCTGAAAAATGCCAATAAAAATGCGCGGATTTCCGTAAAACTGGTATCTGAAGCTGGTGTAGGTACCGTTGCAGCCGGTGTTGCAAAAGCGGGAGCACAGGTAGTGCTGATCTCCGGTTATGATGGAGGTACCGGTGCAGCGCCGAGAAGCTCCATTCACAATGCAGGACTTCCATGGGAGCTTGGTGTAGCTGAGACTCATCAGACGCTGATCCTAAACGGTCTTCGTAACAAAGTACGTATTGAGACAGATGGTAAGCTTATGAGCGGTCGTGACGTAGCCATCGCAGCAATGCTTGGAGCAGAGGAGTTTGGTTTTGCTACGGCTCCGTTGGTAACGATGGGATGTGTCATGATGCGTGTCTGCAACCTGGATACCTGTCCGGTAGGTGTAGCGACTCAGAATCCGGAACTTAGAAAACGGTTTGCAGGAAAACCGGAATACATCGTAAATTTCATGCACTTTATCGCACAGGAGCTGCGGGAATATATGGCAGCTTTGGGTATCCGCACCGTAGATGAACTAGTAGGACGCAGTGATCTGCTGAAAGTGAAAGATCATTTATGCGGAAACAGCGCGAAACTGGATCTTAGCGCAATCCTGAACAATCCGTTTGCAAACGCAGGCGAGAAAGTAATCTTTGATCCGAAGAAAGTATATGATTTCGAGCTGGATAAAACACTGGATGAAAAAGTGCTGATCCGTCAGCTGAAACCGGCGATGGAACAGGGGCAGAAACGAAGCATTGATGTGAATGTATCTAATATCAACCGTTCTCTCGGAACGATGCTTGGTGCAGAAATCACGAGAAAATTCGGTAATACGCTGGAAGAGGATACCTACATCGTAAAATGTACCGGCGCCGGTGGGCAGAGTTTTGGAGCATTTATTCCGAAAGGTCTGACACTTGAATTGGTAGGTGACAGTAACGATTACTTTGGAAAAGGACTTTCCGGTGGTAAACTGGTCGTATATCCTCCACAGGGAATCAAATATAAACAGGATGAAAATATTATTATCGGTAATGTGGCTCTTTATGGAGCGACAAGCGGAAAAGCATTTATCAACGGTGTCGCAGGCGAGCGTTTCTGCGTGCGTAACTCCGGTGCTGTAGCTGTTGTAGAGGGAGTCGGCGATCATGGATGTGAATATATGACCGGCGGTCGTGTAGTAGTTCTGGGCAAGACTGGAAAGAACTTTGCAGCCGGCATGAGCGGTGGTGTTGCTTATGTTCTGGATGAGGATAACGATCTGTATACAAGAACGAACAAACAGATGGTATTTACCGAAGAGATTACGAATAAATACGATGTATTAGAACTCAAAGAGCTGATCCAGGAACATGTTACTCTCACAAACTCTGAAAAAGGCAAAAAGATTCTGGATAATTTCGGAGAGTATCTGCCGAAATTTAAAAAGATCATTCCGTATGATTACAACAGAATGTTAAAGACCATTGTTCAGATGGAAGAAAAAGGTCTGAACACAGAGCAGGCGCAGATTGAAGCATTTTATGCAAATATAGATAAATAAAGATTGCGCCAGATTGTTTTAGAGTGTGTTTCCGTAAAACAGTCAGATGAAAGACAAATGGCTGTTTGCGGAAGCTATACAGGAAAAACTCAGTGAAAGATCTGGGGGAAATTAAAAATAAAAGAAGAACTCAGGAAAAGATCTGAGAAAATAAAACTGTAGAAAGAAAAACGAGAGGAGAAGAACATGGGAAAACCAACTGGATTTATGGATTATGAAAGACAGGCCTGTGTGTCTGCTGATCCGAAAGAAAGAATTAAAAATTTTAACGAGTTTCATATACATCTTCCAAAGAAGAAACAGCAGGAGCAAGGTGCCCGCTGCATGGATTGCGGTGTTCCGTTTTGTCAGGCCGGCATGGTGCTGATGGGCATGGTCAGCGGCTGTCCGCTGCACAATCTGGTACCGGAGTGGAATGATCAGGTATTCCGCGGTAACTGGAAATATGCATATCAGAGACTGAAAAAGACAAATAATTTTCCGGAGTTTACTTCAAGAGTATGCCCGGCGCTCTGTGAGGCAGCCTGCACCTGCGGTCTGCATGGCGATCCGGTTACCTGTAAGGATAATGAGTATGAGATTATAGAAAATGCCTATGAGCAGGGATATGCAGCTGCAAACCCTCCAAAGGTAAGAACCGGAAAACGGGTAGCAGTCATTGGATCCGGTCCGGCAGGACTGGCAGCAGCAGATCAGTTGAATAAACGTGGACATCATGTGACAATCTTTGAGAGAGACGATCGTCCCGGAGGACTGCTGATGTACGGCATCCCGAATATGAAGCTGGAAAAACAGGTCATCGACCGGAAAGTCAATGTCATGAAAGAAGAAGGCATTGAATTTCAGACCGGTGTAAATGTAGGAAAAGATGTGAAAGCGGCAAAGCTTCTGAAAGACTATGACAGCGTTGTCCTTGCCTGCGGCGCAAAACATCCGAGGGACATCAATGCCACAGGCAGAGACGCAAAAGGCATTTATTTTGCAGTGGATTTCCTTGCATCTACCACAAAAAGCCTGTTGGATTCTGACCTGAAAGACCGGAAATATATTTCCGCAAAAAATAAAAAAGTTGTAATCATCGGTGGCGGCGATACCGGTAATGACTGTGTGGGAACCTGTATCCGTCACGGAGCAAAATCTGTTACACAGCTGGAGATGATGCCGAAACTTCCGGATACAAGATCAGAGAGCAATCCATGGCCGGAATGGCCGAGAGTCTGCAAGACAGATTATGGTCAGGAAGAATCTATTGCCGTATATGGTCATGATCCGCGGATCTATCAGACAACCGTGAAAGAGTTTCTGAAAGATAAAAACGGAAATCTTTCCGGTATCATTACCGTAAAACTGGAGAGCAAGAAAGATGAAAAAACCGGCCGCATGGTCATGAGCGAAGTGGCAGGTTCGGAGAGCAAGCTGGATGCGGATCTCGTACTGATCGCTGCCGGATTCCTCGGAACTGAGAAATATATTGCAGATGCCTTTGGCCTGAAACTGAATGCACGCACCAATGTGGAGACTGCTCCGGGAGAGTATGAGACCAATGTAAAGAAAGTATTCGTAGCAGGAGATATGCATAGGGGACAGTCCCTGGTCGTATGGGCAATCCGTGAGGGAAGAGAAGCCGCTGCAAAAGTGGATGAATTCCTGATGGGTTATACGGCACTGAAAGTGCAGTAGACCTTTTGGCGCATAATGTATCATAAATATTCAGTTAAAAGAAAATCCTTTGAACACCTGTCTGGTACAGACAGGTGTTCGGAGGATTTTTAACGTACTAGAGGATGTGATTTTTAACGTGCCGGAGGATGTCAGTTGAAAATAGCAGGAAGGGTATGCTACAATAAACAGGTTGCACCTTATATATAGAAGAAAATAGGATTATATGACAGGAGAGTACAAAATGGCAGCAGTATTTTTTGACATCGATGGAACAGTCTGGGACAGAGAAAACGTGATCCCGGAAAGTACCGTAAAATCCATTCAGATGCTTCATGAAAACAGACATCTGGCATTTTTATGCAGTGGAAGGACAAGGGTTATGATCTTTGGGGATCATCTGTTGTCTCTGGGATTTGATGGTATATTAGGCGGATGCGGTACCTATATTGAATATCAGGGGGAGCAGATTTATCTGCAGGAGATTGAGAAAGAAAAACTGGACTGGACAGTGTCTGTACTTCATAAATATAACCTGCCGATACTTCTGGAAGCGCCACAGGAGCTTTACATGGATGCAGAGATGATGACAAATGGATATGGAAAATATATTAAGGAACGACTGGGCGAGCTGGTGTATCCCATTGCCGGAAATGAAGAGCGGATGCATGCATGCAAAATGTGTGTGGAGTTAAATGGAAGAGCTTATGAGAAGGCAGCAGAAATCCTAAAAGAAGAGTACAACCTGCTGGTTCACGGAGAACAGGTACTGGAAATGGTGCCGAAGAGTCATTCCAAAGCAACGGGTATTCAGGAAGTGTGCAGATATCTGGGAATTGACCATAAAGATACGTATGCGTTTGGCGACAGCATCAATGATAAAGATATGCTGGAGTATGTGGCTCATGGAGTCGCTATGGGAAATGGTACTCCGAAAGTAAAGGCAGTCGCTGATTATGTGACAACGGATATTCATGAGGATGGTATTTATAACGGGTTGAAACATTTTGGATTAATTTAGACAGCTGTAATTATTTATAATATTTGTAAAACGGTAATGATCTCAAGATGGATTGTTGCCGTTTTTATGCATAAATAAAAAGAAAGCGCTATATAATGGAAAGAACTGTGAGGAATACTGACCAGTTTAAATAAGAAAATAAGATTGGAAGTATATGAAAGAAAAAAAGAGTATATGAGAGTATATGAAAGAAAAATATTTATTTTATACCTGTAAATAAATTTGCAGAAAACAGTCAAAATACTTATTATAGGTTCAACGGTTAGCACTCAAAAGAAATGAGTGCTAATAAATCAGAAAAGCAGATATTCGCTGTAAGGAGGAATTATCATGAAATTAGTACCATTAGGTGACAGAGTTGTATTAAAACAGTTAGAAGCTGAAGAGACTACTAAATCCGGTATTATACTTACAACCGCTTCTCAGGAAAAACCACAGGAAGCAGAAGTAATCGCAGTAGGACCTGGCGGAATGGTAGATGGCAAAGAAGTTACCATGCAGGTAAAAGTTGGAGATAAAGTTATCTATTCCAAATACGCAGGAAATGAAGTAAAACTTG